>JADMIO011638332.1_pt1 | contig 74991 bp, 71 predicted proteins | sample 8958161 | NCBI WGS metagenome assembly JADMIO01 (sample SAMN16585339, study PRJNA669376) | soil metagenome | isolation source: Crop rotation soil | place: USA: Cullars Rotation, Alabama | collected 2011 | reverse complement strand
GCGACTTCAAGTCACGTGAATTCCAAGCTTCGGATCCCACTGTGCTGGAAAGCTGGTCTCGTTCCCACCACCACCTCAGATCGACCTCATCAGTGATACACTTCTGTGTGCTGGGGACCTATGGACCGTTGACACCGTGCTGCCTCAAGCGCAATACTTGTGGCAGGACGGCACCCCTGGTCCGGAGATCATCGTGAACGGTGCTGGGCTGTATTCCGTGCAGGTGACCACGGACTGTTACATCCTGGCCGACTCCGCGTACCTGAGCATCCCGACGCCACCTCCGGGCGGGTACATCAGCGATACCACCCTGTGCGAAGGGGATGCATGGACCGCTTACCCGGTGATCTCTCAAGCGCAATATCTCTGGCAGGACGGTACGCCTGGTGCGACGATCATCGTGGACAGTGGAGGGCTTTATTCCGTGCAAGTCATCACGGACTGCTATACGGTGAACGATACCGCGTATGTGAGCTTTCCGCCCTTGCCCCATATCGACCTGGGGCCCGACACGGCCATCTGCCCCGATGGGACGGTGTTCGTCTCGGCCCCCCAGGGGTACGCATCGTTCGCGTGGAACGATGGGATCACTTTCGCTGATCGGATCGTATCGGAACCCGGCACTTATGTGTGCACGGTAATGGACATCTGCGGGCTCTCTGCGACCGATTCACTCTACGTCGCGCAGAAGGATTGCCGATGCTTCCTGTACATGCCCAATGCCTTCACACCCGACGCCGACGGAATGAACGACGAGATCGGACCCGTGTACGATTGCGAACTGCGCCAGTACCATCTCGCGATCTTCGACCGGTGGGGGGAGGTCATCTTCACTTCTGATGATCCGCTTGAACCTTGGGATGGATCGACTTCCGGCGGCCCGGTGCAGATAGGGAGCTATGCGTATCGCCTCAGCTACCGATCCATGCACGAGCCAGGGGTCGTTGATCTTTTGGGGCATGTGTCGGTGCTCCGGTGAGCCCCTCGTGCCAGCTCTATTCCTTCACGAACCGCTGTGGAAGGGAGCTCCCCGCTTCCAACACATAAATGCCGGGTGCAAGCATGCCCACCTCCACTTCCGACTTCATACCCCTCCCCTTGTCCCCCTGAACGATCCTGCCGGACATGTCACGGATGGTGATCCCGGCGCCGAGCGGCGTTCCGAGGCGAAGCACGTCGTGCACGGGGTTCGGTGAAAGAATGATGGTGCCGCGAGGGACTTCATCGACGTCCGTGCTCACATCCCCGAAGATCCGCTCGAAGTTTTCCGCATAGCTGTAGATCCCGTCGCATCCCGCTACAGCATCCCAGTTGATGCTCCAGGTCATCATGCCACGGAGATCAGGATAACCTCCCGCTTGGGCGAGCGTGTAAGCTCCGGGCTGCGCACCCTGCCCCAACAGGTACTCCATCGCGGCACGCACGGTGGCCGTATCCGTGTAGCCACCACCCGCGGCGGCATTGCATGCAGGCAAACCCACGGCGACCTTTTCCGGCGGCAGCCCATCGAAGAAGCCACCGGTCGTATTGAAGCCCTGGATCACCGCTTCGGTCTGGCTCACGATGAAGTCCGCGGTGCCCTGGTCGTAGATGCCGCCATCGATGCCGTACATGCTGCCGCTGTTGTACAACTGAACATGCAGGATATCCAGTGAATCGCGTAACGCATCGATCACCGGTAAGTAGGCACCCCAGATCCCGCCGAAGGCGCTCTGACCTCCTTGCACATACGCCGTTTCCGGAGCCATTGTCAGGAACATCTTATTGCCCGTCGCTTGACGATAGTCTGTCATCACCTGCCGCATGGCGCTGATGAAACGGATGACGGTGCTGTCCGCAGGCACGGCGATCGTTCCCCCGGTCATGCTCAACGAAGCGCCCTCCAGATCGATGTCGACGCCATCGAGGTCCCAGGTCTGCAACAAGGTGTTCATCAGATAGATGAACGTGGCCTGCTCCTGGGCCGAGTTCAGTTGCACCGTCGCGGTCGCGCCGCCGATGCTGGCCAATACTTTCTTCCCTTGCGCGCGCAAGGCGGTCACCTGAACAACGAAGTCAGCGGGCACTTCGAACTGCGGCACGAACTCCATGGCGTAGGTGGTGCCCGTGACCGGCATTGCGAAGGCGAGGTCGATCACATCGTAGCGCGTATCGATCTGGTCCAGGGAGATGTAGGGTGCGCTCGCATCATCCCAGTTGTGCCAGTAGCCGGCCAGTGTCGGGGCAGGATCCTGGGCAATGAGGGCGAAGGGGACCGCGCAGGTGATCGCGGCCAAAGCGGGCTTCAGCATCGGCACAAAGTAACTGGTGGCTCAATGCCAACGAGCGCGCGCAACAGTTGCCTTAGTAGCGCGCCTCGTCAGGCAATGATCCCAACGCACGGGCGTTGTGGGCGCGATCGTCCGCCCGCGCATGCAAAAGCTCCTGTCATCACCTTGGATGACCTTGGTGAACGCATTGTTCATTGCCGCGGTGATCACCGCGAACGCGCACCATCAGGTCTTCTGCCGGCCGGTGCTTTGGGCAGCGATCATCATGAGCATCGCATTTCTGCCCGTGATGTTCCTGCCGCTTATTCGGAAGGGACCTAGCCGTTGGCATCCGCTCATCCTCTTCCTCCTTGGCATCGCGGCGTGCATCTGCGTGTATTGCATCGTGTTCCTGCGTGAAATGAACATCCTTGCCCTTTTCACTTGGCTCTCCCCCTTCGGTCGCCCGCTCGCCGCGCGCTTAACCTTTGTTCCCCATTTCTTCCTGCTTCAGATCATCCTTTTCGCGTTCCACACAGCAGGCAGCAAGTCGCTCTGGAAGTTCTTCGCTGCGGGAGTAACATTCTCCGCGGCGTATGCCATAACGATGGCGATGTGGTTCAACCTGCACTACGCCCCGATCCGGACAGCATGGACCAGCGGAGCCGCGACGGGGATCCCCAGGAACTACATGACCGAGCGGATGCTCGGCATGCACTTCAAATACCACATGTCGTTCTGCTTGTACGACGGTTGGAGGCCACCGCTGCACGATCCTTCCATCGTGGTGGCGGTTTGGCTGACCGCCGTTTTCCGCTCTGACATCGATAGCAGGGGTTTCGCTCCGGATGGCTATGAAAAACCGCTCACGGCGAACATCGCGATGTACAAGGCGGTATTCCCGGGCCTGCCGGCCCGGATGGAATGCAGTTGCGCGAAGGGCTACCGGAAGTTCTATATGAACGATCCCAGGTTGCGCTAGTGGCCGGGTTCCAAATAGAAAGGTCACAAGTACATCATCCCCAGCGGCCGATCACCTCATCCGTCCGGTGGTCGAGTTCAGCGAACAACGCCGTCTCCAGTCCATCGGTGTGGCCGCGCTCGAACGACCGCGTGATCTTACCGGCCTGAAGGAGATGGATACGGTCGCATACGGCGATGAGCGGCCCGAGCACGTGCGAGGTGATGATCACCGTACGTCCCCTTTGCGCGAGCCGGCGGACGATCGCTTCCATCACACGCACGGAGGCCAGGTCCAGCCCGTTCATCGGCTCATCGAGCAGGAGCACTTCGCGACCGAGATGCAAGGCGCCGAGAATGGCCAGCTTGCGCCGCATGCCGGTGGAATAGGTGGTGATCAGCGCATCCAGCGGAACCTCCAGCAACTCGTTGATGTCGGCCAACACGACACCATCACCGCGCATGAACAGATCGAGGTATTCACCGCCGGTGATGCCCGAGTGGAAGTAGTTCTCCGCTTCCTGGAAGGCGGTGTTCCAATGACCCATGTTCGCACCCTTCCACTGCACCTGGGCTTCCTTGTTCCGGCCGATCCCGTACAGAGCATTGAGCAAGGTGGTCTTGCCCGCACCGTTCAGTCCCACGATGCCGTGCACGCCAGGAACCATTTGGTAAAGGGGGATCTCCAATACCGGCTTGTCGCCATAGACGCAGCGCAGATCACGGATGGTGAGCATCGAAATAGCTGTTGAGGTTGGCGCGGGCCTTGGGCACTTCCGTCAGGAGCATGATGACCGGCACCACGCACAGGCCGGGAAGAACGGCGAAGACCGTGGCAACCCCCACGTTCGCGCTGTTGGCATCCAGCCGTTCATTGGGGCGGTAGTTGGCGTACTTCAGCACCACCGCATAGGCCACCAGCACCAGCAGGCCCAGGCCGAAGAAGAGGTGGATCCACCACCACTGCGGCCGGAAGATCGTGGCGCCGATCAGCACGGGCGTCGTGATCAGAAGCATCAGCCAGACGCTGCCGAGCATTTTATCGCGCAACAGGGTACGGGCATCGGGTGCAGTGGCGAGCAGCATCGCACGCGGCTCGCACTGTTCCTGCGCAGCAGCGGCCAGCATCGCGATCGCGCCCAGCATGAAAAGTGGCAGCACCGGCAGCCAGCAGAAGGCCAGCGCACCCATCCAGAGCAACAGGCTAAAGGGCATGGTGCCTTGCACCGCGCTCCGCCACTCGAACAGTTGTACCGGTATCCGCTTCCGGAGCCAAGCGCCCCGCACACCCGAAGCGCGGGTCACCGGCGACCACGGCAGCGCGAGCACCAGGCAGAGCGCCGCTGCGGGCAACCATGCTTGAGCGAGCATCAGCACGAGCGACACCGGCAGCATAAACGCACCGTACTCCACGGCCATCGACAGGCGTGGCCGTGGCAGATGCCGCTGGAGGAAGTGATGGTCCTGGCGGCGCTGATGTAAGCCCGCGACCGCGAGCAGCATGCCCCCGCTGATGTACGCGGCCAGCGATGGATCATGCGTTACAGCCTTGTGCAAGAGCCACAGCAGCCCACATACACCTGCGGTCAGCAGCACAATGCCGTAGCCCGGGAGCGCGCGGCGCAATTGCAACCAACGAAGTCGCAAGAGCACGGATACGTTCGGCGCGGTGGGCATGGGTGCAAGGTGGCCATTCCGCGGCAGCAGGATCGAATAACTACACGAGCGGCAAGCTTCTATGGCGATCCGCAGGGATCACTGTACGATCAGCGCGGTGGTCCAGCGACCGTGCCGGCCATCGACGCGCAGCACATAGGCACCCTTGGGATACGCACTAAGATCGATCGTGCATCGGTACGTTCGCAGCGCGGTACCGCCGATCACGGTGCGCCCTTCCAGATCCATCACCGACCAGCTATCCCATGCCCCATCCACCGTCTCGAGGGTGAAGATCCCTGCGGAAGGGTTCGGGTATACCACACAAGGCTCCTGGCTGATGGAACCGGGGATCGCCACCGAGCCATCGCTTTGCAAGCGCGCGATCCGGTTGCGTCCCACACCGTCGTACGAGAGGAACTCTCCACCCACCATGGCCCTGCCATCGGGTAGTTCAGCGATCACCTGCACGCGGTTGTCAGCACCGGTCCCCGCGTTGTACGCCAGATCCAGCGAGCCATCGTTCAGCAGCCGTGCTACGCGCCCGCGGTCCACCCCATCCACTTCACTGAAGGAACCGGTGATCAGGATGTTTCCTGAGGCGGTGATCTCGATATGCTCCACCCAGCCGTTCGGACCTACCCCTGGATCGAAGGTGGTATCCACAGTCCCATCGGGCAGTACCCGCGCGATCCTGGTCCTGCTCGTTCCGTTCACCTGCGAGAAGGCGCCACCGATCAGGATCGCACCATCCGGCTGCAAGGCCACGGAACGCACCTCATAGTTGGTGCTCACGGCGAAAGTCGTGTCGATAGAGCCATCCACCTCCAGGCGCACCACGTGGTTAGCGGGCTGTCCATCGAACGTGGTGAACTCCCCGACGAGCACCACGCTTCCATCTGGCTGCAAAGCCATGTCTTGGATGTATGTGTCCGCTCCCGCTCCGGGATCGAAGGTGGGATCCAGGGAACCGTTTGGAAGCAATCTCGTCACATAGGGCGCCGGTTGCCCATCGTATTGCGTGAAGGCGCCGGCGATGAGGATGCGCCCATCCGGCAGGAGCGCCGCAGCGTAGATGTTGTTGTTGGCTCCAATGGCCGTGGAAAAGGTGGGGTCTTGGGTGCCGTCCTCGTTCAGCCGCACGATGCGCCCGCATGTATCGGTGTTCCATAGGTACATATAGCCCGCGCACACCAATTTGCCATCGGACTGCATAAGCACATTCGACAGGGCCGAGCTGTTGGGCCCGGCACCGGGCGTGAAGGTGGTGTCCAGATCGCCATCGGGTAGCAGGCGCGCGATGCGCGGAACAGGTACCCCATCATAGGTATGCAGGACACCAGCGATGATGAGGCGCCCATCGGGCAGTGGCTCGATCACGCTCACGTTGCTGTTGGCGCCTGTTTGTGGATCGAAGGAGGCATCCGGCGCGCCATCGGGATGGATGCGGAGGATGTTCAAGCGATGCTGGTCGTCGTACTTCTGGAGATCGCCGCCCACGATCACCTTGTCATCCGCGAGCACCGAAAGGCTGTAGACCATGGGGATACCTCCCCAGAACACCCCGGCACCAGCGCCGGGATCGAAGGTGAGATCCAGCGAGCCGTCATCCTCCAGCCGCGCGATGCGCGAACGCGCGACCCCGTCGTAGCTGTTGTAGTTCCCTCCGATCAGGATGCGGCCATCGGCCTTGAGCACCATGCATACCGGCGAACCGTCCGTGCCTGCGCCAGGCAGGAAAGACGGGTCGAGCGAACCATCGCTCATCAAGCGCGCCACACGGTTGCGGGTGATCCCGTTGAACGTATTGAAATTGCCACCGATCAAGATGCGCCCATCGGGCTGTAGGGTTACGCAATGGACCTGCGTGCCGGTCCCGTTCCCGGGGCTGAAACCGCCATCGATACTTCCATTGCCGTTCAGCCGCACGATGCCCGGGCTCGTTGTCCCGTTGAACGTGTTGAACTGCCCCACCACCACCGCACGGCCATCGGCTTGCAAGGCGATACGGCTGAGGTTCGCTCCGATGCCGACCGGACCCAGACCTGGATCGAAGGTGCTGTCCAAGGCACCGGTGGTGAGCACACGGGCCATGTTCGCACGGGGTGCACCGGCATAGCTGGTGAACCAGCCCGCGATCAGCACCGCACCGTCGGGCTGCAAGGCCATCGCCACCACCTTGCCGTTGGGACCGCTGCCTGGAGCGAACGAAGCGTCCAACGTGCCATCGCTGTTCAGCCGCGCGATACGCGGCCGCGCCTGCCCCTGCACCGAAGTGAACTCACCGGCGATCAGCACGCGCCCATCGGGCTGGAGCACCATGTCCAGCACCCCTCCGCCACTCACATCGCCGTACGCGAACGATGGATCAATGGAGCCGTCCGTGTTCAGGCGCACCACCTCACCGACCGATACCGTGGCGTAAGTGGAGAAATATCCTGCGATGATCACGCGGCCATCAGGCTGCACCACACTCGCCCGCACGGTACCGCCCGCGCCATTTCCGCTTCCAAAGCCCAGATCGTCCGGATTGAAGGTCGGATCCAGGCTTCCCGGTTGCGCGTGCACGCTGGCGGCCATTATCACGGCTACCGAAAGAAGGAAGGCGCTCGTTCGTTGCTGCATCAGGGCGAGGTTACGTTTTGTTCTTCAGGCGGTACACGCCGATGCATAGACGTCCCTTCCCTTGGGGGTTGCCATCATCAGCGGATCTCTCGGCCCAAGCAACCTACCTTGCTTCACCTCGTCAAGATCGAGCCACCGCCCATGAGATCGTACGCCGCCGCTTTCCTTTTCAGCCTGCTGGCAGGATCCGCCTCAGCCCAGGTCACCCTCGTTGCTGAGGATTTCGAAAGCGGAACGCTCGGGCTCGACTGGCTCTGGACCGGTAGTACACCCGTCATGTCCTCTCCAGGCTATGGCAGCAACTGGTGCGTGAGCAAGGAAAGCGCCGACCTGAGTTCCCCTCCTTTCGCGGATCCCAATAACCAGCTATCTGTCCTGTTCCATCCGCTCACTTATGATCCGAACGTCTTCTACTCGGCCACGGCCATGATGCGCGTGGACGATCCCATGAGTTCGGGCGCCACCGGTTGGATCTACATCGGCTGGATCGATGGCCTCAACCCCACCGTGGACGGCCTCTGCACTGGAATGGGCCTCACCGCGCCCACCTGGATGGGCAACTACAACGGGACGTCGAGCGAATGCGGCAATATGCTGGGGCCCAACGCTGTCTTTGGCGTGGTGTTCTGCATGCACGCGGGCTCGCAGAACTGCCACATTTATCTGGACAACATCTCCGTCACCAGCGAGCTCGCTACCTCCATCGCAGGGGTCCCCGCGGCCGCACCCATCGCCATCATGCAGATGCCCGGTGGGGCCGTGCAGGTCTCTTTCGGCCCGGGCGAGCTGCCCGACGTAATGACCGTACACGATGCGCAAGGACGGTTACTGCGCACCTATCCGATCAACGGCTCTCGATCGCTCCAACTCCAGCTGGCCGCCCTGCCCGATGGCATATTGCTGATCCGCACCACCGGCGCGGCCGGTGCGCGAACGCTGCGGTTCTTAAAGAGCTGAAGCCCACACACGCGAACGTCATCCCGGAAGGTGGGCACTGCGCAGCAGTGGGGTCCCACCTATCCGGGATCTCATGCACATGTTAGGTGTAGGAGATCCCGGATGCGCGGAGCCTCATCGCTTCGCGATCTCCGCGCTCCGGGATGACGAACACGTGGATAACTTGCTCAGATGAAGCAGTCGTGGGTTTACATCATGACCAACAAGCGGCACAACGTGCTGTACGTCGGCGTGACCAGCGATCTGGAGACCCGTGTGCTACAACACAAAACAGGTCACTACCCGGAAGGCTTCACCGCTCAGTACCGCTGCCACAAACTCATCTGGTTCGAAGAGTTCGATGATATCGAAGAGGCCATCGCGCAAGAGAAGCGCCTCAAACGCTGGCGGCGCGCGTGGAAGGACGAGTTGATCACCAAGCTCAACCCCGAGTGGAAGGATCTGAGCGAAGGCTGGTTCGACCCTCGAGATCTTGAGTGAACCCCACCCTACCGTCATCCCGGAAGGTGGGCACTGCGCAGCAGTGTGGGCCCCACCTATCCGGGATCTCATACACGTATGGGTGTAGGAGATCCCGGATGCGCGGAGCCTGATCGCTTCGCGATCTCCGCGCTCCGGGATGACGGACAGGGGTAAATTCGCCCTCATGCAATTAGAGAACTACGCCCATGGTCAGTGGATCAAGGGGTCCGGAAAGCAGGCCGAACTCGTTGACGCCAGCACCGGTGAGCTCGTCGCCACCACCAGCAGCGGCGGCCTTGACTTCGGCGAAATGCTCAAATACGCCCGCACGGTCGGCGGCCCGCCCCTGCGCAAGATGACCTTCCCCGAGCGCGGCAGGATGCTCAAGGCGCTCGCGCTGCACCTCATGGAGTTGAAGGACAAGTACTACACCATCAGCTACAAGACCGGCGCCACCAAGGCCGATAGCTGGGTGGACATCGAAGGCGGCATCGGCAACCTCTTTGCCAACGCGAGCCTGCGCCGCACGCTGGGGAACATGCCCTTCTATGTGGACGGCGAGGCGATCAAGACCAGCAAGAACGGCACCTTCATCGGCCATCACATCATGGTGCCCAAGGAGGGCGTGGCCGTACACATCAACGCCTTCAACTTCCCCATCTGGGGCATGTTGGAAAAGTGCGCCGTGAACTGGATGGCCGGCGTGCCCGCCGTGGTGAAGCCCGCCACCGTCACCAGCTACCTTACCGAAGCGATGGTGAAAGACATCGTCGCCTCAGGCATTCTGCCTGAAGGAGCACTACAACTGATCGTCGGCAGCGCGGAAGGCCTGCTCGACCATGTGATGCAACAGGACGTCGTCACCTTCACCGGCAGCGCCAGCACCGGCCGCATGCTCAAGAAGCATCCGCGCATCGTGGACGAGAGCGTGCCCTTCAACATGGAGGCTGACAGCCTCAACGCCATCGTGCTCGGCCCCGATGCCGTGCCCGGCACCGAGGAGCACGACCTCTTCATCAAGGAGGTGACGCGCGAGATCACGCTGAAGTGCGGCCAGCGCTGCACCGGCGCGCGGCGGATCATGGTACCGCAGAACGTGCTGGAGGATGTCCAGATCGCCATCGGCAAACGCCTGGGCAGCACGGTGATCGGCGATCCACGTACGGATGGCGTGCGCATGGGCGCCCTCGCCGGCAAGGGCCAGCGCGAGGAAGTGAAGCGCGCGCTCGATGAGCTGCTCAAGGGTTCACAGATCGTCTATGGCGATCGCGACAGCGTGAACCTCACCGGCGCCGACGCAGCGAAGGGCGCGTTCATGAGCCCCATCCTGCTCTACAACCCCGATCCCTGGAAGAACCAGGTGAGCCACAACGTCGAGGCCTTCGGTCCGGTGAGCACCTTGATGCCCTATGACGGCATCGACGACGCCGTGGCCCTGAGCAAGCTCGGCAAGGGCAGCCTCTGTGCTACGATCGCCACCTTCGATGAGAAGGTGGCGCAACAGTTCGTCTGGGGCGCCGCCAGCCACCACGGCCGCATGCTGGTGCTGAACCGCGAGATGGCGAAGGAGAACACCGGCCACGGCAGTCCGCTTGCCACACTCGTGCACGGGGGCCCCGGCCGCGCGGGTGGCGGCGAAGAGATGGGCGGCAAGCGCGGAGTCATGCACTACCTGCAACGCACCGCCATCCAGGGCCATCCCACCATGATCACGGCGATCTCGCAGCAGTACCAGCAAGGCGCGATGTACCATATCAGCGAGAAGCATCCCTTCCGCCTGCACTTCGAGGAGCTGAACATCGGCGACACCCTCATCAGCGCGAAGCACTTGGTGACGCTCCAGAACATCGAGGACTTCGCCGAGCTCAGCGGCGACAAGTTCTACGCGCACATGGACGAGAACAGCCTCGATGGCACCGTCTTCACCGGCCGCGTGGCGCACGGCTACTTCATCCTCTCCCGCGCGGCGGGCCTGTTCGTGGATCCGCCCAAAGGACCGGTGCTGCTCAACTACGGCATTGAGGAGTGCCGCTTCCTCAAGCCGGTCTATCCCGGCAGCACCATCCAGGTGAAGTTCACCTGCCGCGAGAAGTTGGACCAGGAGAAGCGGCCGAAGACCGATGACTCACCGAAAGGGGCGGATGTGGCGCGGGGCATTGTCAAATGGCTGGTGGACGTGGTGGATGAGACGGGCGAGACCGTGGCGTTGGCGACGATCTTGACCATGGTGAAGAAGCTCGACCAGAGTTAGCCAGCATGGGCCTCTCCGACCTCTTCCGTTCCAAGGTGAAGTACCACGAGGGCCTGCCTTCGCGGGAGCGCCTGGTGCGCATTTTCGAGGAACACCTGCTACCGGTGCTTGCTCCAGTCGGATTCACCTTCAAGCCGAAGGAACTGGAGTTCGTGCGCGAACGCGGCGACCTACAGCACGCGATCGAGCACTACGCCAACCACCGCAACGGAGGTACAAGCGTGGACTTCGCCCCGCGTTTTACCGTGCGCTCCATGGCCTGCCGGAAATGGGAGAAGAGCGACGGCACCGAACTGCCCACCGGCACCATCTGGCAGGGCAGCTTGCAGGACTGGCCGGGCATAGACACTTACGGCTTGGACTACAACCGGCATTGGTATGACCTGCGCGCGTCGGACAACGAGCGGCTGGTACGCGCCTACGTGGGCAACCTTACCGGACTTGTCCTGCCGAGGATGGAAGCGTATGGCACTGCGGAGCTGGCCTTGGAGCAGTTGAAGTCCGAGGGACGGGACCACACGGCGCAGTACGTGGTCGTCGCATGTGCCCTAGGCCAGGCCGCAGAAGCGCAACGCGCCTTCCAACTGTACGCGGAACGCGCCCAGCCCCACCTTCACAAACCTGGGCTGCCGGAACGGCTGGAACGCCTGCGGGAAAAGGTGAATGCGCTCGCGGAGAACTGAACGTGCAGCTTTCAGCTCGGGGCGCGGGCGACGCTCATAAGAATTACGGAAGCTCGACCAGTCGTAGGTGTTAATTGGGGCGTGCCGGCTCGAAGACTCGCCGTCGCGCTTGGAGTTTAGCCCGGGCTTGACCCGGGCCTACAAGTCCTTGCCGATCCCGGCCTCGGAGCCGGGAACCGGCTGTGGGTTTTACGCTGCAATCGCTCACGCGAGCAAGCGGATAGCCCGCTTACCTTGTGATCAAGGCAAGAGATATCGACAACAATGAGCGCCCAATACCTCAGAACTCAAATCGCTAACAAGGTTCTCTTCTCCGAGATTCTGAGCTACGATACTCTGAGAGTGACTACAGCTAGGCGCACTCGTGTCGTTTACATCCCCTTCAATCACTACAACGGCACAGCTGATGTAGTGGCAGCCGCACAATCAAGAAAGGCAGATACGGTTGCCTGTCCTAGAGGAATGGGTATCACAGATCAGGCTCGCAAATTCGCGGCAAGCATCGGAATCACCATTCACACGATAAGAGAGTTCATCACACTTGTCGAGAATGAACGCAACGTCTTATAGCACTTGGTTGCACAAGCGCTTGTCAGTGCAATCCGTTTCGGTTGCATTCCTATTCGGCTCTGTGGTTCGGGGGCATTCGGCGACTAATGACTGCGACCTATTCCTTGTGACTTGTCGAGCACCCGGCACAGTAGAGTGGTCGTTGCTCAGGGATGCTTTGCAACAAGTTAGTCGGCAGTTTTACGACTCGTTTCGCATTCCACTTGCCATAGAGTTGCTGTCCAAGGCGGAGTATGAAGAGTGGCTTACATGGAAGGATCCCATCTATCGATCTCCCAAACTTCACATACTCTAAGAGGTAATGAGCCGGAGCAGTACGTTACTGATGGATAACTGGACATTGGAAGATGTCGGTGAGTTGCTTTCAGAGGGACCAAATGGTAAGACAGCTTCTGAACTACGCTTTTCCGAAGATGGTCAACGCTACTTCTACGAAGACACCAGTTGGGACGTAGTTGCGTTTGAGTGTCTAGCTCAAACCTTGAGCAACATCGTTTTGACAGATGTGTGCTACGTCGACGCCGACCACAGTGGATCTTGGGTTGGGCGATATGGATGTCTATCCCCTTTGTCAGACAAAGAGGTAATCCGGCCACGCTCTTTTGGACACAACCGCGATTTGTGGGTTCCGACAAGAGAGTTGATAGTCGAAGATCTCCTGACGTGCAATGAGATGCGAGCAACTCACGAGGAGAACAAGAGGGCGTTTAGGGATGACCAGGAGATGCCGGACGAAATGCTCTCTCAGATTATCCATGGAGGTGCCGGAATGATGGCGCGTGCTCGTCTGGCTGAAATGACCTATGTGGCGCATCCACAACGGGAGCGATTGATACGGCAGGGAGCGCTCATGTCGCATCCATCGAGTGCGGGTCAGAAATTCAACCACCTCTTGCACTCAACAAGAATGAACCTCTTCCAAAGGGCTGACGCCAAGGGGCTCTTTGCCCAAATCAACCTTCCTCCGGTTGCCATACAAATCATCAACGAAGCCAACGGAACAGACGACTTACTTACTACGGCATTGCAAATGCGCGATCGTTTCAAGTCACTTCGTGAATGGCTCGCTGAGTTTCAGCATGCGCTCGAGGGAGACGACGCGCCAGCAGTACTGAGTAAGCTCAAACTGCTTTCCGAACTTGGGCAATCCTTGGAAGTGCGCCCTCTAGATGAACTACTGGGTGGTTCAACCGTGCAAATGGGCATTGCCGATTTAGCACCGAAGGTGACTCTTAAGGCTGGTTTGATCAACTCCATTCGCAATAGGTTCGGGGTTCGGGCACAGATCACTCAACTTCTTCTCACCGAGACTGGACTCAAAGCTGTACGTCGGTTCTGTGGCTTCTTTCAAAAGCGCCATACCGAGTATGCCCTTAGGCTCGAGCGAGACCTTCAAAGGCGATGGACTAAGTAGGGCATCACGTCGTTTCGCCGCCCCTCGATTTCCGCTTCCTGCCAGTCGTTCTCTCCTTTTGGACCTTGCGTCTTCTAGTTTTCGCCCCAAGCGCCTTTTGAAGATTCGGAATGTGCTTCACCATCTGTTTCCGTATCTCCGGCGATGACATTCCCTTTCTCTTGCCGTGCTTCGTGTCATACTCTTCGGAAGCAGCTTTGAAGGCATAGGTGGGGAAGTTCTTCTTCCCATGAATCGAGAACTTGTGGTATAGGCGGCACCTCTTGACCTTAAGCCATACGCTGCCTTTGCCGTGCTCCAAACCTTTGACATCATGCGGTGATAAAATCGCGCGATGCTCGCCGGTCGCAGATAGATCCGCGTTCCGTCAAAGTCGAATCCGAGGTATTGCAGGTTCTTGTATCTCGTCTCGCTCGTCTCTCGCTCTAACTTGGCATTGTACCCGCGCAGCTCTTGCTTCTCGTTGTACCGGAAGACCACTTCATCCTCCTTCGAAGGTTGAATGACGAGCTTGCTCTTCTCGATTAGCTGGTAGACGATCGTTTTGACTCGATCAACTTCCGTCGTGGGGCAGACGAGGATGATGTCGTCGCAGTAACGCCTGTACAGAAACCCTCCCCCCGATGCCTCGCCATGAACAAGGCGGTCGAAGTCGATCATGTAGATGTTCGATAGTAGAGCCGAAATCGGCGACCCTTGAGGAATGCCATAGGCGTGGGGATTTGTGATGATCACATTCCGATCACGTAATACTTGAAGTTCGTCGTCCTCACAAATCCTTTTGACCGTCCTCTTTGCGACACGGGACTTTAGATTGATACCCATAGCTCGAAAAGCCACACCCCGAGTGACATAGCTGTATTTCGTCAGAGAGCGGTGGAGCTTATACTGGTCATCGGGCAAACGAGACTGACCAATGACCGCCTGCCAATTGCGCTTTAGGAGTTCATGATCGAGAGAGTCGAAGAACCCCTTTATGTCGAGGGCTATCGCCGTGCATGGACCATGTTCGCTGATGAACTTGAATACCTCACGAGCAAAATCGATATTGTTCTTTCGGAGGTTTGTTCGATAGGCCAACACACAATCGTCATATCCGGCCGCAGCGATATAGCGCTGGTATGTCTCCGTCAGGTGGAACGAGTAGAAGGAATAGATGAGCGCATCGATATGGGACGCGTAGGCGATAGGGCGCTCTTTAATAGACAATACATGGCTTCGCACCTCACCCTTCTTGTTCTTCTTCTCCTTCGTGTTCCGTTTGTATCTCGGTGTTTTGACAACCCAGCGAACGAATGGATAAAGTCTGTGCTCCCTGAATTCTTTGGCATCCGAAAGGATTGCCTTCAATTCCGTCGCGCGCGTAGGCAGCCAGAACCGGAGGTCGAAGTGGAGGTATCCTTTCTTCTTGTAGGAACGCTTCCCTCCCTCAATTACATAGTTCTTGAGTTCGACCTCAAGCCATGCCTTCCAAGCTGCTTCAGTAAATAGCATAAGCGGGTCAGAGCGGAGGTCCGGATTGGTGCGATCCTTCTGGACCTCCGCAGATGGGCCGTGAATCGCTCCACGACACTAACCCGGTGGTTTCCCACCGTGCGGTTGTAACCCCGCAACCAGGACGAGCCTGGGTATTCTTCACATGATCGTTACCTCCCATGTAAAGGCACCTGTTAGACATCATTCGAACCATGTTCATGTTCAAGACCCTAATGGCCATCGGCGCGATCTTTGCGCTTGGTGACCAGTGTGCCACGTTCACTGCCATGTTGACGATAACCGTCAGCTTGCGGTGGGTGGAAGGACCGAGAACCGTAAACAAGTTCCACTTCAGCCAAGTGCTGAAGGCAGCGCGAAAATACCCATGGTGGTTCGGTGAGGTCGGGAGCAGTTTTCAACAGGAGACGCGGCTTGTTCACATCATGTACGCATCTCGTGTGAGCGATTTAAGCGGAAAGCGCGACGTAGGCTGAACCGTCCGCGTGATGTTGGTGTCGCCATCTTCTTAGGTTTCTCCCCGAAAGCCATACCCCATGCGCTCCGCCTCATTGATCCTCGCCTTGCTGGCCGCCACGGCAACGCATGCGCAAGACCCTGCCCTCACCGTCCAGCGCGATACGCTCACGCTGCTGGACACCGCGCGCAACCGGCCCATACAAGTGGCCCTGTACCATGCACAAGGTCAGCCGACCAAGGGCCTGCCCGTGGTCTTGTTCAGCCATGGCTATAACGACAACTTGCCGGGCAGCTACCTGGGCTACAAGTATCTCGTGCGGGCCATGGCCGAGGCCGGCCAGTACGTAGTGAGCGTTCAGCACGAACTGCCCACCGACCCGGTGTTGATCCGCACCGGTGATGCGCGCGTGGTGCGCCGCCCCAGTTGGGACCGTGGCGTTCAGAACCTGCTCTTCGTCCTGCGGGAGCTGAAGCGCATGCATCCGGAGCTCGACTTCCAACACCTCACCGTGATGGGCCACAGCCAGGGCGGCGACATCAGCATGTTGTTCGCCGAGCAACACCCGGAACTGCTCCACCGGGTGATCTCCCTGGACAACCGGCGCATGCCCCTGCCACGCACCGAACATCCGCAGGTGTGCAGCTTGCGCTCCTCGGATATGCCACCCGACGAGGGCGTGCTACCGGACGCGCAAGAGGCCGAACGCTACCACATGCGCATCGTGCCGCTGCCTACGACGATCCACAACGCCATGGGCGATAACGGCACACCCGAGCAACAAGCGGAGATCGTCCGGTATGTCCTGGAATTCCTGCGGCAGCCGTAAAGCCGTGGGGTACACGTTCTTCGTCGTCGACCGGTCGTAGAATTTCCACAGCGCTTCCAGGAAGTCTGCCTCAGCGAGGCTGAACAGGACGATCACAGGAGTCGCACTCCTAGCTTCGCCTCAGCCCACTCTCCACCATGCGATCCACCGAACGCTTCACCGGCCTGGCCAACATCTACGGGCAGGCGCGGCCCACCTATCCACAGGAACTGGTGCATTGGTGCTTGGAACAGGCACCGGCCCCGCAGCTGATCGTGGACCTGGGCTGCGGCACAGGCATCTCCACGCGTCTTTTCGCAAGCACCGGCCACCCGGTGATCGGCATCGACCCCAATGCGGACATGTTGGCCACGGCACGCGCGGAGGGTGTACAGGACTATCGCGTGGGCACCAGCGAGCATACCGGTCTGCCCGGTGCGTGCGCCGATCTGATCATCGCCGCGCAGGCCTTCCATTGGTTCCACCTGGACCGCACCTTCGCCGAAGTGGAGCGCATCGGCACAGCGCGCGCCGCGTGCGTGGCTTTCTGGAACGTGCGCTTGGAGGACACGCCTTTCATGCAGGGCTATGAGGCCTTGCTGCGCACGTGGTCAACACAGTACGAGGTGAACGAACGCGCAGGCAGGACGATCAACGCCATCCGTGAGCGAGTGCCGCATGCGGAACTTCGTGCGTTCATGCACTCCGTGCCCATGGACCGCGAGCGTGTGCGCAACCTGGCGCTGAGCAGTTCTTACGTGAAGCATGGTGTAGCCGACATCCCCACTTTCCTCCAAGCATTGGAGGCACTGTTGGATGCCACAAGCCCCCATGGGCCGGTGGAAATGCGCTACGCCACGCGGGCCATCGCATGGCGGGTGCATGGGTGAGTGGAGAACGCCAGCGTTGATCGGCGGACAGGTCGACATTCTTCGCTCATGGGGATGAAAGCTGTGGGTTACCGCCCGCATATCAATCCCTCACGCGTCAGGATATCAGATCACCTCCGGAGCAACCGAAGGATGAGTTTCCACGCCACAAAGTCCGAGACATTTTCGGGATACACGTTCTTCGACGTCTCCCAGTCGTAGAACTGCCGCAGCGCTTTAAGGAATTCCGGCTCGCTGGAGAACACGACCGTAGCCGGATCGTCGCCGTAGTCGGAGCGCACGAAGCGCTCCCCGTTCCAGCTGATGTTCGTGCCCCCCTCTTTATGCGACGTGGTGAACCGTGCGCCGGACTTCATCGCCGCGATGATGGCGTGTTGCAGCGCGGGCACGGTATCGAGATGCGCTTCGGCGTTCAACGACGCGGCGCAGATCTCCTTGTAACGTGAGGGTGAACCTTCATCAGCGGCGGGCGGATAAGCCGGCTGGAGATCGCGCGTCCAGAGACCGAACCAACTGTCCGCCGTCTTCCGGTAATAATCGTGATGCGTCGCCGCCGCGTCAGCCCACGTTGTCTCCACGCGGAGCGAGTAGCAGTTGGTATCCGGCATCGCCGCCTCGAAGCGCAATTCAAAGCCGTACTCCGCGCCCACCACCTTGGCCTTGGCCGTTAGGGTCAGGCGGTCGTTCTGCATAGAGGCGACGAACAGGGTCATCAGTTGGCGCTCCAGCGCGAACTGCACCTCATGTGGCGGGCGGCGATCGCGGAAATGCAGGAGGAACTTGCTACTGGTGGCGGTTTCCGTCATCCTCAGCGCGCGTCCCGGCGCAGGGGCGGACGCGGATCGTTCTCCGACCAGGGCCCTACCGATCTCCAACCCCGAGCCGGCTTCCCGCTGAGCCAAAGCGGTCAGCGCGTCCGGCTTCGGCTCATGCGCTTTGCGAATGGCGTCCATATCCGGCTCCGGTTCGGGCGGCAACGGCGGTTCGAGCACGAAGAAGTGCCGCTGTGCAGTTGTGAACTCGCCCGCGTAGGAGGAGTTGTTGCGCGCGTAGAAGTGCACTTCGCCCACCGATCTCCGGCGTTCTGGTCCGACCGCCTTGGCCAATTTGATGGATGCGCCGCACGGCGCGGCGGGAAAGCCATTCTCGATGGCGAGGATGCTGTTGCCGGCCTGGATCTCGGCTTCAACGAGTTCGCGCAAAGGCGCGGGGAACTCCGCGATCTGCTGGCTGAACGGGTCGGGGATCATTGGTACGGTCGTGGATCCACTACTGCTCGAGCCTCCACTTGAAGTCCGCGATCACCTCGGTGAAGTCAACGCCGGTGCCCGCGAACTTCTGGGGAAGGACATTGAACATCTTCGCGCCCCAGTGTCTCAGGTCCTTGAGGTGTGCCTTCGTGGTATAGTTGGACGCGGGGATGCGGTCCACCCAACGTTGCATGGCCTTGCGCGCAGGCCGGGCGAAGCGGGCTTTCTCTTCGGGCGTGAGCGTGGCGCTGTGCAGGAAGCCAACCGCGACTTCCACAAAGCCGCTTTCCAATTCGGTGGACATCAGCTCCAGGAAATTCGGACCTAAGCGCAGGCGAGCGATGGCGGCTTCGCGCACTTCGGCCGGTTGATATCCATCGGCCATGCGGAGCAGGTCTTGGAAGTTGGTGTCCGGATCAAGCGTGGAGATCTTGGCGATCACTTCCGCAGGCGGAGGACCGGGGTTGCTCATTCGGTGGGCCATGCCGACCACGCCGTCCAGGCCGGTGGCGACGATCCGGTAGCCGAAGAAGGCCACGCAGCCCACGAGGCTCACCGCGGTGAATACCGCCCACGGCTTGTGCAACCATTGCGTTGGAATTGTGGACGCGAGCTTCGGGTTGAGGCTCCCCGCCACGAGCAACACGGTGGAGAACGTAACGAGGTAGAGCACCGGGCTGTAGAGGGCGCGCGGTGTGAACCCGGGCCGGATGTACAAGGCGACGAAAAGGAACGAAACGACCGTCAGCGCAAGCGCCCCTGCAACGGTGAGCGCGTACAGCATGGGGCGGCCAAGTCGCATCCAGTCGGATCCGCCGCTGGCGGTAACGCAGAGCAGCGCGACCATCAGCAGCAGCCAGAGGGGGACGAGGATGTACAGGGCGGGCGTCACCCATTGGTCGTTACTTACCTCCTTTCTCGCCCATTCCCATAGGAACGGTTGCAGCCGCAGTAGAAAGAGGAGGGTGGCGAGACCGGCGCAGACGTTGCCGATGATCTGTTGAGAGGTGGAAGGGTTCATTTCCGCGGTGCAAGGAGAACTATAAGCCAGATGATCTTGATTAGGAGCGTCGGCGCCTTCGGCGGCTCAAGATCGCACAACCTCAAGAGTTAGCGCTTCGTCCCCAGGTTACCCCTTCCACCCCCGGCCTCATGTTTGATGCCTTGCAGGCATGCAACACCTCCTCTTCACCGAGCCTATCAAGGCCTCCCGCGAACGCATCTGGCAAGTGTTGTGGGATGAGGCGACCTACCCGCATTGGACGGCCCCCTTCGGCGAAGGCGGGCAGGCACGTTCGGATTGGAAGGAAGGGAGCCGCGTCTACTTCCTCTCCGCCGAGGGCGATGGCATGTTCGCTTTGATCGATCGCAAGGACGAGCCGGGCTTCATCAGCTTCACGCACCAAGGCGTGTTCAAGGACGGCCAGGAACAGCCCCAGGACGAGGCCACGAAAGTGTGGTCCGGCGCCAGGGAACAATACACTTTGAAAGAGCACGACGGGGGCACCATCCTCACCGTGGAAATGGATGTGGTGGACAGCGAGGCGGCCTCCTTCCAGCAAATGTTCCCCAAGGCCCTGGCGATCGTGAAGCGGCTCGCGGAGGGATAGGAAGGTCAGGTCCGTCTCGCGGATGCCAGGTGGCCTATGCCCTTTGGCCGCGCAGCGTTAGATCGGATGGCTTCCGCTTTGGAACCTCGCGCGACCACTGGGGCGATATTTCCCCATGATCCGGGTGGAGGGATCTCACAGCGGGCACCTTCGTCCGGCGGTCCCGCGCGCTGTTCGTCGCGAAGCGCTCAGCTACCTACGAAGTGGCACAGCGCATGCTCGCCGATCGCTCGGAAATTCCCCAGGGGGGGAAAAGGCGTCGTCGTTATTCTTGCACACAGCCAGGGGGAATGCAACGGAGTGAAGTGGACCTGACCAACTGCGATCGCGAACCGATCCAGTTCGCCGGCCACGTGCAGGAGCACGGGCATCTGCTCGCCATCCATCCGGAAACATATCTCATCACCCACGCCAGCGCGCAGGCTGCGGAGCTTTTCGGCATGGACGAGCTACTTGGCCACCACATCAGCGAGTTGGACGGTCGCTTCCAGAGCGATGTCCCCGGGAATCTGCTACAGGACCTGCTCGGGGTGGCCCGGCGCAACGGCAGCTATACCGCCAACAACCCCAGCCGTGCGCAGGTCGGCGGAAAGTCCTTCGACCTGGTGATGCACCACAATGGAAGTCGCATCATCATCGAGCTGGAGGACACGCGCGGCGATGTCTCCCCCGTGAAGAACGTGCAGAACCTGCTGGGCAACACCATGCTGGCCATGCAGCGCACGGAGCACATCCCCGATCTGCTCCAAAGCGTGGCCGAGCAGGTGAAGGCTTTGATCGGTTACGACCGGGTGATGGTCTACCGCTTCTGGGAGGACTGGCACGGGGAAGTGGTGGCCGAAGCACGGGAGCCCCACCTGGAACCCTTCCTTGGCCTGCACTATCCGGCCACGGACATCCCCCAGCAGGCACGCCGTCTGTACGAGATCAATCCAACGCGCCTGATCGGCAATATCCTCGGTCATGTCGTGCCCCTCCTCTCGCGGGAGACCGATCCGCTGGACCTTACGCACAGCCAGCTGCGCGCGGTCTCACCGATCCACATCGAGTACTTATCGAACATGGGGGTGAACGCGAGCTTCTCCATTTCCATCCTGAACAAGGGCGTGCTCTGGGGCCTTATCGCCTGTCATCACTACGCCGGTCCGCGGGTCATCGACTATGCCTCGCGCATGGCCTGCAACCTCATCGCACAGTTCCTCTCCGCTACGGCCGAGCTGAAGACCGAGGAGGAAAGCCGCCAGCGTGAAGCGCGCTACACGACGGCCAATGGCAGGCTCAAGGAGCAGCTCTTCCATCACCTGGATGTGGAGACCGGCCTCCTTAACCGCACGACCGGCCTGCTCGATGTCACCGAGGCCAGTGGTGCGGCCCTTTGTTTCGGCGGTAACATCCATCTCATCGGACGCACGCCGTCGGCCGAACAAGTGGAGGAGCTCCGCGACTGGCTGCACGAGACCGCGCCCGATCGTCTTTTCCAGACCACCAGCCTGGGCTCGGCCTTCACTCCCGCGCGGGAGTACAAGGAGGTGGCCAGCGGCCTGTTGAGCACCACGCTCAGCAACCAGCTCAGCGAGTACATCCTTTGGTTCAAGCCGGAGCTAGTGCAAACCGTGCTGTGGGCAGGTAAACCGGAGAAGGTGGAGCAGCGCCAGGAGGACGGCGGCATCCGGCTCTCACCACGCAAGTCCTTCGAGAAGTGGAGCCAGGAAGTGCAGGGGACCAGCGCCCCGTGGCTCTCCTCCGAACTGAGCGCGGCCCTCACGCTCCGCGACAGTGTCTCGGCCCTGGTGAACCACAAGGCCAACGAGATCCGCCGCCTCAACGAGAAACTGCGCATCGCTTACAGCGAGCTGGACACCTTCAGCTTCAGCATCTCGCACGACCTGAAGACGCCGCTCAACACCGTACGCGGCTACATCGAGCTCTACCTGGAGGAGACCGCCGGCGGCCCGGACGAGCACCGGCCGTTGCTGCAGCAGGCCATGGCCAATACGGACAAGATGCTCGCCATGATCCGCGACATACTGGAGTACAGCAAGGTGGGTCGCATGGAGATCGAACTTGAACCGATCGATCTGGCCACGCTCATGGGCGAGTGCCTGGCGCAGATCCGTTCGGCCCGTGATGTGAGCGCCGTCCACATCGACGTCCCTCCGGGTCTCCGCATCGAGGGCAAGCCCACCATGGTGCAGCAGATGCTGTGCAACATCCTCGACAATGCGGTGAAATATTCCGCGCGCGCCACAAAACAGAAGGTGGACGTGCGGGCCTACCGCGATGGCACGGAAGTGGTCGTGGAATGCACCGACAACGGCATCGGCATGGACCCCGGACAACTGCACAAGGCCTTCGACCTCTTCCAACGACTGGATAATGTCAGCGGCTTTGAGGGTACCGGCGTAGGTCTGGCGATCGTGAAGCGCGTGATCGAACGGCACGGTGGCCGTATCCACATCGATTCCGAATTGAACAAGGGCACGCGCGTGCGCGTCCATTTCCCTGAGCACATGCCATGAAACAAAGCGTCGACGTCCTGTGTGTGGAGGATAACGAGGACTTCCTGCGGTTCCTCACCCACTCGTTCCAAAAGCTGGCCAAGCCCGTGAGCTTCGACGTGAAGCGCAGCGGGCAGGAGGCTTTGCAGACACTCAAAGGCGACAACGCCTCACCCGACATGCCCCGCATCATCCTGCTCGACCTCAACCTGCCGGGGTTGAGCGGCTTCGATGTGCTGAAGGAGATCCGGGCCAACGGCCGCTGGCGTCATATCCCGGTCATCGTGCTCACCAGCAGCAGCGATCCGCGCGATATCGAACTCGCGCACCGCATGGGAGCGAACGCCTATTTGAGCAAACCATCCACGCTGGCCGAACTTCGCAGCATGCTGGAAAGCACCTGTGAATTCTGGCTGAACCACCACGTGAACAAGAGCCAATGGAATTGAACGCGCTGGACCTGCTCCGCCAACGCACCGCCGAGGCGCATGCCGCGCTCGAACGGCGCATGTTCGTCGACCGCATCATGGCGGGAACGCTCGAGCCACGGCAATTGGTCACCCTGCTTCAGGTTAACCACCATTTCCTGGAAGCGGTTGAGCGGAACGCTGCCCGTTTTCCTTCGCTCGATCCCTACCGGGTGCCCCGTGCCCAGCTCGCAGCGGCGGATCTCGAAGGCATGGGCGCTGTCCCGCTCCCTGCCTCCAGCCTGCTGGACACCTGGAACATCGACCGGATGCGCGGGGCGCTCTATGTGGCGCTGGGCTCCCTGCTCGGAGGCGCCATGATCACTTCGCGGCTGCGGAAGATCCCCACGCTCCCGCAGGATCTGCGTTTCTATGCGGAAGACCGTGAGGCGCTCACCGTCTGGCGATCCTTCACGGAGGAACTTCGCAGCACGCATGATCCAGCGCAACTGGAGCGCATGGCCCAAGGCGCGGTGGATACTTTCAGCCTGGCCGCGGCCGCCTGCACCTTCGCGACAGAGGAGCGCTCCATCGCATGAAGCGCGTGCTTATCGTTGACGACAACGCGGATCAGGTCGCGCTCTTGGCGCTCGTGCTTCGCAAGCAGTATCAAGTGGACACGTGCACGAACCTGCGGGACTTCGACGTTGCGGTGGGAAAGAACATACCGGATGTCGTCCTGCTCGACCTGCACATCGGTGCGCACGATGCCCGCGACTTTAAAGAGGCGCTCGCGCTCCGCGAACTGACATCGGTGCCGATCGTGCTGATGACCGGTGACGTGCGCGGCGCTGAAAAGGCGGAGCGGCTGGGATGCGCCGGCGTACTGAACAAGCCGTTCGCCCTGACCGCGATGATGGAATTGGTAGGTCAGGTAGTGGCCCCCGTTTGAGCGCCTCCGCGCCGCGTATACCGAATGCTTGCCGGAGTTCGCATTACCGGGAAAGCCTACCACCCTCCTCCCCCGCCACCACCGCCTCCTCCGCCCGAAGAACCACCGCCACCGGAACCACCGCTCTTGCTGGGTGGCGTGCTGGAGGAGTTCATGCTGCTGCTGAACGATGAGCTCATGCTTGACGTGAACGCGCCGAAGTGGTGGATGGAACCACCGTACCAGGTGGACCGGTAGTTAGGATCCACCAAGGCGCGGTCCACGAGATCCTGGAAACGGTCACCCCAGATCTTCTCCACGCCGAACGCGATGGCGTAGGGCAGGTACTTCTCAAAGACCTCCGGCGTCATCGCCGGCGGGTTGAAATGCTGCAACTGCTTCTCTTCCGCCGCGCTCAGGTACATCTTGAACCCGTTGAGCTTCGAACGAAGCGCCTGCTTTTCCAAGCTGGGTTTCCTGATCAGGTATTGGTACACCACAAAGAGGATGATGTTCACCAGGATGAAGGCGGCGATGTACACCCCGTCGTTATCGCCCAGGTAGGAATTGTGCAGCACGATCAACGCCACGATGCAGACGGCCACACTGAGCATGGGGATCCACCAGAACCGCAGGTTGTTGCCTTTGTTGATGAACGCGGCCCACTGACCCCGGAGGGTGGATCGGAAGGCGTCCGCCATGCTCTTCACGCCCGGGTCGTACTTGCCATCGATCACGTAGCTCTCCTGGTGACCGCCGAACATGCGGTTCATCAGTTCCTGTTCCTCCTTGGGCAGGCCCCCGGCGCCTTTCAATTTCACGATGGTATAGGTCTGCCGCTTGAACAGGCCCAGCAAGCCCTCCGCCTGCGTTTCCTCGATACGGATGTATCCCTTCACGGCCAGGTGGATCATCGCCGGTGTGATCTGGTCGTTGTCGTAGCTCCCCTTCATCACCATCGCCACCGATGCGGGTGAAAGACCATCGGGCGGATCAAAGAGCGGGATCACCGTGGGCCGGTCGGGATCGCGGCCGTGGCGCACCCAGGTGAGGAAGTAGTACAACAAGAGCAGCACCGTGATGCATCCACCCACCAGCGGAACCGCGTACAGTTCGAAGAAGGTGGGCGGTGGCGGTTCGGCCACGATGCCTTTCTGGAAGCCCACCGCCACGGTGAGGCCCTCGTAGTAGCCCATGGCGCGCCCTTGGAAGCGCACCGTGCGCTCATCGATGGGGAAGGCGGTGCAGGCGTTCTCGGTCGAGCCCATCACGCCCGTGTAGCATGCTTGCTGCTTCACTTTGGCGCCAGGCGGCAGATGGATGAGCGCCGAGATGCTATCGATGTAGAACGCCCAACCGTTGCCGTTCACGTTCCAATAGATCTCGTCGAAGTCGGGGAAGAAGCCCACCTGACCCTTGGTGGTGTAGGTGATGCGGTAAGGATAGTCGCCGGGCTCCAGGAGGTTCCCCTCGCTGCCTACGTACACCACGAAATCATCTCCCTCGGTGTCGGTGTGGTACGGCGAGGGCGCGCCGAAGACTTCCACCGCGGTGATCCCATACTCTACTCGATGCGTGCGGCCATTGTAGTCCTGGAAGCGCAGCGGCAGGCGGCGCATGATGCCGCGCTTGAACTCCACGCCTTCCACATGCGCGTTGATGTCCTCGATCACCGTCAAGCCGCCATCGGGGGCGACGGTGAGGTCCGTATGCCAGGAGATGATCCTCTCGGCCTGGCCGTGAACGGTGAGCGCACCCACCACCGCGGCCGGCAGCAGCCAGCGCCTCATCACGCGAATTTCACCGATGGGGTCTCCCGCTGCGCCGGGTTCTCCAGTTCGAAGAAGGCCGACTTCACGAAGCCGAACATGTTGGCGATGATATTGCTGGGGAAACTCTCGATCAGCGTGTTCTGCTCCCGCACGTTGCCGTTGTAGTAGCGCCGTGCCTTTTCGATATCGCCCTCCACCACGCCCAGGGTGTTCTGCAGCTCCAGGAAGTTCGTGTTCGCCTTCAGCTCCGGATAGCGCTCGGCCACGGCGATCAAATTCACCAGCGCGCGGTTCAGCTGGTTCTCCGCCGCCTGCTGGCCCTCCACCGTGCTGGCCTGCTGCGCGGCGGTGCGCGCGCGGGTCACGTTCTCCAGGGTCTCCTTCTCATGGGCCGCATAGCCCTTCACCGTCTCCACCAAGTTGGGGATCAGGTCGTAGCGCTTCTTCAGCTGCACATCGATCCCGCTCCACGCCTCGGCCACCAGGTTCTTCAGCTTCACCAGCTTGTTGTAAATGCCGATGGCGTAGAACGCCACGAGCAGGATCAGGACGAGGACTACGGCTAGGGCGATCATGTGGTGGAGTGGTGGTGAACGGGTTCCGAATATAGAAGGATGGGAACAACCCCATGATCGGAGACGAACCCAGTTCAGCGTTAAGGAGATCCGCATAGGATGGTTTCGGCGCTTCGCGCGCGCCATCGTTCCGGGATGAGGTGAGCGGCTTTCCGGGCTTCTACCTTGGCCTCGGATGCCCGAACCTGAACGTTTGGATCGTCCGGGTGCGATGCATGGTTCACGTGAGAACGAGCAGCGAGCGGGGGGCGCCTTTCTGGATAAGGTGCGCTCCTGGAGCGACCATGCCTCGGCCAACGATCCGGTGGACTGGGAGGCCCAGTTGCGGATCCTGAACGAGGCTTGCGATCTGATCACCCCTGACCTCAGCTTGGCCGAGGTGATCTCCGCCATCTACGGCAGCGTGAACCAGCTGATGGATGCCCACGGCTTCGCCGTCGGCCTCTATGATGAGAAGGAGAACACCATCCTGTTCCGGGGCATGCGGGAGAACGACCAACGCTTTCCGGATTGGATCGTGGACGCGAACGATGCAGGACGGTTCGCGCCTTGGTGCATCACGCACGGATCGGAGATCTTCATCAACGACATGGACCTTGAATACAGCCGGTATGTACCCACCCCTCCGCGCCCCAAGGTGGGGACCGAGCCCAAAGCTGTGCTCTATGTGCCGCTGCGCATGAAGGACAAGGTGGTGGCGCTGATCACGGTGCGCACGCCGCACAAAGGGGTGTACCGCACCCATCACCTGCACATCCTGCGCACGCTGGGGAGCTTCGTGCTGCGCACGCTCGACCTGTCGCAGGAACACGGCACCGCCGCCGCCAAAGTCCCGCCCGGGCAGAAGCAATGGAAATGGAGCGACGTGGAAGGTCTGCCGCCACGGTCGATGCGAGCAGCGGCCTCGCTGACCACACGCGAGAAGGAGGTCTTGCTCCTGATGGCCTCCGGCCTGCCGAACAAGGCGATCGCCCAGAAGCTCTTCGTGTCACCGGACACGATCAAGACGCACACGCTGAACATCTATCTGAAGATGGACGTCGGTACACGGACAGCGGCCATCATGAAGGCGATCGAGTTGGGCTGGTTCGTGTAATTCCACCATTTGGTGGAGAAAGAAGGACAGGCACGGAAGGAACCTTTGACCAAAGCAAAACGCCATGTCACAGCAACTCCTGCAAACCGCCAGCCTCTTGAAGCCGAGCCTGGTGAATTCCGTCTGGTACAACGGCCACACCTTTTCCTTCCTCTTGAACGCCGAGCAGACGGGTAGAGAACTCACGCTGATCCATGGCCATTTCCGGAAGGGCGGTGAGCCCCCTGCGCACTATCACAAGCAGGAGGATGAGACCTTCTACCTGCTGGAGGGCGAGATGCGCTTCCACATCGGCGAGAACAGGTTCACGGCAAAGGCGGGCGATCTGGTCTTCGTGCGCAGAACGGTCCCCCATCACTTCGCGCTGGTGACCGATACCGCGAAGGCCTTGCTCCTAATCAACCCATGCGGGCCGGAAGCCTTCTTCCAAGAGTTCGGCGTTCCGGCCAAGTCGCTGGACCTGCCTCCCGTGATGGAAGGAAAGCCGCCGGCGCACTTCTTCGAGAACATGACGCGGAGGGCGGAAGAACTGGGCATGGTCTGGATGCCGGAGTTCTGAGCAACTCACTTCACGATCTCCGCGGGATCAGCCTTCAACTTCCGGGAGAAGAAGCCCTCGCCCATGTGTCCGACCGCGGTGAGGGTCGCCCCCGTGCAGTTGGTCTGGAAATGATCAGCCGCCGAGCAGATAGGTCACATACTCCCCCATCTGTTGAGCCAGCGAATCCTGGGTCTCAAGCATAGGCGTTCTGAGGTACTGGATGGTGCGATAGATGGTGATGCTCAAGGTGACGATCCCCACCACTTTCCCGATGATCCTCACTATCACGCCCCTCTTGATCTTCACGTACTCCAGCAGCGGCAGCACGAAACAGCAGGCGAACACGAAGATGATGGCGCACAGCGCTACCACCAGGCCGAACAACCACCACGAAATATGCTCCATCCGGACGAGCGCCTTGAACAGCACCGTGGAGAACAGGCACATCATGATGATGGAGAGCACAGGAAGAAGAAGCCTTTCGGAATACTCCAGCACAGCCAGGATGCCATGCTCTTGCTGTTTGGCCGCTTGCTTGCTCTCGCGATGAAGGCTTGCCACCTGCGCCAGGAAAACGCTGATGGTAATGACCACGGTCAGCACCGTAAGCGTTAATATGATCCAGCCCGGTGGTGCCCCGTTCCAAATGAAGATGGACGTGAACCTGCCGCCGCCACCGGTCATGGCGGCCCCTACCCTTAATCTGTCCGATCGTACCACGAGGATCTCTTCTCCGGGATCGAACCAGGTATACGACGACGTCCAGATCATGTAGTCCACCTCTTTCACGTGGACGCCCTGGATGTCGTCATCTCCGCCGCTCCAGAACCGCTCCGATGAGACCACCGTCATGTCGGATACTTCCCCCGTGAAAAACAGTTTGACCTTGGCGTAGGTGGAGAAACCGGCATAGCCTATGAACCGGCCCACGCCAAAAACGGCCAAAGCGACCATCAGTATGCCACCAACCCACTTAAGCCATTCTGTTTTCATAGAAACCGCGAACAAGAAGCCGGGCAATATAAAAGTCCCTGCTTTGGCGCGGCTGTGAGGCGTGCGCTGGCCTTGATGTCCCCGCAGGGTCATCGTCCCCGGGAGACCCTGCGGCTCATCCTGCGATCATCTCATTTCACGATCTCCACGGAATCCGCCTTCAGCTTCCGGGAGAAGAAGCCCTCGTCCATGTGCCCGACCACGGTGACCAGGTCGCCCACTTTAGGGTCCGATGCTGTCGGCGCGCCCGTGGGGTTGCTCATCGCCTTGGTGTCCACCTCGACCATGCGGTCACCTTCGTCCAGCGTGAGGCTGCCGGTCTTCACGGCGCTCACACGTCCGTGCACCACCACACCTGAATAGATGACGGGTGCGAACGCGGCGCAGATGGCCTCCGATCCTTCGGTGGTGCAGGCATAGGTCTTCATGCTCTCCACGTATACGGCGCGCGCCTGGATCGTCTTCCCCTTGAAGAGGCCGGCATCCACCACGCCATACACCCGCACCTGCTCGTCCTGGATGAAGTCGTGCTGCTTCGTGGAGGAAGGCTCGAGCTCCACCTTGATGGTGCCATCGCCATAGTCCAGGACGAAGGCGCCCGGGCTGGTGCTCGCCACGGTGCCGCTGACGCCGATCCAGCTGCCGTCGGCGCGCTTGTGTGGGTCATCGGTTCCCCGTGTGGGGGTATCCTGTGCCACAGCACCGGTGGTGAGCAGGGTGCACAGCAGGGTGAGGTGAAGCGGATGTGCCATGAGCTTGTTGGTTTGTTGTTCGTTGGAACAACAGGGGTCCAAAGCATGTACCGTCCACCCGCGATCAACGCGATCAACTCCCCTCCTGGAGATCGACCCCTCGATCGCCAGGAGCAAGGAGGGGTTGGGGTGGTTTCCGCTGGGATCTCCTGAAAACTGAATTGAAACCACCCTGCCCCTCCTTGCTCGGTGCGGCGGAGCGCTTCCGCCGGACAGGAGGGGAGCTGATATCATTCACCGAACAGGAGGAGACTTCACTCCACCATCAACCGGACGTTCCGCCGAGCATCATGATGCGGTGAAGGATCACCTGGAGCGGCTGAAGCAACAGGAGGTCGAGGCCCTCGAGGAATAGCCGTCTACTTCCGGCAAGCGTTCATTCCGGCCGGAGGAGCCAGCCGTGCGGACAGGTTCAGCCCCGCACCACCGCACGCATCGGCGCGTACTCCCATCGCCCTAGACCGGCGATCGTCACGGGATCACGGTCCAGCATCGCACGCAACTCGGCTTCATCGGCCACCTTCACCACGCCCATGCCGAACACGCCGCGCGGATCCATTACGGGACCGAAGACCACCACCCTGCCCTCCGCCTGGTGCCGGGTCCAATAGTCCAGGTGCGCTTTCATGGTCGCGCCTTCCTCAGCTGTCATGTCACCCGGGAAGCCGGGTCGCGGTGGAAGCAGCTTGGCGAAATAGCATGGGATCTCCATGCTGTAAAGATGAGGTGGGATGCGCTCAGCGGATCAGGAACGGGCAACGCGCTACATTGCCGGCATGCCCACCGAGCAGGAGCCCCGGCGCAGCGGTGTCTTCGGGCTGGCCTTCGACGACCCCGCGTTGGAGGCGGAGTTCTGGAAGCGGCATGACACCGCTTCGCTCAACCAGGTACGCATCGCATCAGCGATGGGCACGCTGCTCTTCGTCTTCTTCGGCTTCCTGGTGCATCAGGTGATCACCCAAGGCCACGTGGCGGATCACCTCCTGCGTTACGGCCTGGCCATCCCATCCATCCTGCTGGCGCTGGCCCTCACCTACATCCCACGGATGGACCGCTTCCGCCATCTCACCATCGCGCTGGCCGTGCTGATGAGCGGCGTGGTGGTGAACCTCGACGTGGTCTTCACCGATCTCCCCACCGATTGGGTGCACGCGGCGAACATGCTGGTGGTGGGTTTCAATTTCACCTTCATCTCCCTCCGTTTCCGGCTCGCGCTGCTTATCGCGGTGTTCCAGACAGCGATCTACGAAGCCACCCTGGTGGACCGTGTCGGACTTGACTGGTTCTACATCACCTATTCCAACGCCTTCTTCCTCTCGGTGCAGGTAGTGAGCGCCACCGCCGGTTTCATGCTGGAGCAGAGCTACCGCCGCAATTTCCTGCAGGCCCGCAAGCTCGATGAACAACGTGCGCTGGCCGAGTACAACCGTTCGCGCAGCGACGCCCTGCTGCTCAATATCCTCCCGGCGCAGGTGGCGGATCGCCTGCGCGAGAACCCCGAGGTGATCGCCGATCGCTTCGAGGAGGTGAGCGTGCTCTTCGCCGATCTGGTGAACTTCACCGGCCACAGCCAGGGCATCGAACCCGAGGAGCTCGTGCGGCACCTGGACAACATTTTCTCGCGCTTCGATGCCGTAGTGGACGAACACGGCCTGGAGAAGATCAAGACCATCGGCGACGCCTACATGGTGGTGGCCGGGGTGCCCTCCGCACGCGGTGATCATGCGAAAGCGATCGCGCGAAGCGCCTTGGGCATGATGGAGGCCATGCGCGATATCCGCTGGCCGAACGGCGATCCGATCCATGTGCGCATGGGCATCGCGAGCGGGCCCGCGGTGGCAGGCGTTATCGGCCGCAAGAAGTTCGCTTTCGATCTTTGGGGCGATACGGTGAACACCGCCAGCCGCATGGAAAGCCACGGCGAGACCGGCCGCATCCGAGTGACCGCAGAGACCTATCGCCTGCTGCGCGATCTGTTCCGGTTCGAAGGCCCGATGTCCGTCGATGTGAAAGGCAAGGGACGAATGGATACCTGGTTCCTCATCGCCGAACACTGAGCCACGATCAGACCATCGGCATTACCTTTCACAATCAACCCACCTTTCGCATGAGAACTCGCTACACCACGATCCCGCTTTGCGCCGCGCTTCTGCTCACCACGTCGATGGACGTACGCGCGCAGGTGTGCCCCTCCACCGCGAGCCTGTCCACGCCCTATGATTCGGACAATGGACTGGCGGGTATCATGTTCGATGTCACCACGCTACAAAACGTGGTGATCAACTGCTTCGAGATGAACTTCGACGCTGGGACCGTCGACCCGATAATCTATCACAAGACCGATACGCACGTGGGCTTCGAAACCGTACCCGGCGCCTGGACCGCCATTGACTCGGTGGACAACATCGTGAGCGCCGGGATCGACCAGCCCACCTATCTGCCCATTGATGTGAACGTGCCCATGACCGCCGGCAGCACGCACGCGTTCTACATCAGCAACAGGACCGGGTCCAATGCAAAGTACACCAACGGCACCCTGCTCGGCGGCGTTTTCGCCAATGATGCGAACCTGCAGATCAAGCAGGGGACCGGGGTAGGTTATCCCTTCGGCTTCAATATCAACCCGCGGAAATTCAACGGCGGCATTTACTATACGATCGGTACCGCGGGCCTGCCGGAAACGTCGACCACGGATGCCATCACCCTCGCACCCAATCCGGCGGAGGACCACATCCGCATCGGTGGTGCACGCGGAACCACCATTTCCATTACCGATGCCTTGGGCCGACCGGTGCTCAACACGCGGTGGACTTCGGACGTGGACGTGTCTTCGCTCGCACCGGGCAGCTACGTGCTCAGCGTGATGGACAGTAGCGGCAGCCCGGTCGGTACGTGCGTCTTCCTGAAGCGGTAGCGCTCCGGGAACCGTGCGGATCCAAGGCGGTCTTACTCAATGATCAATCGTTCGGCCAGGATGCGGCCATCATCGAAGGTGATGTGCACTATGTATAGGCCTGCTGATAGACCGCCGCGCTTCAACTGCCAGGTCGTGGTCTGACCTTGGTATGCAGGACCTTGCCAGTGCTGTGCGCCGAGTTCCCTTCCCAATGGGTCGACGAACGATAGCGCGGCCTTGCGGCCATCCGCGCCATGCAGGCGCAGTTCGGTGTTCGCGCTCATAGGGTTCGGCACCAGCACCAGGCTGAACTCTTCCCACGGCACGGCCGGAACCGCGGCCACCGAACAGCCCAAGGTGGGGATCAGGTCCGGCTGATCGAAGAAGATCCGGTCGTTCACGACCACATTGGGCGAGGTGGGCACCACCATGAAGAGCGTGTCGTCCAGCAATAACTGGCTGGTCATGATCTCAGGGCGCTCCTCGCAGCCACCGTTCTCGCCCTGCGCATCGGTGCGCACCAGGAACATGTTGCCCGGCCCGGGCACCAGGCTGTCCTCCACCATGCCTCCCACGGTGAAGTTGCCATCGGTGTTCACGCAGAGCGCATGGCCGAATTCGAAGGTGGAGATCGAGTTCCCGTGCACGGTGCTCCAGAGCACGGTGCCATCGAGGCCGGTCGCCATGGTGTGCAGTTCCGTATGCGGTCCCATGCTCCCGGTCATCACCAGCCCTGCACTGGGATCGCCCGCGTCGATGAAGGCCATGTCGCTGCCTCCGGCGAAATAGCTCGTCGTGGTGGCATAGCTCTTCGCCCATTGCGGCGCGCCCACGGTATCCAAACGCACCAGCACGCTTCGTCCAATGACATCATCGCGGAGGCTGCCATAAACAAAGTAGCCGTTTGTGAGCGCTTCGATGGCGCTGAAGGTTATCTCATCGCCCGGCGGATCAGGAGGCTGATAGCCCCGCCACCACAGTAGACCGCCCAGGCTGTCGATCTTCATGGCGAAGGCGGCCACGACATCCGAACCACTAGTCATGCGACCACAGATCACATAGCCGCCATCGCTGTCACGCGTCACCGCCGACGGATGATCACCCCAGAACGTGGCATAGCGCCGGTTCCAAAGCACATTGCCCGCACTATCCGTGCGAACTATGTAGAGGTCCGTGGTCAACTCGATGGTGCCGACGAGCAACAAGCCGTTCGCGTCCGCCTCTACCAGCGCGGAGCCACGCTCCATGTTGAAGGTGCGGAAGGTTTTGGTCCACACCGGATCGCCATTCGCATCGCGGCGCACCACAAGCATCTGCGGGAGGAGAGGCGTCGTGAAGGAGAACGTGGTGCCGATGGCCGCGTATCCGCCATCGGACATGGTGATCACTTCGTACAGTTCCTCCCTGCCCTCCTCACCGAACACATGTTGCCATTCCACATTCCCCTCCTCGTCGAACTTCATCAGCACGGGATCATACTCGGAGGTGTTCTGGGCCTGTCCGCAAACGATGAACCCGTTGTCCGCCGTGGCGGCCACACCATTGATGGCCTCGTGCGCGAACGGATCGGCGGATCCGATGATCCGGTAGTAGGGCGTCGACTGCGCCCATGCGTGGAGCGGGACACCGAGGCCGAGGGCCAGGGTGATCGTGATCTGAAGCGGAATGTTCGGTCTGGTGGGTGTGGAACGGTATCTCTGCATCGTGGTGTGGAGCCCTTCTGGGGCGAGGATCCAACGGCCGGGTCTCGTCCTTATTTCCGCGCTGTGACGGGCTGTTCTCTTCGGGCGCGATTACATTGGCGTCCATGCACGTTCAGGCTTCGATCGCCGTTCTGATACCTTTTTGCCCGTTGCTCATCGCATCGTGCCATGGCCAGAACTCACCGGCTTCTCCTCCGCGGGATCAAGGCGATACACTACGATCCGCATCGGTACTGGAAGTGCAGCAGTACGCGGCTCCGATCGCCGAGTATGTGGTCGAAGCCTTCGAGGACAGCAAGGGCACGTTGTGGTTCGGCACGATGAACAAGGGCGTGGCCCGATGGGATGGCAAGGCCCTCACGTACCTCACGGAGAAGGATGGACTATGCGGCAACACCATCGTGAGCATCGCCGAGGACAACCGCGGCAACCTTTGGTTCGCAGGCCACACCAGCGCTTGCAGCTATGATGGAACCACGTTCACTTCACGCTTCGACGTGGAGAGCAGCGTTCGCAAGGACCGCAAGGGGAATATCTGGGTAAGCACCAATATGGCCGTATTCCGCCTCGATGGTGCATCGTTCACGGAGTTCAAGGTCCCCCTCGCGAAGGAACGTCCCCCGTACTACAGCATCGTACCCGGTCGCGTCACTTTCCAAATGGAGGACAGCCAAGGCCATCTATGGTTCAGCACGGATGGCTTCGGTGCGTTGCGCTACGATCCTTTCGTCGCGATCGGTTCGGCACAGAGCGCCTGGACGAAGTACACGAAGAAGGATGGTCTCTGCAGCAACACACCCTGGAGCATCATCGAGGACAAGCGCGGCCGCATCTGGTTCGGCTGTGTTCAAGCCTTCCAACCCACCGCCACCGGCGATGGCGGTGTATGCGTGCTGGAAGGTGAACACTTCACCACCTTCCCGGAAGTCGCCGGCTTGAACGGGAACGACATCTACACCATCTACGAGGAACGTTCCGGCAAGATCTGGATCGGCGCAACTGGTTTGGGTGCCTATCTGTACGATCCCGCCGCTGCGCTCAAGACCGGTGGCGAGCGCTTTATTCTCATCAAAGAGACCGATCGTCCTGACCTGACGAAGAACTTCGGCCTGCAGGCCATGGTGGAGGATCGCAACGGCATGCGCTGGTGCGGCTTCAGCGGTGGGCTCTTCCGCTTGCAAGGCGATCGCTTCGTGCATGTGGGCCAGGGCGGACCTTGGAAGTAGTTCCGCATTTCCCTTTTCCTTCTTCCCCTTCCTCTTTACATTTAGACTATGGAGATCACCAAGACCGGCAAGGACCGCTTGTTGCTGGACGAGAAGTTCCTGCGCATGACCTATTCGCCAGCCCAGCAGCTCATCCGCCTGGAATGGAAAGGGCATGCACGTGGTGATCAGTACCGGAGCGGGTTGGAACAGGCGCTCGCCTATGTGCGTGATCACAAGGTGCGCTTCTGGCTCGCTGATCTGCGCCGCATGACAGCGATCCTGCAGGCCGATGAGCAATGGGCAAACACGGTGTGGTTCCCGCAGCTCTTCGGCACCGGCTTGGAGAAGATGGCCATACTCCCCAGCAGCGACTACTTCAACCAGACCAGCGTACAACGCTCCTTCACCGCGGTGAACGGCAAACTCACTTTTAAGGTAGCCTGGTTCCAGGGAACGGATGAGGCCCTAGGCTGGCTCGCGCTAGCGGAGGCGCGGAGCGCATAGTGCTGGCCGGGCGGCCGCTGCCCCGCTCACCCGAAGCTGCGGCCTTGCGCGGCCGCGTTCCCGCTCCATCCGTCCATTCTCCTTGTTCATCTCCTTCGCTCGCGAAGGCGCCACAGCGTGGAACGACTTTCGTCCAAGTCACCTCGGACGATCCGCGCATGATGGGACACTTACGCGCCGCCGCCCTGCTGGCGGGACTTTGTTGCCTGGTGACCGCGTTCGCCGCCGACCGCACACCTGCGACCTTTCTCGCCAACGAGGGGCAATGGCTCCCCACCATTTTGTACAAAGGCCGTTCGGCCACGGCGAACGTTTCCTTCCTGCACAATGGGATCAGTTTCTCACAGGTCGCCCCGGAGGATGAAGAAGAGGAGCACGAGGAACCGCATGTCGATCACCATGCGGAGCCGGAGTTCCAGGTTTGGAACATGACCTTCGCCGGCATCGATGCAAGGATGCGCATCGTGGGTGAACTGGGCCGTGCGAGCGTGTACAGCTACCTGCCGGGGAACGATCCTTCAAAATGGGTGGTACATCCCATGGAGTATGAACGCATCGTCTACCACGGCATCTATCCGGGCATCGACCTCCACTTCCGCGGCGAAGGATTGGACCTGGAGTATGATCACGTGCTCCATCCTGGGGCCGACATCGCGCACATCCGCACCGTCTACAGTGGCATCGAAGGGCTCGCGCTCAATGCCACCGGCGATCTGGTGATCACCACCGCGATGGGCACGCAGATCCAGCGCGCTCCGGTGTCGTGGCAAATGATCGATGGCCTGCGCCGTTCGGTCCGGATCGACTTCGTGTTGCAGAACGACAGCACGTTCGGGTTCATCGCGCGCGATGGTTACAACAAGGACCACGACCTCGTGATCGATCCGCTCTTCGAAATGGTGTGGGCCTCCTATACGCGTGCGCTCGGTGGCAGCAACAACATCAACTATTGCTTCGCCAACGCGATGGACACGCAGGGCAATGTCTACCTCACCGGCTATGTGGACGGCACCTTTCCTACCACGCCCGGTTCGTATTCCGGTCCCGGCAATGTGTACCCGGACATCTTCGTCGCCAAGTTCTCCAGCGATGGCACCACGCTTCTCTACAGCACCTATCTGCCGGCCAACTCCTCCGAGTTCGGGACCGGCATCGCTGTGGATGATCTAGGGCGGGCTTATGTCACCGGTGTTGTTGACCTGAACTTCACCGGTGTCACCACGTTCCCTTCCACCCCCAACGCCTACCAGCCGGTGCATGATGATGGCTCCGACGCCTTCCTCACCGTGCTCGATCCCACGGGATCCTCATTGGTGTACTCGACCTTCCTCGGTGGCGTTGGCAGCGAAACGGGGTATTCCGTGGCACTTGGTCCCACAGGTATCGCTTACATCACCGGCACCACCAGCTACATCGGATATCCTATCGTGAACGCCACCAGCTATCCGACGGGTGACAAGGACATCTTCATCGCCAAGTTCGACATCGCGCAAGCCGGTGCGGCCAGCCTGCTCTATTCCGCGCGTATCGGCGGCGGCGCCTTCAACTATTGCACCGCTCATGGCGTCGCGGTAGATGCAGCAGGCAATGCGTACATCACTGGTTCGATCGGGGGAACTGGCACCAATGTCTTCCCCGTCACACCCGGTGCCTACAACACGGTGTACAACACAGGGCAGGATGGCAACGCCGCATACCTGCTCAAGGTCGGCACCACGCTGCCGGCCACCATCGCCTACTGCACCTATCTCGGCCCCGGCATCGGGACGTCCGTAGCTGTGAACACAACCAGCGGCGAAGCCTTCGTCAGCGGGACTACTTACACAGTTGCATTTCCCATCACGCCCGGGGCATTGCAAGCAGCACATGGCGGTGCCACCGACGCTTTCGCCTTGCGTATGAACACAACCGGTTCAGCGTTGATCTATTCCACCTTTCTTGGTGGATCGGGCTACGACGAGTCGACCGATATCGTGGTGAACGGCGCGAACGAAGCCTATATAGCCGGCATCGCACGCGATGATTTCCCGACTTCGCCCGGAGCTTTGCAACCGACGCTTACCGGCGGGCTGTACCAGGATCTCTGGGTGGTGCAGTTGAACAGCACCGCGACCGCGTACGGCTGCGGTGGTTCCACCTATGTCGGCGGTACTTCGGATGAATACTACGGCAGCTTCTATGACTTCCTGGCGCCGAGCCTGGCACTGCACCACAACGGTGGTCAGGATACCCTCAGCGTAGCGGCCACGTCACACTCCTTGGACTTCCCGACCACGCCCGGCGTGTATGAGCCTACCAAGGTGAACGGCATCGCCGATCAGCCGATCTTCTTCAAGATGACCTGCGAGAGCCTGCCCCAAGCGCCCACCGCCGGCTTCAATGCCAGCATCCTCCCCACCTGCACCGGTGCGCTCGTGGACTTCGATGACACCAGCACCAATGGCGCGGATTCCTGGACCTGGTCTTTCCCCGGCGGAACGCCAGCCACCTCCACCGCGCAGAACCCGCAGGACATCGCCTATGCCCTCCCAGGCAATTACACCGTGACCCTCATCGCCTGCAATGCGATCGGTTGCGATACGATCGTACAGCAGATCACGATCACCTTGCTTCCCGCCGCCACGGTGGATCTCGGCAACGACACCACGTTATGCGACGGAAGCACGGGAACGCTTACCGCCGATCCGGGCTTCACGACCTACGTGTGGACATGGAACGGTTCACCGCTTCCGGATAACACGTCCTCGATCGCGGTTGGCGAGCCGGGCATCTACACCGTTTCCGTTGCCGACTCGTCCGGTTGCAGCGGTGCGGACACCGTGCAGGTGGCTGTGCTCAACACGCCTGCCGCAGCTTTCAGCTACGATCTGGAGGAGGAACCTTGCGCATTACCCATCATGAACTTCAGCGCTGATGCGGTTGGTACGACCTACGTATGGTCCTTCGGGGACAGCACGTTCGCCAGCGGTGGGCAACAGCAGCACACGTATGCTGCCCCCGGCACCTATAACGTGTTGCTCACGGTGAGTGAAGGCCCTTGCAGCAGCAGCACGTCACAATCGGTGATCGTACCTGAAGCGACGGCCCTGGGCTTGGGACCTGCCGTGGTCCCCAACGTATTCTCACCGAACGGGGATGGCCTGAACGATTGTTTCGCGCCGATCGGTCTCGAGGACTTCGCCAACTGCTATGCGCTCGTGGTCTTCGACCGTTGGGGCGTGCCCGTGTTCCGTTCCGGCTCCCCCAACGCCTGCTGGAAGGGCACCACCGACGCCGGAGATCCCCTGCCGGACGGGGTCTACTTCTACCTGCTCACCCTCAGCGATGAGGAGTATCCGGGTTATGTCGAAATATTGCGTTGATCGCTGAAGAGATGGAACGCTACGCCGCCCGATCCGGCAATGCCGGTGTCCGCGCCTTTGAGGTGCGCGATGACGCCATCGTCGTCGAGTTCCTGGATGGAAGAGAGTATCTCTACGACGCTGCCCGCCCTGGCGCTGATCATGTGAAAGAGATGATCCGCCTGGCGCATGCGGGGATCGGGCTCACCACGTACATCAACCCGCACGTCCGCGAGAACTACGCCGAGCAACTACGCCGATGATCCTTCGGGCAATGTGGTGCCTCCGATCTGGTTGGTGACCATACTTCCAGCGTAGTTCCAAAAGCCTCCCGTAGTATTGACCTTGATGCACGCGAGGAACGGATGTGCCGTGACCTGCTTGGCGGCCTGGCTGCTGGTGATGCCGGTGCTGGCTTCTGCCCAGCCCACAGCACGCCAGCCGGCGGTTCCCTGCACAACCCATCTCGCCCTCGCGAAAGAATTGCTCACGGCCCACCCCGATTCCGCGCTGGCACATGCCCTGGCGGCTGAACAGCAATTGAGCGAACTGCTCACCCATGGCGATAAGGCCAGCGCGCTGATCGTCGTGGGTGACGCGCACCTGGGCGTTCGCGACCTGCCTGCCGCCATGGACGCTTATCAGCAGGCGCAGCGATCGGTGGAAGAAGCGCAGGAGAAAGAAGGAGACCTACCCGAGCTCCGCTCGGACATCCAGGCGAAGATCGGCCTGATCCATTTCTACCTGCGCGACCTGGACAAGAGCATCGGTTGCTACAATGAAGCGTTGCGGGTCCTCGAGGATGCGGAGGACCTGGACACGGCCGGGCTGGCCATGCGCAAAGTGCGCCTGTTCAACAATATCGCGGGGGTCTATATCCAGCGATCGGACTACGCCACCGCCCTCCCCTATTTCCAACAGGCCGTTGAGATCAACCGGGTGTTGAACGATCGGCGCATCGAGAGTTCCCTGAACAACAACATCGGCATCTGTCTGATGGAAACGGGGCAGTATATCCCGGCCAACGATCATTTTCTGAAGGCCCTCGCTGTGCGCAAGGAGACCGGCGATGTACGTGGACAGGCGCAGGTATTGAACAACCTGGGCAAGAACCAGGTGAACTTCGGACACTTCGAGGCGGCACGCGACCACTTCGAGCAGGCTCTGGAGATCGGCCGAGCGATCGGGAGCCGAGAATCGATGGTGATCTCGCTGGAGTCGCTCGCCCTGGTGAACGACACTCTGCACAACTATACGGCCGCCCTGGCCGCGCACCGCGAGTTCAAAACGCTCAACGACAGCCTGTATAACGCGGGCACTCGGCTCACCATCGCCCGCCTGGAGGAGGAATACCGCCGTGACAAGGAGCGCGAAGTGTTCGCCGCCGAGGCGGAACGCAGGAACGCGGAGAGCGCGCGGCGGCAGACCTGGAACTTCGCGCTCGCCGGGGCGCTGTTCTTCCTTCTCCTCACCGCCTTCCTACTTTTCCGGATCATGCGGGCACGGGTGCGCAACAGCGCCCTGGAGCAGGAGAAGCTGCGGTTGGAGCGTGGAATGCTGGCGGCCGAACAGACCATCCTGAAGGATAGCTTGGAGTTCAAGGACCGTGAGCTCACCGCCAATGCCTTGTTCCTGCTGAAGAAGAACGAACTGATCGGGCACATCGCCGAGCGCCTTCTGAAAGCCAAGCCCACTTTCCGCCAGGAGAACCAGCAGGTGATCCAGGAGATCGTGCGCGATCTGCAATCCAGCCACGACGAGCAGAACTGGAAGGAGTTCGAGGCCCATTTCACCCGGGTGCATACCAGCTTTTACCAGACCCTTCAAGAACGCTTCCCAGCGCTTACCCCGAACGAGCGGAAGCTGTGCGCCTTCCTCCGGCTCAACATGTCCACCAAGGACATTTCGGCCATCACCCAGCAGACGCTCAACAGCATCACCGTGGCCCGCTCCCGGCTGCGCAAGAAGCTGGAGATCGAGGGCGAGGAGGTTAACCTGGTCGACTTCCTTCAGTCTATCTGAACCGGTCCTGATCCCGCCGAGCAGCGATCAGGGACCTCGCACACGCATTTCATCAAGGGTCAGCGTTCCAAGCGGTTATCGTCGCCTGTAATGCGGATGTAAGGTGTTCCAGCCACCTCTGTGCGGTGGATGTTGGGCCTTTCACGGAACCAGGGATCCCCAGGTGTGGACAGTTTCGCAGCCTCCATGTCCGACATCTCGCCGAGCCCCGAACAAAACCCCTTCCCACAGGAGGACGGCATCGACCGTCTCGAGCGGATCCACCAACGCGTGAAGGAGAAGCAGGAAGCCTGGCGCAAGCTTCTGGAGAGCATGGAAGACCTGAAGAAAAGAACACCCGAAACCACCGAACCCGAAAAGCCATCCACATGAGAACAACACAACGCTCCCTTCTAAGCGGACTCTGTCTGCTGCTGTGCGCACCGCAGATGCTCCAGGCCCAGTCCGGGGCGCTGGATCCCACCTTCAACGGTACGGGCTACGTGATCGACCCCGTGAACAAGGGCGACGGTGTGCAGAAGATCCTGGTGCAGGATGACCAAAAGATCCTCTCCATCGGCATGAGCTGGGATTCCACCTACACGGCCCATGCTTATGTGTTCCGCTATCACCCGGACGGAACCCCGGATGCCGGCTTCGCCACCAACGGTGTGTTCAGCTACACCCTGGACAACGAGGCCCTGTTCTACTCCGGCATGATCACCGCGGAGGGGAAGATCCTCCTGGTAGGTGCGACCACCGATTACCAGACCTACCGGATGCTGCTGATCCAGCTCAATGCGGATGGTTCTCCCGACAACGCCTTCGGAACCAATGGCGTGGTGCTACAGACCGTTGGTCTCGCACCCCAGTACAACGAGGATTTCATTTATGACGTGGCACAGGATGCGCTCGGCAATATCCTCGTCTGTGGATCCTCCCATGATGCGAACTACGTGCGCCGCCCGGTGGTGGTGCGCTTCACTTCGAACGGGACGTTGGATACGAGCTTCGGCGTCGACGGAGTGGCCACCATACCCGTCGAGTTGGTAGGGGCCTCTTCGTTCCGAGGGGTCGTAGTGCAGCCGGATGGCAAGATCGTGGCGACCGGCAACTACGGACAGACCGAACTGTGGTACCTCCTGCTCCTCGTGCGCTTCAACGCTGATGGCAGCCTCGATACCACGTTCAGCACGGACGGCATCGTGAAGCACAACTATGGCAATGTGGACGATACGGGTTACGATCTGAAGCTGACCCCAGATGGCTCGATCCTGGTGGCCGGCAAGACCGTGACCATCACCTACAACTACAGTGCGCTGCTAATGAAGTTCACACCCGATGGTGAGGTGGACGCCACCTTCGGCACTGCCGGCGCGGTGGAGGAAGACCTGGATAACTTCGATTACGGATGGGGCGTGGAAGTGCAGACCGATGGCAGGATCGTCATGGCCGGTACCTCGGGTGTTGGTCCCCCCAATGGCTTCGACCTGGCTGTTTGGAAGTACAACGCCGATGGCACGCCTGACCCGGGCTTCGGCACCAATGGCCTCGCCCACTTCGCGATCGGGGACTATTACACCATGATCTATGGGCTCGACCTGCAGGCCGATGGCAAGATCCTGATCGGTGGGCAGGCGCGTACCGCGAACAACGAGAACTACTTCTTCACCGCACGGTTGCAGAACGACATCGCCAGCGGCATAAGTGATGATCAAACAGATGGTGACGCCTTTGTGGTGTTCCCCAACCCCTTCCAAGATCTTGTGACGGTACGCACCGGTACTTGGACGGGTTCCGTTCGTGTGCAGCTCTTCAACGCGGATGGACGGCTCGTTCTGGAGGAGACCCGGAGCAGCATGGAACCGATCGTCGTGCGGACAGGGCACCTTTCATCGGGCACGTACGTCCTTCGGCTGCGTACCGATGACACGAGCAACACAACCATCCTTGTGAAGTGATGCTCGCATGACCTTGCGCATCCGCGATCCACGTACCTGGCGGTACATCCGCGTTCCATTGAACGCCGAACGTATGTCGCCGACCGCGGTGCTCATCATGGCGTACGCGGCGCTGCTCCTCGGCTTTGTCATTGTGCTATTCGTTGTCTGGAAGGAAGGATAGCCGGGTCGCCGAACTAGCGCCTTACGCGCTTTACAATTACTCTCTTTACGTGTTAAGAACCCCGGCCCTCAGGCCGGGGTTCTTGCTCATAGAGGCTCAAGCGACGCCGCCAAGAGGCGATCTTCGCCGCGATGAACGAACTCGATCTGGTACGCCGCCTGCGCCAGCTACGCCGCACCGTGGGCATGCTGAAGAGCGAACTGCGCCAGGAGAACCTCGATAAGGAACTGCTCGCCGACATTGAAAGGCAGATGGACCACGGCATCAGCACGGATCCACGCTGCGCCGGCCTTTCGGCGCCTGTCGATGCCCTCCGCGAGAGCACGCTCACCCCGCGCTCGGAACTCTTCCGCGATACCATCCGCTCCTGCGAAAAGCTGGACGATGCGATCGAAGGCGTCTTGCACGATCTGGGTTGAGGCGTTCCCATGTTCGGGCGCCGGTCGGCATCGCACTTGCCTGATACATGGCAAACCCCGCCGCCATGCAGCTACGCCTCGCCGTCTGCCTTATGCTCCTGGGTGCAATGCCCTGTGCTGTCGCTCAATGCGGTATCGACCTGCCGGATGATCAAGTGGACCTCTACTTGGGCTATGATCCGCTGGCCTGCACCACCCTGGTGCCTGTTGTGAACGGTGCCCAACCCTACGACCTGGTGTGGAACAATGGCCTCACCACGCCTTCGATCGAAGTTTGCGCCACAGTGAGCCAATGGGTCTTCGTCGCCCTGCAGGACGACACCTCCTGCTACGCGACCGATTCAGTATACATCAACGTGGTCGACGTGCGCTGCGGCGATGACCTGGACAAGGTGCTGATCTGTCATACCCCGCCGGGGAACCCTGCGAACGCACACACGCTCTGCATCGCGCCGAGCGCTGTGCCCGCACACTTCGCCCATGGCTGCGAGTTGGGCGATTGCACTTTCGCGCTCGGGATACCAACGCCGGAAGCGGCACCGGGCTACACCCTGGTCGTGAGCCTTGCTCCCAATCCGATCAGCACGACGGGAACAGTGCGCGTCGTGAGCCTGCGGAACCAACATGTACGTGTGCGAGCCCTCGATCCCATGGGTCGCGTGGTGGCCCAACTGCTGGATACCGATATGGTGGCGAACCAGGACGTTCAGATCCAACTGGATGAACGCCACTTCCCCACGGACCTCAATGCTGTTTGGATCGAAAGCGTGGGCGATAGCGAACGCCGCGTGCAACCGCTGATCCTCTCGCGCTAGCGCTCCTGACCCTCTGCCTGCACACTCGTCTGTCGCGGGACCTCGCGCCGCTCACGCTCCGTCATGCTCTCCAACACATAGAGCATTCCCAGTCCGACCAGCAGCATGCCAGTGAAGAAATACCAGGTCGTGGTGTAACCGAAGTCCGCCACAAGGTTCAGTCCGAGCGTGTGCCCGATGATGTGCGACACGCTCCAGGCGATGGTGAACAGCGCCATGTAAGCACCGGGCGGTCCATGGTCCGAACGGTCGTAGGCGAAGCGGTTCATGAAAGGGAAGTTGAGCATCTCCCCCACCGTGGCGAGCACCATGCCCACCCAGAGGAAAGCCACCACGGGAAAGAGATAGTACACCGCGAAGCTGAGCGCGAAGAGCAGCACGCTCAAACGCAGCAGCGGCATGCGCGCGAACTTCCGTTCCTCGCACCAGGTGATCAAGGGCATCTCGATCAGGAAGATCAGCAGCCCGTTCGCGCCGAGCAGCACGCCGATGTATTCCTCGCTCAAGTGATGCGCTTCGCTGTAGAACAGCGGGATGGTGCTGAAGTACTGCAGGAAGGGAACACCGACCAGGACCAGGATCAGCAGGAAGAAAAGGTAGATCCGGTCCTTGTAGGGCGATCGCGTCGCGGTCGAACGCGTCGCTTGATCATCCTTCAGCGCTTGCTTGCGTGGAAGTCCGATCCACATGCACCCCGCCGCCGCGAAGCAGGTGAGACCGTCGATCCAGAAAAGTCCTCCGTAACTCCATAGGCCGATGATCATGCCGCCGATCGCCGGCCCCAGGCTGAAGCCGAGGTTGATCGCCAGCCGGATGAGCGAGACCGCGCGCGTGCGATCGGCCGGCCGTGCATAGCTGCGGATGGCAACGAACATCGCCGGGCGAAAGGCATCAGAGAGCACCATCAGCGCGAAGACCGCCATGCAGAACGGCCAGAAGCCATGCACGTATTGCAGCAGAATGAACGCGGCACCCGAGGTGAGCAAGGTGCCCACCATGATGTCGTAGAAACCAAGCTTGTCCGTGAGCTTGCCACCGAGCCACGAGCCCGCCACCGAGCCCGCCCCGAACCAGACCATGATCCAGCCCACGTCCTCCTTGGTAAGTCCCATGTCCTTGGTGAGGTAGAGCGAGAGGAACGGCACCACCATGGTGCCCGCACGGTTCACGAAGGTGACCAGCGTGAGCAGCCAGATCTCCCGGCTGAAGCCGCCGAAGGATCCGACATAGTATTGATAGGCACGGGTCAGCGAGCGCACGGTCAAACCTATTCGGTGAGCCCCAATGACGAGTTACACCCAGGCAAAGTCGTCCGATCTCGGAAAAGCGTTCATGGCATCGATCACCACCGGGGGTGGAACGAAGATCCTGCGCTCCACGCTGTTGAACCAGGCACCATCGACCTGCACCAGCGCACAGCGCTCCCCATCGCGCAGGAACTCATGCTCGAAACCGAACTTCCGGAAGTCCCTGCCCAAGGTCCTTACCCGGGCGACGATGTCGATCCTATCCTGGAGCTTGACCTCTTTGAAGAACCGGCATTCCTCCCGGAACAGCACCGGCCCGAAGCCGCCCTGCTGCATCACATCCATCGTAAGACCGTGCGCGCCCAGCGTATTGATCCGCTGCTGCGAACCCAGATCGTAGTACACGGAATGGCGCACGTGGAAGTTCGCATCGATATCCGCCCATCGGAAAGTGACGCGCTCCACGCAACGTTCGTCCTGTTCAGCCATTCGGCGAAGGTAGGATCCGACTTTCCTCGTGACATGCCCGCGCTAGCGCCACAAGGAGTGCGAGGTCACCTTCCCCGTGCTGTTCTCAATGATCACGAGCAGCGGCTCGCTCACTTTGTCGGGGATCTGCGGCCGTGGGCCAATGAAAGCCATGGCATTCTCTCCGGGAAGGATCTGCTGCAGGTTGAAGCGATCGATGCCGGTGTCCACTTTCCAGACGATCGCGCCAGCTGTGTCCACGCGTGCGATCACCAACGTCCCCTTCAGGCCAGGCTCCGAGGTGTGCATCATCAACGCCCCGGGAGGATCCGAAAGACGGAGGGGCTCCGACTTGTCGTCCATCCTTAGGAAAGCCGCGTTCAGAAGCACGGTGTCGCCGATCGGTCCCATCGCGAGGATCCTGTGGCTCTCATTGTCCGAGATCGGATCGAGCGTGCCCCGATAGAAGCGCCGCATCACTTTGGCCTCATCGGCGCTTTCCACCGGCCGCACCCAGCGCTTGGGCGCGAACTCCGCTTCCATCTCCTTGGGTGAAAGGAGAGCAAGCCAGGTGTCCGGTGAAGTGTAAAAGCCCGCTGCGATAAAGTGGTGGATGCCTGGGCTGTGCAGAGGTCGGTTCACGTTGATGGGCTCCGTCCGGGTTGCGCGCCGCGTTGCGGGGTCCACCGAAAGTGCCTCGCGGTGATCGGATGACAGGATCTGCAAACGCCCTCCGCTGATGTCCATGCGACGCGTGTCTTCCCACCACGATGGCTCGGTGGAGGCATTCGCCTTGCGCAGATCGTCGGTGGTGACCGCTTCGTAGGAAGCGAGGTCCACGCCGAACAATGCATCTGCGACGAGCCACAGGGTGTGCCCATCGCTGCCGAGGATCCTGGCCAGGCGGGCTATGCCCCCGTCTTGTTCGCCTATCAAAGGAACGTGCTGTGGCGTGGATCCATCCAGTGGTACAAGCAAGACGCTGAGGGCATACCTATCCTTGGAGTGGTCCCTGTTGAGCGATGGTGTATAAGGTTCCAGGGTCGTGATCATCGTGGCGATATGCCGATCGGTGCGCACGCTCTCGCCTATCGGTGAGCCCTTGCCGGGATCGATCACGAACACCTTGTTCTTGATCCAGAAGAACGCGAACGCGATGCACGAAGCGAAGAGCACCACCAGGCCCAGCTTCATTTTCAATGTGGAGTAGCGCTGCACCCAGGCCGTGGCTTCCATGCGCTTCTGTGCAGGTGTCGGGGCCGCGCGCTGGCCATGGAGAAGGATCTCGCCCTTAGCCTCGTTGATCTCCGCACGGCAGCCGGGGGCCTTCTGCCGGATCACCTCGCCGGCTACGAACCGAAGCACTTCCGCCTGCCTCCCCGTCAACCATGCCGGCTGACCCCGCCATGCGGCATCGTTCACCTGGATGATCGCGACGACATCGCCGCCGCCGAATTCCCAATAGAAGGAAAGCGCGTCCGCACCCTCACGATAGCGCACGGAGCCGGAGCGTCCGTTCTCGGTGATCTCGACGTGTGGAGCAGCCTGTGCCTGCATGCGTGGATGTTTTGCGAGCGCATCAATGATAAGCCTCGGCTTTGATCCACATGCCGGCCTTGCTCATCATCGTGTCGGCAGCGGCGCGTGCGACCCTAGTTTCGCGGCCCGTTCGAAAGGCTTCAGTAACAAGCGGACCTTTCGCACGTCACACGCTACGAAACCAAACAACACCGATGATCCGATCGCTAACTCTTTCCTCTTTCGTCGCCCTTGCCCTTACGGCGCACGCGCAACCCGTCCTCACGTTCACCGACAATGCGCCCATGCCCGGTCAGTCCTACATCCTGCGGTACAGTCCCTTCGTGGATCCCGGTGCGTCCGGAGCGAACCAGACCTGGGACCTGAGCTCTTTGGTCACCGATAGCCTGGACAACCTCCTGCTCGTGGATCCCACAACGACCATGAACGGAGCATCGTTCCCCACTGCCACGGTGGCGGAGACCGGCGCGGATGCCATCATGTACTGGCGCTCGGCCGCCGATGGCATGTACCTCACCGGCTCGGACGCGGGTGACGCGCTCATCCCCTATTCCGATGAAGGCCGCTACCTGCCCTATCCCTGCGCCTATCTCGACAACTGGAACGACAGCGTCGCATCGCAGTTCGACATCCAGGGCATCCAGGTCGATCGCGCTGGCTTCATTGAAGGCGAGGCCGATGGCCATGGTACCCTCATCATGCCCACCTGGAGCGTAACGGACGTGCTCCGTGTCCACTGGCATGAGGAAACCACGGATGCCGCACCGCTGTTCGACGTTGTAAGCCTATATGACAGCTACCTCTACTTCGTGGTGGGCCAATCCTACCCTATCGTGCAAGTGGTGCATACCGAGGTGACGATCCTCGGACAGACCGAAGTGCACGAACATGCCCAATGGGTGGATGAGCTGAGCACCTACGCACGGGAGATGACCAGCAGCACGGAGGGATTGACGGTGTACCCTGTTCCCGCGAACGATGTTATCCGCGTCACCCTGCCGCGTGGCATGCGCGCTTCCACGTTGCTCTCGATCATCGATGCCAATGGTCGTACGATGACCACGCTCAGTGCCGGGGATGCCCTCAGCGGCATCGACATCAGCGGTCTCGCTCCGGGGATCTACCAGATCACCGCGAACGACGGCAACGCCGCCCGCCGGTTCATCGTAAACTAGCCAAAACCGCTTATTCCGCGAAAGCCCCTCCACGAGGGGCTTTCGTATTTCTATTCGGCGTCCTTCGATACCTTCGAACAGCCTTAAGATCCCCAAAGACCTACCTCATGAAACTCACTACGCTCTTCCTGTTCCTTCTACCGTTCCTCGCTTCCGCTCAAATGTGGCAACAGACCAACGGCCCGTACGGTGGTGATGTGCGGTGTGTCGATCTGAACTCGAGCGATCATCTTTTCATCGGTACCCAGGGCGGAGGTGTGTTCCGCTCCACCGACAACGGCGATACCTGGGCCGCGATGAACGATGGCATCACCGCAAAGGACGTCTGGGCCGTTCTGGTCACCGTGAACGATCATGTGTTCGCCGGTACCATGGGCGGTGGCGTCTTCCGCTCCACGGACAATGGTGCTACCTGGACGCAGGTGAACATCGGCCTCGATTGGCCCTACGTGATCAGCTTGGCGCAGAGCCCCAATGGGGATCTTTTCGCAGGAACGGTGGAAGGTGGTGGCGTCTATCGCTCCGTCGACAACGGCGACAACTGGACCCTTGAGATCGATGGGCTCACCAACACCTGGGTATGCGCGCTCGCGGTGAACGCGGACGGTGATGTCTTCGCCGGCACCTTCGGCAGTGGTGTGTTCCAGTCCACGGATGATGCGGACAACTGGGCGCCGATCAATGACGGCCTCACCGCCCCGGCCATCCTCTGCCTGACGATCGATGCGGATGGTGATGTGTTCGCCGGCGCGGACTTCGGGGACGGCCTGTTCCGCTCCACGGACAATGGTGACAACTGGGCTCCGCTGCCCATCACCACTTCGAACAATATCGACGGCATCGCCGTGGCCGCGAACGGCGATCTGTACGCGGGCACCTACGGGGATGGCGTGTTCCATTCCAACGACAACGGGGATAGCTGGATGCCGATGAACCCGGGCCTCACCACCTTGTATGTGCTCTGCGTCGGTGTGAATTCGAGCGGCCACGTTTTCGCGGGCACTTACTTCGGCGGCGGTGCGTTCCGCATCACCGAAGGGGGGAACTGGGAGGAGATCAACGTAGGCCTGATCGCCACGGACGTGCGGGCGGTGGCCGCGAGCACTTCGACCGGCCATCTTTTCGCAGGCACCTATGGCATTGGTATGTTCCGTTCAGAAGACTTCGGCAACAGCTGGCAGAAGATCAACAACGGTCTCGATGCACGTTACATCAGGACGATCGCGGTCAATGCCGCGGGGCACATCTTCGCCGGCGCTGATTTCGTGGACAACGCCGGTGGCGTCTACCGATCGACCGACAATGGCGACACCTGGCAGGAGGTGAACGATAACACCATCACCACGGATGTGCGTGCCCTGGGCATCAATTCCAACGGCGACATTTTCGCGGCCACCTACACCAGCGGCGGGGTTTATCGCTCGATCGACAATGGGGATACCTGGACACAGGTGAACAACGGCTTGAGCTGCCCCTTCCTCTGGTCCTTCGCTGTCAATTCGAACGACGATCTCTTCGCCGGTAGCGCGGGATGCGGGGAAGGCGTTTTCCGATCCCTGGACGATGGCAACAGCTGGACCTTGGAGAACACCGGTCTCGGTTTCACCGACATGACCGCCATGGCGGTGAACTCCAATGATGCGCTCTTCGCGGCCGGCACCGGCATGGGCGGCAGCATGTACCGTTCCTATGACAACGGTGACAACTGGACCGAGATCATCAATGGATTGACCAATACCAACGGCCAGGCGCTAACGGTCGCCGTCTTGAACACGGTCGTGGCCGGCACCTCGGGAGGAGCGTTCCTTACCGCTGATGACGGCGACAATTGGATCGAGATCAACGATGGATTGACCACCCTGGATGTCCGTGCCCTGAAGGCCGTCAATGAGGTCTTTGTATTCGCCGGCACCGCAGGAGGCGGTGTATTCCTACTGGACCTCGCCACCTCCGTGGGTGATATCATGAGCACCGGTCCGCTCCTGGAGCAGAACCTGCCGAACCCCTGCACCACCACCACGACGATCCGCTATGAACTCACATCATCAGCGCATGTCTCGCTGAAGGTCTTCGATGCACAGGGGCGCGAAGTGGCCGTGCTGAAGAACATCATGGAAACACCGGGAACAAAGACCGTCACCTTTGATACGTCCGCACTGGCCCGTGGCATATACTCCTATCGCCTTAGCGCTGGTGGTCAGGTGGCATCGCGGAGGATGGTAGTGCATTGACACGGGACCGCAGCGACCGCGGTGATCCTCGGTCGGCGGCCTGGAAGTTGGTATCACTATGCCATGAAAAAGCTGATCCCCACTGGCGTGCTCATTCTTGGCCTCATCATCGTAGGTGTAGGCTTGATGCGAAAGGACGATGCGCAAGCCACCATCGACCTGGGCAAGACCGAGATCGATATCGGCAAGCAGGACAGTGCTTTCAACGGCTACTTCATCATAGGCGGCCTGGTCGCGGTCGCCGGCCTGATCATGCTGGTGCGCGGCAAGAACTGATCGGCCGACCGTTGGGAAGGATCGCCCCGATCCATGGGTACGGGCCACCTCGCGAAGAGGTGTTTCAGGCCTGTCGATCCGTGCGCTGCGCCGACCGGCCATCTACCCAGCTCCGTGCTTCGTTCTCCGCGGTGAAGAACTTCACCGGGAACGGTGCCGGGTGGAGCGCGTAGTAGAGCTCGAGGATATTGGTGAGCGTGGGGTTCCTGCTCACCAGCGCCAGTGAAAGCGTAAAATCCTCCGCTCCGCTGCCTTTGTAGTGGTTCCCACCCAGCACCTTGGGATCGAAGTCGACATCGTCCGGTGCCACCAGGATGACATCGTGCGGCGTATCGGCATAGTGCGCTCTGCGCGCTTCCACACTGATCTGGAAGCTTTCGGGGGCAGCGGTCGTTCCGGGTTTGAAACGGACGATCACCAGATCAGGACGTATGCGTTCGAGGGTGGCAGGGCCGATGTCGGTGATCGCGGACATGGGAAAAGGTGAGCGGCCGCGAATGTAGGCGCGGCCGCCCGACCGGTTGGATCGATCCTTAACTATCGCTTCACGAACCGCTGGATCGCCTGGCTCCCGTTCGCGGAACGCAGGTGAACAACGTAGACGCCTTCTGCCATGCCTCCGACCTCCACGACCGTGGAAACGGCGTTCGGCGCGGCCTTGTGGAGTTCACGACCGCTCAGATCGCACACCGTCACCTGGGTGAGCTGGTCGGCCGCGCTGATGAACAGCCGATCGGTGGCCGGCGACGGATATAACTGCAAGCCGGGAATGCTCCCCTGCTCCTGAACTTCGTTCGCGCCGCCATAACTCAGGTCATCGACCCAGAGCGAGGATCCATCCACAGGTGTGTTGCCGCTGGCCACGAGGAAAACTCGGGCCGTGTCCGGATAGTCGTTGGTGAGATAGTTGAACGGAACGGAGAACGGCTGCCATCCGTTCACGGTGGTGCTGATATTCAGCGTAGCGACCCCGATCACTTCCAGCCCGGGGGTAAGCGGGTTCCACTTCCAAAGGGCTGTATGGATCTGGCCGGCATCCCCGCCCTGCGGGAAGTACTGGTATTGTCCATTGAACGTGGCCGGACGCCCGGTGTAAGCGAAGCCGGGATACCCGGTCATCTCATCGCCACACGTCATGCGGCCGATCTCCACGATGTTGTTGACGTAGCGCGAGGTCACCTTGACGAACGAGGAGCCCACCGCACCCGGAGTGCCCTCGTCGCAGCTGGTCACCTGGGCCAGGGTATAGGTCACGGCATTGGTGGTCCACCAATCGGTGGGTTCCATGTAGTTGACATTGCTGTACCAGGATTCGAAACCGCCGTTCGGGATCTGGGCCTGGGCCGTGGTGGCGAGCGCGATGGCGCAAGCCAGGGGTAGTGCTGTTCTCATGCGAAGGTTCGTTGGGATCGTTCTGCGGTGGTTATGACGGGATCACCTGCCCGCGCAGTTGCTTCGTGGCGATCTTTCACGCGCATTTCGCATCTTGCCTGACATGAGCAGTGCGCGGATCAACAGCCTTGACCTATTGCGTGGTATCGTGATGGTGATCATGGCCCTCGACCACGCGCGCGACTTCTTCCACTACGGCCTGTTGTTCGGCGCCGACCCGACCGATATGGCCACCACCACGCCCGGGCTCTTCCTTACCCGCTGGATCACGCATTTCTGCGCGCCGGTCTTCGTCTTCCTCGCCGGCACCGGCGCCTTCCTCTACGGACGGACGCGCACAAAGGGCCAGTTGAGCCGCTTCCTATGGACCCGCGGCCTTTGGATGGTCTTCATGGAACTGGTGATCGTGAACTTCGGCTGGCAGTTCGACCCGCGTTTCACGTTCAATTTCCTGGCGGTGTTCTGGGCCCTGGGTGTGAGCATGATCGCGCTCGCCGCGCTGGTGCACCTGCCGTATCGCGCCGTGCTCGGGGTGGGGCTCGCGATCGTTCTCCTGCACAATGTCTTGGATCATGTGGTCGTACCGGAACAAGGCCTCATCGCCATGGTCTTCGACGCCCTGCACCGCGGCGGCGGTTTCGAATACGCTCCAGGCCGGGGGATGGCCTGGGCCTATCCCGTTCTGCCATGGATCGGCACCATGGCCCTGGGCTATGCTTTCGGAAAGCTCTTCACCGCCGACATACCGAGCGCTTTGCGCAAACGCACCCTGCTCCAACTCGGCTTCGGCGCCATTGCTCTCTTCATCGTGCTTCGTGGTTGGAACATCTACGGTGACCTCCGGCCCTGGGTGGATCAACCTACCATGGCCTACGATCTCTTCTCCATCCTCAACACCACCAAATACCCGCCGTCGCTGCTCTACCTGTGCATGACGCTAGGCCCCGCCATGCTTTTCCTGGCGTGGGCCGAAGGCAGGCAGCTACGATGGGAAGGTCCGCTCATCATCTTCGGCCGCGTGCCCTTCTTCTACTATATGCTGCACATCTACCTGCTGCACACACTAGCCACGGTGGCCATGGTGTGGCAGGGCCAGCCGGTCCACGAGACCATGTTCGTCTACACGCTCGATCCGAAGGATTATGCGGACAATGGCTTCCCGCTGTGGGTGGTCTACGGCGTCTGGATCGCGGTGGTCACCGCTCTGTATTTCCCCTGCCGTTGGTACGCGCGCTATCGCGCCGAGCACAGGGAGAAGTGGTGGCTCAGCTACCTCTGATCCGATCCTACTCCTTCACGAAGCTCGTTCGGGTCCGCACGCCATTGCTGTCGACTAATTCCAGCAGATACGTGCCGGTGGGTATCCGGGCGATGTCGATCGTGGCATCGATCGGCCTTCCTTCTTGAACAACGGACCCGGTGATCGATAGAACGCGATAGCTCTTCACGAAGGAACCGTTCAGCAGATGGAGCACGTCGTGCGCGGGAACAGGCGCGACCGACGGAACGGTCCCATGCAACGATCCCTCGTCCACCGTCAGCGCATAGGGTGCCCCGACAAAAACGATGAGATAGCTACCGGCTTCCACCTTGAGCACGCTTGGATCGCCGCCCTGCAAATTGGTATTCACATAGCCGTTCCACACGCCGCCGTTCGGCGTGGAATTGTACCAGATGCCGTTCGGGCTGGCGCCGTAGAACCGCAGTTCCGTCGCGCTTTCCACCATGTAGTTGCCGGTCCAATTATGCTGCGCATCCGAAGGGATCATAGGTACCGGCATAAGGTTCACGCCGTCCGGACCGATGTAGTGATAGGCGCCATCCTGCGGCGCGCCCGCGGGTGAGAGGTAGTGCCAGCCCGGCCCGAAATGGATCACTGCCGGATCGATCACCCGGTTATCCGCCACATCCACGCGCGCGCCAGGTTCGAATTGGTAGTGGACGCCATCGGTGCTCACCGCCGAGTACGTGTTCACCGTGGAGTCGAGCCCCATCGGCATGCCATCGCTGGAGGAGAAGTAGATGCGCAAGCTGTCCCCACCAAGCTCGGCGAGGGTCGGATCGAACGGTCGTTGGTAGTTCGGAGGAAGGCCGTTCACAATGATCGGCGTGGGTACTGTCCAACTCGCGCCGTTGTCATAGGAGAACTTCACGGCCACGCGATCCCAGGTCGGTGAAGGCTGCGGTTGACGGAACCATTGGAAGGTGGCGATCAAGGTGTCGCCTTTCCATCGCACCACCGAAGGCACACCGGAGGAATCCTGGAACACCGTCGGCGGATCGAAAGTGACGCCATCGCCCGACCAGGCGATCAGCAGTGGCCGTTCCCAAGGGAAGCCTTGCGCGCTGAGAGCCAGGGACGCGAGGAATGCAGGAACCAGGAGAATGGATCTCATAGGATGGGATGAACGAATATCGATCATCCCGCCTTGGACCTTGATCCTGCCTTATGGTTTATTTCCTTCCTGACGTTAACCGCGGGGGTGCCCGTGCGCCTCCTCCATTCGCTGTGCATGCAATTGACCGCTGCGCAGGCGGTGGTAGGGCAGATCGGTGTTCGCGGGCCCGTTGAGCACCTGACCTTGGTAGGAGAAGCGACTGCCATGGCACGGGCAGTCCCAGGTCTTCTCATCGCCGTTCCACTTCACCGTGCACTTGAGGTGGGTGCATTTGGCGTCCACCAGATGGCAGGCCGCATGTTCATCCTTGTAGACACCGTAGGGCCGGCCCTCCAGTTCCACGATGCGGCCTTCGCCCACTTCCACCTTGGTCAGATCTTCATCCGGCTTGGGCTTGTTGGCCAGGTAGCTGATCAATCCGCTGAAGAACTCACCTAGCAGCGTTTTGCCCGCTTTGAGGAATTTGAAACGTGACGGCTTGTAGATCCGCTCCCAGACGTTCGGCCTTCCGTTGATCAGGTCCGCGATCAATGTTCCTGCGATGGTGGCATGGGTGAGACCGTTGCCTGAATCGCCGGTAACGATGTAGACATTGTCCTTGTTGAAGGGATCGCGCCCGATGTAGGCGATCGAATCGATGGGCTCCAGCACCTGACCCGACCAGCGGTGCACCACCTTCCCGATGTTGAAGTGCAAGCTCGCCCAGGCCTCTAGCGACGCGTAGCGGCCTTCTTCGGGCACATGCGTGTCGTCCGTGAGGCCGACCGGGTGGTCTTCGCCACCACAAAGCAACATGTCGTGCTCCGCGTCGTAGCGCTCCAATCGGACATAGTGATAGGGCGGAATGTTCTTGCTCACGCTGTGGTTGCCCGTATCCCACCATAACGCATCGGGCAGGGAGCCCTTCGGCACCAAGGCACCGATCAAATAGGTGCGGTAGGGCGCCTGGACGAGGTGCATCCAATACACATCCACCACGGGCGAATTGGTGGCCACCACAATGTGCTTCGCGGCGATGCGATGGCCATTGGCGGTGATCCCCGTATCCGTGATATCGTCCGCGTGCGAGCGCACGAAGACCTTTCCACCGCGCCGAACGATCGCTTGAGCGAGCCCGTGGATGTACTTCACCGGGTGGAACCGCGCCTGGTCCTCGAACTTCAGCCCGCCGCCCATGCCCAGCGGCCCGGGTACGTGATCCACATGTGAGACCGCCAGGCCGGCGTCCACCGTTGCGCGCAATTCCTTCGTCAGCGTGTCCACACCGTCGGTCGGGTGGAGAAGCAGATATCCCGGCAGCCGTGCGAAGTCACAATCGATCGCTTCCTCCTTCACGATCCGCTCCACCTCCCCGATGGCCTGGTGGTGGCTCTGTGCGATGATCCGCGTATCCTCCTTTCCGAAGAGTTCCTCCAGATAGGAATAGCGATCATCCAGCGCGGAAACGAGGTGAGCGCTTGTGCGGCCCGTCTCGCCGCTGGCGAGCTCTCCATCCTCCACCAGTGCGATCGTTCTCCCGCTGCGCACCAGCTGATACGCCACCGTGAGCCCCGCGATACCACCACCCACGATCACCACATCCACGTCCAGATCCTCATTGAGCGCCGGATACTTCGGATGCTCAACACCGGTCAGCCAATAGGAAGGGTTCGCGCCGGAGGTCCAGGCGCCATTGCGGGGGGTTCGAGGGTTGGCTTCCATGATCGTAGGATGGGCCTCCGCAGGTCCAAGAACAATGCCCACGGTGCTGCACGCGCACGTGCCGCCGTACCGCTTCTTTGCCGCCCCTATCGCCGAGGCGCGTCCTGCCCAGATGGGAAGGATCTTCTACACGCGATAAGGTGATCTAGCCAACCGCGCGTCTTCCTTTGCGAACGTTCCATGCCGATGTACCACCGCATCATCACCTACTTCGGGTTAGTCCTCACCGCGCTGGTCATGGGCGTGTTCTGGGGGACCTGGTTCACGCTCACGCGTTCGCTGGACACGTTCGAGGCCCCTGCCTTCCTGCAGATCGGCCAGACCATCATCGCCAACGTAGCCTGGCCGATGCGCATCCTGATGCCCACGACGTTGCTCCTCATGATCGGATCGCTCATCACCCATCCAACGCGGCGATCGCGGAGTTTCTCGCTCCTCATCACCGGGTTCGTGCTCATGGTCGTCACGCTCATGATCACACTGCTGGTGGAAGTTCCGATCGACAATATGATCGCCGTCTGGACGGTGGATACGATCCCAAGCGATTGGAAGGACGCCCGGCTCACCTGGGATCGCTTCCACGCGTTGCGCACCTTCACCGCGATCGCATCGTTCGCCACCTATCTCGGGAGCGTGTTCGATGAAAGAGCCGGGGTACGACAGGCCGAAGCGACCTGAACATGGCCTGCGATCTTTGCCACGCAAGGATCCTTCCCATGAACACCGAGCAGGCCTACGACCAGTGGGCCGATCAATACGACACGAACAAGAACCGCACGCGCGACCTGGAGGCGCTGGCCTTGCGCATGATGCTCGCGAACATCACCGCGGAACGCTGCCTGGAGATCGGCTGTGGGACGGGCAAGAACACCGAGTGGCTGGCAGCGCGTTGCGGCCACATCACCGCGGTGGATCTCAGCACGAAGATGCTGGCCCGCGCGAAGGAGAAGGTCCGATCGGATCGCGTGGTCTTCACGCAGGCGGATATCCTTCAACCCTGGACCTTCGCCGACGGACCGTATGATCTGGTGACCTTCAGCCTGGTGCTGGAACATGTCCCCGACCTTGATCCCATCCTTCGCGAAGCGGAAAACATGCTCACGCCAAAGGGGCGTATCTACATCGGCGAGCTGCATCCCTTCAAGCAGTACGCCGGGACGAAGGCGCGCTTCACCACCGAACAGGGGATCCAGGTGGTGCCCTGTTTCGATCATCATGTCTCCGACTTTGTCCAGGCCGCGACGAAAGCCGGGCTCCGGCTGGTGGGTCTGAAAGAGTACTTCGACGATGATGATCGATCAAAGCCCCCGCGGGTGCTGGGACTTCTATTCGGGCACTAGGGCTGTCCGGCGAGCGCTACCTTCGGAACAAGTCTCTCTCCATGCAGCGACCTCTATTCCTTACCCTTTCCGCGTTCCTGGCTTTGGGCAACTCGCTATCCGCGCAGGACATCCCCAGCGAAGTGATCGGCGATACCGGCTGGTTCCTTTTCGGCGCGGATACCATGATCGCCGTACGCGCAGCGGACGGCCACGTTTGGCTGCAACAGAACCTAGGTGCAGAAGGCGTTGCCGCCGAGCACAACGATCCGAACGCTTTCGGCGATCTCTACCAGTGGGGCCGCTGGTTCGATGGCCATGGCATCCGCACCAGCCTCACAGCGCAAGCGTCCCTTCTTTCCCAGAACAACCCCATTGGTCTGGGCATGGGTAACGACTCGATGTACATCGGTCCGAACCCGTCCGATTGGTGGGGGGCTGGGACCGCCACCGATACGTGGCAGGGGAACGTGGCCAGCGCCACCAATGGCGTGGATCCATGCATCGCTTTGGGCACGGCATGGCACCTGCCTTCCCAGGCCGATTGGACCGATGTGCTCACTGCCGAGAGCATCACCGACATGGCCACGGCCTTCACCTCGAACTTGAAATTGAGCGCCGGCGGTGCACGCGACGGACAAAGCGGGATCATCATAAACGCCGGGATCTATGGACAATATTGGAGCAGCACCGCCAGCGGGGTCTACGCCAAAGACCTCACCGTAGGCGACACGGTGAACGCGGATGACGATGCCTACCGCAGCTATGGCATGAGCATGCGCTGCCTGAACAAATCCTTGCACGTGGGCATTGGACCTCAGGAACGTGAAGGCCGGGGCGGCCTCTTTCCGAACCCCTCCAACGGCACGTTCACTGTTGATCTCGGGGCGACGTTGATCGAGGGCGTCGAGGCCTATACCGCCGACGCGCGCGTGGTCCGCACCTGGGTGCTTCGGCAGGCGCGTCCGTTGCTTTCATTGGACGACATGCCCAGCGGAACCTATTTGATCAAGCTCGTTTCCACCGAAGGCATCCAGTGGACAACGCTGACGATCGAGCGCTGATAGTGCAGGACATGATCGATCCAAAGCTCCGCCGAACCTTGATCTATGTCGCCATCGCGGTGATCATGGTCTGCTGCACAGCTTCGGCAGTTATTGGCCTCCGTTCCGGCCACACCGCGCGTGCGGCTTCCACGTTCTTCGCGGGACTTGCTTTCTCGATGCTGTTCTGGTCCTCAACGCGTCGCAAGCACGCGGAATGATCAGCGTGCCAGGAGCAAGAACTCTTCGGTGCGGTAGACCTCCTTCGGGAACCACTTCGGGATCTCCGGCATGGTAGCCGGGTCGGTGACCTTTACCAGCAGGTGGGTCACCCCGTACTTGGCCATCAGTGCCTCGGTGTCGGGCTGCGGGGCCCGCATGGCCGCCAGCAAATGATCCCGATCATCCTGACGTTCGCGTTGGTCCAGGTAAGGATTGCCCATGGTGCGTGTGGTGGCCACCACCTTTTTGGCGCTGGCCAGCAAGGGCCAGATACTCAACTCTCCTTCGCAGAGGATCACATCGTCCCAATCGAGCAGGTCGTGGATCCGCACACAGGCTTCTCCATCGTTCGTCCGCTCCATGAAGGCCATGTTCCGGTTGCGTACAGCGAACACGTCACGACGGGTGGCATAGGAAGGATAGTGCAGCGTGCAGACGATCGCCAACACCCCGAAGAGCACCATCACCGGCCGGAGCTGCGACGAGATCTCCACCCCCTTCAAGGCGGGCTGGAACCGCTTCATCAGCCATGCGTAGGCCTGCCAGACCGCTACGCCGGCGAAGACGATCATCGCCGCCTTCGCGTAGAAGAAGAAGTGGAACGCCGGCAAAATGCCAGGCAACTTCACATTGAAATTCATGTCCAGCACCGCGACCACGTAGCTGTACACGGTGAGGACCATTGAGAGAACGAACCAGGTGAGCAGGATCCTCCTCCACAATTCGCGCTTGCCTGTGGGATCGTCATCCATTTTCCGAACCACCAACCACAGACCGACAAGTGCGATCAGATTGAACAGGACGATGTTGTGGAAGAGGAAGATCTCCTTGTTGCGCAAGGTGAGCGCGTAATAGGTGTAGAGGAAGTACGAGCGGTTGACCGTCTTCATCCCGTACTCGCCCACCACGGTCCATGTCAAAGGCAGGCTGAACAGGATGAACGTCGCACCCGCGAACAGCGAGGCCCGCAAGCGGGGCCAACCCCAACCCTCCTGGCGGCGAACGGCCAGGTACATCTCGCGTGCGGTGAAGAGCACGATGATCAGCACCGAGAGCAGTGCCGGCCCAGCGTGAGCGAGGAAGGTGATGCCGCCGCCAGCACCCGCCACCACGGACGCACCGATCCGCGTGCTGAGGAACGCGCGATGGATCAGGATCAGCTCGATGTAGAAGAACCAATGGCAGAACGAGACCGGGATCAACCTCGGAGAGTACGTCGGGCATGCCCAGCCCGGCTCGTGCCCGATGATGAAGAACAGGAAGATCGCTGTGCACAGCACCGCCCGCACCGGCCCTAGGAAATACCACACCATGCCGAAGAACGCGATGGGCGTGAGCAGGTTGGTATAGGCCCCCATGCGTACGATCACCTCATCCACAGGCCGGCCCGTGAGCCAGACCATCAAGCCTTCCAGCCAACCGACCAAGGGCGTATACCATAAGGAGCCGCCCAAATAGGTCGGGTCTTCGCCATAATGTCCCTCGACCAAGGCCCGGACGAAGGAGGCATCCCGGTGGAAATCGACCGAGGCGCCCCAGGTCAGGCCCTCCACCGCCTTCACCCCAGGGATAAAGGCCAGCACCAGCATGAAGAGGAACATGAGCACGGACAGCACCGCGATCCGGGTCTTGTCCTGGTCAGCGGAGCTCAATGAGGCGTACATGGAGGTCAGTGATCGCGGTTCAATCCTCGCGAAGAAGGTCCACCTCCTCGTCGTGCTCGTGATGGTCGATCTCCAGGGGCAGATCGCTCACTTTCATGCACAGGCGTGGACCGGTGATCGTGCTGCGCAGACGGATCCGTCGGTCCCAGCGGGCATCGGCCACGCGTACGATGCGTTCTTTTTCATCCCAGCGCCAGGCGCCCTTGAACGAACGTTGCCCATCCGCCCAGGAAAGCGTCAGGCTGCCATCCGGATGCAGCGCCAACCGCTCCGGCAGGCTATCCACCTTCAGGAACATGACCGGCCCACGACGATAGGTCCCGGCCACATCCGAAGCATCGACCGCATAGTAAGTGATCCGAAAACTGACAAAAGTCAGTATGGCAAGTACCGATCCCCAAACGAGGTAGAGACGCAAGGAACGCAGGTCGCGCACAGGGCTGGGAACGTTCGGGTTCGGAGGGCAATATACAGGAAGGCCTACATTGGACAGTTAACCCATACTTAACAGCGAAGGCCCGTTCGCCCGGCTCCGCGCAACCCCGAAAATTCGGGGCTTGCCATCAATGCGCCGTTCCATAAATTGCGCCTCGCATTCAAGATTGATGCGGTCCTTCGTAGCGCGGTTTCCGGTACTTGTTTTTGTGAGCATCGCGCTCGCCGTGCAATTCGTTATGGTCGGGTTCGTCTATCTGACGGTGCCCGACGGACTGGATGTGAACGATGTTCCGCTCGCGCATGAGGTTTTCCGGCTGCGCGTTTTCTTCCCGTTGCTCCTGGCCGTCCTGATCACCTACTACCTGGAGGGTACCATGGGGTTGAAGAAGCTCTTTGGTCCCTTCCTGCGCTGGCGCGCACCGGCGAAATGGTACACGCTTGCGGTCAGTTGGAAATTCATCATGGGCTATCTCGCCGTGCTGATCGTTTTTCTGCAAGGCGATCCCGTGGAATGGATAAGTCCGGGGAATTTCAAGAACCTGCTTACGCATATGCCCTTCATCATCGGTATCGCCGTGGTGGAGGAAACGGCATGGATCCGTTTTTCAATGACACGGATGCAATCACGGTTCTCGGCGTTCTGGTCCGCGATGATCGTCGGGAATTGCTGGGCCTGTTGGTACCTGCCCATGAACTTGATCGATATCGGCACTCCGCTGGGCGTACCGGACATCGTTTTCCATTCCGGTGTTGTATCCCTCACGGTCCTGTTGATCTGGGTATACAACACCACCCGTAGCGGAACGGTTCTGCTGATCATGCAGATCCTGAGCAACATGGCCTTCTTCGTCGTGCCCGTATTGCCGCAAGGGATGAACGATGCCCAGCGCATCATCACCTATGGCTGGCTTTTCGTGGGGGTGGCCATTTCGCTGATCCTGGTCTTTGGCACCAAGAACCTCAGCCGCCGTGGACGGGTGCGATGGGACGATCAGGATCAGGTGCCCTACGATGATGGGTCGGCCGATTTCGCGCTCACGGAGATCTACCCCACCCGGGAAGGGTCCCGCGCCCCGCTCGCTTGATGGGAGAGCGTATCGCTCCGGTGCATAAGGACCGTTCCCTTGGGTCAGCAACGTCGCATCGGTTGCTCGTTCATCTACTTCTCCTGGGTCTTGCATTGGCTGCGTGCGATCACCGGACAACGGAAGAGACGTCCTCGAAGGAAGGACCGGCCACCCCGGTTGATCCGCATCTGAAGCGACGCTGCTTCCTTGGCGTTACCAAGGGGATCGGAGGTTCACAGACCGACTCGGTGTCCGTACAACTCACGATCAACGATAGCAGCGGGCACGTGACCGGGCGGCTGGATGGGTCCGCGGCAGGCGTGGACCGGACGCACGGCACCCTGGTCGGCCAGTTGATCGGGGATCGCGTACTGGCCATTTACACCTATCAAGCGGGAGACACGACGCTGACCGAGCAACGCATCCTTCTGCTGGGCGACGACCATGTCTCCGTGATCACCGCAGCGATGGAAGAGCTCGGCGGTAAATGGCGGATGAAACACGCCGGCCGGTCGGAAGAGGGGCTCAAGGCTGCTGAAGTGTCCTGTCCCTGAGCGGGCGCCGGCCAAGTGTTCATCGATCCGAGTAGACACCCGGTACCGATCCGGCCCCAGCCATCTTAACTTTTGGTCGCTACGGCGCATGGTGCGCCGTGGAACAGAAACCACAGATCCATGGAAACCACCGCGATCTTGACCAACTCCGCTCCCAGCCGGCAGAACGTCACTGTCTGGGCCGCGCAGATCTTCCTCTGCCTGACCTTCGGGGTGTTGGGGGTGATGAAGCTCACCATGTCCCATGAAGCGCTCACCAGCTCGCTCACCTGGCCCGGCGCCCTGCCCATCGAGCTGGTGCGCCTGATCGGGATAGCCGAACTCGCTGGGGCGCTCGGCCTGGTGCTCCCCATGCTCACGCACATCCTGCCGATCCTCACATCGTATGCGGCCTTCGGGCTTATGGCGCTCATGATGTGCGCACTGGGCTACCACCTCATGCTGTTCCAAGGAGGAATGCTGGTGCCGAGCATCGTCCTCGGAGCGCTGGCGTGCTACGTCGGCGTGCGCCGCATGCCTTGACCGTTCGGATCGGCGAGCGGATGCCCGAGGAAACGGGCATAACGTGCTTTTGCCTTTTCAAGCGCGCGGCTCGCTGCGGCCGTCGGGGACACGAACAAGGAATCCACGATGGATACGGATCGCTTTGCGAGCGTGCGATCCCATGTGCCGATCATGCGCCCGTTCAGGAGAACGAGATGGCGGAAGACCGGGTTGTTCCTTCCGGCCCTGGCCTGCTCCGGATCATAGAACGCGCTCCGGTCCTTATAACCGATGCCGTACTCGTCATAGTTCGGTACCAGGTGCGCGGCGTTCGCTGGAACCTTGCGTGGCCCACCGCTATCAGGGAACCAATTGTCCTTCCCTCCGATCTCGACGCGCATGAACTCCTTGCCGACCATGGCGATCCCCTTCCTGGCGTCCGCCATGGTGAGGCCGCTCCACAAGGTGAGATCGTGCAATGTCGCCGGCCCACGGCTGTTAAAGTACCGCCGCGTGATCTCGGCGAGCGCTTGCTCTTGCGTGAGCTCCCTCGCTTTGGGAACGCGCTCTTCCAATAGCGCATAGGTGAACTGCTTGCCAACGCGCGGCCCGCTGCACACCACGCCTTCCAACTCGGCATACATCATGAAGTGCGCGGACCGGAACTCGGACGTGTCGATCCGCGAGCGCCCCAATAGGGCCATCAGTTCATCTCTTTCCAAGTGCTTCCCTCCCACCAACGCCTTGGCGATGATGTCCGTCGCCCGGTTCAGCAGCTTCGTATCCAGGCCCCGGCTGCGGTTCATGAACGCGTTCGCTTGATGGACGCGCGGCGCGGTGATCCGCAGCATCCAACGGATGTCTTCGGCCGCCACGAAATGCCAGGTAGGTCGGCACAAGTGCGTCCGCAGGATCCGGCCATCGTCGAAGGCCGCGTCCACCTCATCATCGCTCGCACCGCAGCGCTGACCGACCGCCCACTTCGCTCCGTAGTAGTCCTGGGCCTGCATCCCAGCGAAATGCCGAACCACTTCGACCGGACCGTTCAGTGCCGCGCCGACCAGATGTTGGTTCGCCAGGCGATGGGCGAGGATCTCCTGCGCTTTCACCCGATGGACTAATGGACCAGCGCGTGCACGCCTTCGATGAACCGTTCCAACTCCTGGATGGTCGTGTATACGTTCGGCGTCACCCGCACGTGGTTGAACGGAGCTTCCTCCCCGGCTTTCGCCTCGCGCTCGATGGCGACCACATGGACCTTCCACTTCTTGAACAGTTCCTCCGTCAGTTCAGCGGCCTTCCGGCCTTCCATACCGAACGCACCGATCGCGCATCCATACGCGGGGTCCATCGAGGTCGTGAAGAGGATACCGGGTACGTCCTTGACCCTTTCCATCCAATAGTTCTTCAGGAAATGGATACGCTCCTGTTTGCGCTTGGGACCGATCAGGTTGTGCAGATCGAGCGAGTATCCCGTGGCCATCTCGATAGGGAAGCTCCGGGTGCCCAGCGTTTCGAACTTGCGGATATCCTCTCCGAGCGGCTTGTCGTTACCGAGCAGCGGCCAGATCTTGGTGATCTTCTCCTTCTTCACCCACATAAGCCCATTTCCAAAGGGAGCGCATAAGAACTTGTGCAAGCTCGTGCCCCAGTAGTCACAACCCAGATCGGGGATCTTGTAGTCGAGTAGCCCGAAGGAATGCGCGGCATCCACCAGCACCTCGATACCCTGCGCATGGGCCGCGTCCGCGATCTTGCGCACAGGCAGGATCTGTCCGTTCCAATTCACGATGTGCGTGATATGGACCAGCTTCGTCCGGTCGGTGAACCGGCTGGTGAAGGCGTTCACCATGGCCGTCTCATCCTCGCTCGGCAGCTGCGGATCGGCGTACACGAGCTTGACCCCGTCGCGTTGCTCCCGCTGCCTCCAGGCGCTGTACATGTTGGGGTAGTCATACGTGCTCACGACCACTTCGTCCCCGCGCTGCAGCGGTATTCCGAAGATCAGGGTATTGAGCGCCTCGGTCGCGTTGCGGCACAGCGCGAGTTCATCGCTCGCCACGCCGGCCAATACGGCCAGGTTCATGCGCAAAGGCTCCCGGTCCTGGTCGAGGATACGCCACATGTAGTAGCTGGGCGCCTCGTTGCACATGCGGTTGTAGTGATCGAGCGCTTCGATCGCCGCGCGCGGTGATGGGCTCACACCGCCGTTGTTCAGATTGATCAACGTCGGGCTGCACGCGTACGCCGCGCGCACCTGGCGCCAGAAGTCCTCTTCATCCGCCGTGGGATCCAGCGATGGCCGGGCAGGCGCGATATCCGGAAATGCCGCGCGGACGCTGTGGTGCAGCGCAAGGCCTCCGAGCGCCGCTGCGCTCTGCTGGATGAAGGAACGTCGATCGGTCATGTTCCGGGGTATGAAAGCTGAAGGGAAGGTAGGTGTCCCTTGGCGACCACCGTAGGGCACAAAAAGAGCGATCCGGCGGATACCGCCGGATCGCCAATACCTTGAACAGATATGCCTTAGCGCACCACGATACGCTCGCGGAACGATACGTTCGACCCTTGCACCTGGAGCATGTATATGCCGGACGCCTGGTCTTCGAGGTTCAACAGCGTGCGGGTGTTCATCAACCGCCCTTCCATGATCAGCTTGCCCGTCATGTCCGTGATCACGTATGTCGTCTCAGCCAGACCATCGTTCTGGATGGTGAACCGTCCATCGTTCGGGTTGGGGTACACATGCATACCCGATGCGCCCAGCTGGATCGAACCGGTGCTGATGTAGGTGTAGATGTCCGACGTGCTTGAGCAGCCGTTCTCTGTTACGATCACGGTGTAATCACCGCTGACAGAAGGAACAAGGAAGTTGTCCGTCGCCCCGACGATCTCATTCCCGCCGAGGTACCACTGGAAGGTGCCAGTGCCACTGGCGAAGAGCGTATCCAACGTCAGCGAAACGGTTACCACAGGAGCTGCAGGCAGCGCGTTCACCGTCACCAGGATGGAATTGCTCGGCGCTGCGGCGCAGCCGTTCGCACCCGTCATGACCACCGCATAGGTCCCACCATCCGCGGTGAGCAGGTCGGTGCCCGTGGCGCCGGGGATGTCCGCGCCATCCAAGGTCCACTGATAGGTCGCACCGGGAACAACATCCGCGAGCAGTTGTACACTGGCTCCCTCGCAGAAGGTCGTGGTATCCGAAGCGATGATGCTCGGCGCTGTCGGCGCAGGCAACACAGTGACCGTTACCTCGGCAGAGGGTTCGGACGCACAACCGTTGGTGCTCGTCGCGATCACCGTGTAAGCCCCGGCAGCGTCCGCCAGATAGGCGGGGTCCGTGGCACCTGGGATCATGATCCCATCCAGGTACCATTGATAGGTCGCGCCGGCGATGGTGTCCGATCCAAGCGATACCGTTGCACCGGTGCAAATGTCCGTGCTACCCTGTGCGGTCACTTGTGGAACTGTCATCTGTTCGATCGCCAGTGTGGCGGCACCGGTGGTGAAAGCACAGCCGGTATTGCCGTTGGTCGCTTCCAGGGTATAGGAACCGGAGACGGATGCTTCAATGCTGATCGCGGTCTCTCCGTTCACCGCGGTTCCGTCAAGGTACCACTGATATGTGAGCCCGGTCTGACCGGACAGATCCTGCGCTTCGATCGTGACCGGTGTGCCATCGCAGCTGAGGAAGCTCGTCTGGAGGAGTTCGTGCTCCGGAGCAGCGTTCACCGTGACGGTGACCGGATCCGACGCATCGCTCCCACATGCGTTGGTGAGAACAACGGTGTAGTCTCCGGAAGCGATCGCCTCATACGTGCCGTTCGTGGCGCCCGGGATATCCAGGCCATCCGCCTGCCACTGGTAGTTCCCGTTGCCACCGCCGGCGGTCAGCATCACCGCCTCGCCATCGCAGAACTCGGTCGCACCGTTGGCGCTCACGGTGGCTACCGGCGCAGCACCGTTGATCTCGATATTGAACCCATTGTCGGTACCGATGAAATCGGGACTGGTGGAGATCACCCGGATCCTGTAGCCCGTGCCGAAGGGCGTGTTCGCCGGAATGAAAGCTTCGATGATACCCGAGGTCGTGGCCTCCACCGAGCCGATGTCAATGGCGTTGGTGAAGTCGCCGTTCGCATCGGAAAGCTGCGCGATGAAATCGTTCTCCTGGATGAGGAACCCTCCCTCATTGAAGACGCCCGTCGCCTCATAGTACACGTCCAGGTCAGTACCAGGGCAAAGCGTCGAGGCCAGCGGCTGCACCACTTCAATGCTGCGTGGCTCGTCGTAGAAGAAGATGTCCGTGATCACTTCGAACCCGAAGAGCTCGGACGTGTTCACTTGCAACACCGGAACGCGGAGGCCTTGGGCCAGCCACTTGTACTCACGCACGATGGGCCGATCGATCGTGAACCCAACGCCCAGCGTGTCGATGTTGATCGTATCCTGTCCGGCGAGGGTGCTCTTCACGCGAAGCACATCCCATGTACCGGCAGGCGTAGTGATCGCACCCCAACCGTCGACCTCGGTATCGCGCGTCTGCTGATATCCGTAGTGTGCGAGCGTAGGCAGGCTGACGCTCCACGAGGAGAAGTCACTGGCCGCATCGCCGTATTGCAGCGGAAGCTCGTAGATCTCGTCCTGGTCCTCGAACGTGATCGGGACTGGGATCCCGGCCAGACCAGCGCCCATGCCCACCTTGGTGTAGGTGCTCGCACTCCGGTAGTAGAACGTGAACGGATCGGTGATCGGCAGCAGTTGGTAGAAGGGGATGTCGGAGCCGGCGGTCGCATGGTTCGCACGGTTCGGGTTGAAGAAGATGTCCGCGTAGATGAGCGCATAGACGAGGTTGGTCGATGCGACGGTCTGATAGGCCTTCACATCCGGATCGCCTGCGGCCAGGTCGAAGTCCCAAATGTGGGCAGGTCCGGTCGTTCCGTAGTCCAGGAAGGGGTTCATCAGGGCACGTGTCCGGTAGAGTTCATCCCCGGCGTGGGGCATTTCGTTCTGACCAATGCTGATCTGCGCTGACAGTGGCAGCACACCTAGAGCACCAAGCAATACCAGGGTAGCGGTCCGGAGCATGTTGTTGGATTTTTCGTCGACAATATTAGCCGATTCGTCGACAGTGGTCAAACTTAGGCAAGGCAGGTAGCAGCACTTAGGTGCATTCTGCGACCGCCATGTCCATGACGATGAAGGGGCTCGATGGCAGCCCTATGCCTTCCTTTGGCCTCCATTCCAAGACGTTATGAGCGAAGGCTACGTGAAGACCGATATCCAAGGCGGGATCGCCACGGTCACTTTCCATCATCCGCGCAGCAATAGTCTGCCAGGTACCATCCTCAAAGGCCTATCCCAGGCTATCACACAGGCCGGAGCCGACCGATCCGTGCGGGTGATCGTGCTGCGCAGCGATGGTGAAAAAGCCTTTTGTGCCGGTGCCTCCTTCGATGAATTGGTCGCGATCGACAGCGAGGCGAAAGGGCTGGAGTTCTTTACGGGCTTCGCCCATGTCATCAATGCCATCCGCAAAGCCCCGGTGCTCGTGCTGGGAAGGATCCACGCCCACACCGTAGGGGGGGGCACGGGCCTGGCCTGTGCCGTCGACATCGCCTATGCGCACCAAGGCGCTTCCGCCCGGCTGAGCGAACTCGCTGTAGGGATCGGGCCTTTCGTTGTCGGCCCAGCGGTGGAGCGGAAAGTGGGCACCGGGACATTCGGCACGATGGCCGCTACCCCTGCCGTGAAGCGGGATGCGACGTGGTGCGAACGCCACGGGATCTTCGCAGAGGTCTTCCCCACCATCGAGGCGCTGGACGAACGCGTGAACGCCCATGCGACAGAACTCGCGACCTATAGCCCGGAAGCCATGGCCGATATCAAACGGGTACTGTGGCAGGGTACCGAGCACTGGGACACCTTCCTCGCCGAGCGTGCCGCCATCAGCGGCCGGCTGGTGCTGAGCGACTTCACCAAGCAGGCCATCGCCAAGTTCAAAGCCGAGGCAGCGAAGCGCTGAGCGGCAACCCAGCACCTCTCCCTTTCGTAGGAACGCACGCAAGTCCCTCTTAGGGACCGCACGCGCTTTTGCCACGCTTCGCGACAACTACCACCCGCAAGGTCCTCTTCGTGCTCTATGGCACGCTGCTCATGCTGGGTGTCGCGCTGATCACTTGGCTCCACACCGGACAGAAAAAAAACCTGCGGCAGGAAGCGGCCTCACGCCTTTCCGGGATCACCGGTACGCTGGCCACGCAGCTCGATGGCGACCGTGTGCACCGCTTGATGGAGACCTACGATTCGCGCGGCATGCTGGTGCGATGCGATCAAGATCCCTGGTATTATGTGCTGCACGAAGCCTTGCGCCGATCCGCGGAAGCCAGCGCTTTGGAAGCACCGCTCCGCCTGGTGGCCTACGATCCCGACAAGCAGGAACTCCAGGTGGTGGTGTCCTCGGAAAAGAAACCCGTCCTGCGCGATGCGATGAGCGGTCCATCGACCTCATCGCTCATCGATCACCTCACCGGTGCGCGGATCGGGCCGGACCGCTTGCAGGCGGAGGATCGCGTCACCGTGCTCGATCCCGTCCGCGACGGGAACGGAGCCATTGCGGCCTTGCTCGTGGCCGAGCAACCCACGGCGACCTTGGACGGCACGGCCATAGCGCGGCTCTGGCGCAACATCGGCTTGTTCGCCGCGGCCCTCGTGATCATCGGCATCTTCCTCTTCCGCAGTGTAGGACGCATGGTTCAGGGCGAGGAAGATGCGCACAGCGCTTTGCGGACGCGCCACGACGGCGTGAACGACAGCATCGCGTACGCTGGAAAGATCCAGGGTGCCTTGATCCCGAAACCCGAGCGCTTCCGGGAGATGTTCGATGACTTCTTCGTTCTCAACCGGCCCAAGGACCTGGTGAGCGGCGACTTCCATTGGTACCAGCGGATCGACGAGCATTGCTGCTATGTGGCCACCGCGGATTGCACCGGTCATGGGTTCCCCGGCGCCATGATGGCCGCCATCGGCTGCTCGCTGCTCAATGAGCTCGTGGTGCAACATCCGCACGCCGATCCCGCCGAGCTGCTCGGATCATTGAACGAACGCATGGTACATGCCCTGGACCAGCGCGGCCGTCAACGCGGCGCGGGTGACGGCATGGACATCGCCCTTTGCCGGATCGATCGTCAGCAGCACGAGATCCTGTTCGCGGGCGCGTTCCGTCCCCTCTACTGGTTGCACCAGGGGCAGATCACCGTGATCAACGGTGATCGCCGGCCCATCGGCGGATCCCACCACGATCCCGCCCGGAAATTCACCGTGCACCGCGTGGCCTATCACCCGGGCGATCGCATCTATCTCTTCAGCGACGGCTATGTCGACCAGTTTGGCGGTCCCGACCGGCGCAAGTTCATGGCCACCCGGTTCGGCGAACTTCTTCTCGCCAATCAGCACCTCCCGCTCACCGCGCAGCACGACATGCTGGAGCGCACTTTCCTTGATTGGAAAGGCGCAGAGGAGCAGGTGGACGACGTGTGCGTGCTGGGGATCGCGGTCTGAAGACCGGCACCGGTGACCACCCGATCGTTACAGGTACAAAGGCTCCTTCTATATTTGGTCGTGCGGCGCACCTTTCCCTATGCCGCTCGTGACCATGACGACGAAATCGGAGCTGATCGCCCGCTTGGAGGCGCTGCTCCAGCAGGAGGATGTCGAGCATACCGCCGAACAGGTGGATGCGGTGAAGGAGATGTACGAAGCCCTGGTGGCCGAAGCACATCAACAGGCCAGTGTATCGGCCGGCCCGGAAGCAGGGGCTGAACCCGCTCCGGAAGGACAGGATGCGCCCGTCCAGGTGCCCATCGAATCCGCCACGCTGCAGGATGAGGAGGACAAGCGCTTCAAGCAACTCCTCGATACCTACAATACGCGGGTCAACGATATCCGACGGAAAAAAGCGAAGGAGGAATCGGATAACCTCGCGGCGAAGACCGCCATCATGGATGAGCTGCGCCGGATGATCTCGGAGGAGGAGAACATCGGCACCGCCTTCCAGCGCTTCCATGAACTACAGGAGAAGTGGCGGACCATCGGCCCCGTGCCGCAACAGGCTTACCGCGACCTGCAACGCGATTACTCCCACCTGCTCGACGACTTCTTCTACCACATCCGCATCTACAAGGAACTGCGGGACCATGACCTGAAGAAGAACACCGCGCTGAAACTGGCGCTGATCGCTGACATGGAAGCGGTGCAGCGCGTCGACAGCGTCAAGGAAGCGGAGGCGCTGGTGAAGGAATACCAGGAAAAATGGCATCAGGTGGGCGCTGTGGTGAAGGAGGATTGGGAATCGATCCGCGATCGCTTCTGGAACGCCACGCGCACGGTTTACGAGCGCATCCATGAATACTACAAGGCCCGCCGCGCCGAGCATGAGACGAACCTCGCGGGCAAGCAGGCGCTCGTGGACAAGGTGAACGCCATCGGTGCGCAGGCCGCGGAGGTGGCTCTGAAGGATTGGAAGGCCCTGACAGACCAGGTGCTCGAAGCGCAGAACGCCTGGAAGACCGTGGGCTTCGCCACGAAGAAGGAGAACGAGCGCATATGGAAGGAGTTCCGCACCGCGTGCAACAATTTCTTCGATCGTAAGAAGGCCTTTTTCGACGGGCTGAAGGACCAGTACAAGGGCGTGCGCGAACGCAAGCAAGCCTTGCTCGATCAGGCGTTGAGCCTGAAGGACAGCACCGAATGGAAGCAGACCGCCGACAAGCTCAAGAACCTTCAGCAGCAATGGAAGGAAGCTGGATCCGCCGGGCCCCGCGATGAACAGAAGTTGTGGTCGAAGTTCCGGGAAGCTTGCGATGGCTTCTTCGCCGCGCGCAAGCAGCATTTTGAGAAGCTGGACGCCGAGCAGGCTGACAGCCTGAAGGCCCGTGAAGCCCTGCTGGCGGAGATCGAAGGGTTCACGCTATCGGACAACCGCAATGCTGATGTGGACCGCCTGAAGGTCTTCAGCAAGCGCTGGCTCGAAAGCGGCCGCGTTTCACCGAAGCACTTCGACATGCTCCAGGACCGCTACCGCGCGGCCCTGGACAAGCACTATGGCCAATTGAAGGTGGAGGGTGAAGAACGCCGCCGCGCCCAGTTCCAGGACCACGTGGATAACCTCAAGAGCGCGCCGGACGGCCGGGACCGCATCGAGCGGGAGACCCGCTTCGTGAAGCGCAAGATCGAGGAGATGGAGAACGAACTGCGCCAGTTCGAGAACAAGATGGGCATGTTCAACTTCAAGAGCGCGAGTGGCGCAGCGATGAAGAAGGAATTGGAACAGCAGGCCGAGCGTACCCGTCGTGACGTCGAACGCTTGCGCGAACAGCACAAGCAACTCCAGAAAGAACTCCGCCAGGCCACGGCCAATGGCTGAGCAGGACCTGGTGATCTCCATCCAGGTGCCTGTGGCCTGGGGCGAGCAGGACCTCTTCGGCCATGTGAACAACGTGGTCTACTTCCGCTATTTCGAAACCGTGCGCATGTACTATCTCGAACGCATCGGCGTCCTGCGCAGCTTTGCGGAAGAACAGCTCGGCGTGATCCTCGCGAGCACCACCTGCGATTTCCGGAAACCGGTGGAATGGCCAGAGGTCCTTACCATCCGGACCGGGGCGACGCACATCGGCACCACGAGTTTCACCATGGTCTACGCCATCACCAACGAACAGGGGGACCTGATCGCCGAAGGGACCAGTGTGCAGGTGATGTTCGACTATCGGAATGGGAACAAGGTGCCCGTTCCGGCGGAAGTCCGGGAGGCCATCGCCGCGTTGCGGAAGTAAGGCTGCCGAAAGGCAGGTCGCGTTCTTCCCAGGAACCTATATTCACCACATATCAACACGACACCACCATGGGCATGCTGAAGGAATTCAAGGAGTTCGCGATGAAGGGCAACCTGATCGACATCGCGGTGGGCTTCGTCATGGGCGCGGCCTTCACCAAGGTCGTCACCGTCTTCACTACGAACATGGTCGCCCCGCTCATCAGCATGCTCACATCGAAGGTGCGTTTCGATCAAATGGAATGGGTGCTCCGCGATGAGGTGCTTGGGCCCGATGGAGCTGTGACGACCGCCAAGGTCGCCGTGAATTATGGGCTGTTCCTGACCGCACTGATCGACTTCGTCATCGTGGCGTTCGTTATGTTCCTTGTGGTGAAAGCCGTGAACAGGATGAAGAAAGCCGAACCGGCTCCACCACCCGCGGGACCGACCAATGAAGAGAAACTCCTGATGGAGATCCGCGATGCGCTGAAGAAGTAGGTCACCGGTCTTCCGAACGCCCTGGACCGACCGCTGGGGCGTTCGCGTTCTCAAGGCTCGGTCGTGAAACGCAGTGCGCCCGGGTCGAAGCGCAGACCCTCGCTTTGGAAGGTCCGTTCCACCACACCGGAAGAGATCGCCTCCCGGGGCGATCCCAGCCAGATCCGCCCCTCCCCTTCCATCAGCATGACCTGATCCGCGCTCTCCAAGGCCTGCGCTAGATCGTGCGAGGAGAAAACCACCGTCACGCCATGATCGCGGGCGATGGTGCGCAGCAAGCGCATGACAAGTGCCCGGTGCGTGATATCCAGAAAGGCCGTGGGCTCGTCCAACAACAGCACGGGCGTTCGCTGTGCCAGCGCACGTGCTATCATCACCTTTTGCGCCTCACCGTCGCTCAACTGCTCGAACGCACGATCGCGCAGCCCCGCTGCACCGGTCGCTGCGAGCGCTTCCTCTACGATGCGCACATCCTCCATGTTCGTTCGCCCCAACTTTCCAGCACATTGGGATCCTAAGCTTAGAATTCCACGTGGACAAGTTGTCGCG
>JADMIO010806442.1_pt1 | contig 74995 bp, 79 predicted proteins | sample 8958161 | NCBI WGS metagenome assembly JADMIO01 (sample SAMN16585339, study PRJNA669376) | soil metagenome | isolation source: Crop rotation soil | place: USA: Cullars Rotation, Alabama | collected 2011 | reverse complement strand
GCGACTTCAAGTCACGTGAATTCCAAGCTTCGGATCCCACTGTGCTGGAAAGAATCGCCGTCGGCCCTCTCTTTGTCTTCAGTCTTGCATGGCGACCCACAGCTCGCTTCTTCGACAGCTGGCTGTCGATGGTCTTGAACGCGGTCGTGCTCACCTGGTTCGCATTCTTCGCTCTGGGCTTGAGCGTCTACATGGGGCAAGCCATGGTGCAGGCCGCCCAGGACAACGGCGGACTCAGCGGTCCGAACTTCAACGCCTTGGGTGAGAGTCTGCGCTACTGCGTCGTCATGGTCCTGATGGGAATCATCTGCTTCCAGGCACCCACCCTCGCCTCGGCGCTGACGGGTGGCGCTGCAGTTCAGCAGGGCATCCAGATGGTTCAAAACGCCATGATGGTCGCCGGCATCTGGTCGGCCTCGGCCGCCCGGACCGCACCCGCCGCGGCATCCACCGGCGGCGTGATCCGGGCAGGAGGCGGAATCCCGCACGCCGCAGGCAGGGCAACCGGGGCCGTCGCAGTCGCCGGCGCCCGTTTCGCCAACACCATGGCCACCGGCGCTGGCGCGTTTGTGCGCCAAGGCTATGCCGTCGCCCGGACCGCCGCCTACAAGCTCGCCGCCCTTCGCGGCCGAACCTGACACGCCGAAAGGACGTTCATGAAAGCCTTCCTTCGCATCTCCGCGGCGCTGCTGATCGCAGTCACCGGTCCGACCGCCCGGGCTCAGGGCATCCCGGTGATCGACGTCGCGAACCTGATGCAGACCATCATGCAGGTGATGAACGACGTCACCGAGATCGAGAACCAAGTGCAGCAGATCACGCAGTTGCAGAGCCAGATCAACAGCATCAACGGGACGCGCAATCTCGGCAACGTGTTCAACAGCCCTGCCCTGCAGAACTACGTGCCGCCCGACGCCTACATCGCCTTTAATGCCGTGAACTCTTCCGGCTACTCCGGCCTCAGTCCGACGGCCAAGACCTTGCGCGATACCGGCATGGTCTACAACTGCATGGACCTCACGGGAGCGCTTCGAACCAACTGCCAAGCCACGCTGGCGCAGCCGTACCAGCAAAAGGGCCTGCTCCAGGACGCGATGACGGCCGCCGCAGGCCGGCTGGGCCAGATCAGGGCGCTAATGAACCAGATCAACGCCACCAGCGACCAGAAGGCGGTGCTGGAGATTCAGGCGCGGATCGGCGCCGAGAATGCGATGCTCTCGCACGAGATGTCTCAAATTCAGATGCTGCAGGGCATGGCGGACAGCGAAGAGCGAATAGCTCGCTCCCGCGACCGGGAGCGCCAGTACCAGATGCTCGGCCGGACCGGCCGCATCGCCGACTACCTGCCCTGACCCGGAGACCCCATGAGTGCAGTGCTCGATGCGAGCTCGGCCGCCGCATGGCCGGACGGGACGGGCGACGAGGGGCCGTTCGGTTCCAACCGGGCTTGGGAGCTCGACCGTGCCCTGCTGCTCGAGCGCTCCGAGCGCCGGGCCTGGTATGTCGCCATCGCCGGACTGATGCTCGGTCTGATCGGCATTGCCGCCGTGTTTGTCCAGGGCCCACTGCGGCGCGTCGTCGAGATCCCGATCGTCGTAGACCGCGTCACCGGCGAGGCGACGATCCAGCAGCGGCTGACCGTCGAGACCATTCCGCCGCTCGAAGCGCTGGACAAGCACAACCTGGCGACCTTCGTCCGCGCCCGCGAGTCGTACAGCTGGATGTTCCTGCAGCGGGACTTCGACCAAGTCGCTCGCATGGCGGTGCCGGCCGTCTTCGGCGACTACGGTCGCCTATTCGAAGGCGACGCGGCGTTGCAGAAGCGAATTGTCGCCGCCGAGGAGTGGCGGATCGTCATCGTCGGCGTGCGCCTCGCTGCCTCCGGTCGCAGCGGCAACCGTGGCGAGGCGACCGTCACCTACGACAAGGTCGTTCACCTCGCCGACCGGAACCTTCCCGACACCACGACCCGCCACGTCGCGAGCGTCGTCTTCCAGTACCAGCCCAAGGTCCTGGCCAAGGAACGCGATCGCATCGAGAACCCTTTCGGATTCGTCGTCACTGCCTACCGTTCCGACCCCGAGATCAACACGACCCAGACCGGGGCGCGACCATGAGCATCGCCGACCTCGCCCGCTCTTTGAGTTTGGTCGCGCTCGCCACCTTCATTCTCGAGGCACACGCGCAGACGCCGGACCCACGCCTGCGCGAGGTTCTGTACGACTCGAAGGCAGTCGTCACGGTGCCCGTCAAGCGCGGTGTCGTGACACATGTCGTCCTCGACTCCGACGAGTCGATCACCGACGTGGCTTCGGGCCTGGGTGGCGATTGCACAAAGGCAGAGGCCGTCTGGTGCATTGCCGCGCAGGCGGGGGGACGAAACATCTTCGTCAAGGCCAAAACAGCTGCCGGCGCGCCGAACAACCTAGCCGTGGTCACCGACAAGCGAACGCACTCCTTTCGGTTCGTCGTGCTGCCGGACAGCGATCCCTCGCCGGCGATCTATCGCCTGGCGATCAAGGCGCCCGTCGTCCGAACGGTCGCAGCGAATCGTCCGCCCACACTGGAGCCATTGCCACCGGCTACGCCAGTCTCCTCGGCACCGTCCGCGGCCGACGTCGTTGCCAACCGCCTCCAGGCCGGACCACAGGTCGTGAACACGAGCTACTCGATCGCCGAAGGCGAGGCCTCCGACGACATCGTGCCAGCGCTCGTCTTCGACGACGGACGGTTCACCTACCTCCGCTTTCCCGGGAATCGTGAGGTGCCGGCCATCTTCCATGTCCTGGGCGACGGTGCCGAAACGATCGTCAACACCCGGATGGAAGGCGACCTGCTGGTCGTGGACCGAATCAGCCGACGCCTGATGCTGCGGGCCGGCTCCGCAGTCGTCGGCGTGTGGAACGATGCTTTCGATCTGGACGGCTCGCCGCCCATCGCTGGCACCGCGATACCCGGTGTGCAACGGATCACCAAGACGGACTCGGCCGTCGCGCGTCGCATGACGCGGCCAGGAGATTCCCATGACTGACTTCCAGCCCAGCGCACACTCGGAAGAGACGCGGGCGAGCAAGCTGGCTCCGCTACCGGGTGAAGCGGGAATCCCCAGCGTCACCCAAGCGGCGCGGCAGCCCGTGTCACGCAAGGGAATCGTCGCCGTCGCGTTGGCGGTCGTCACGCTCATCGCCTTCTCGGCCATTTCGATCCAGCGCTTTGTGACGAGCGGGAAGAGTCCCGATGACGCAGGCTCCAAGCGGGCTAGCGACAGGCCGGCGGCTGCCACGACGGAACCGAAGAAGCTGGATTTGACGGTGGCCACGCCGACGAAGCCGGCATCGAGCCCCGGCTCTGCAATCCGAATCCCCGCAATCGTGCCGACCGACGATGAGCTCGCCGAGCCAATTGGCGTTCGTCGCACAGGACAGAGTGCACAGACGAATACTGGGCCCAAGCCTATTGCGCCAGAGGACGCGCCCGCCGTGCTTGTCACCAGCCGGCCAGGCGCCTTCGGGCCGGTCACCTCAGCAACTCCCAATTCCGATGCATCACCATCTGATGCGCCTTCAGGCGGACCGCTGCAGCAGACGCGGCGCAACCTCGAGGCTTACCAACGCCAATTGCAAGGCCTGCTCGACACGCTGCAACGCTCCGCGACTCCATCGTTGGGGTCGATCTCTCCCCTGCCGTTGGGTGGGACCCTTGGCGTTACACAAGCAGGAGCCGCGGGTACGGCCTCCGCTCCCGGCGGGCTCTTTGGCGGGCAACTGCTCGGTTCCGGCACGGCCCGGGTCACCGCCGGAGCCCTCGGCAACCGAAGCCTCATCCTGCCGAAGGGGACCGCTTTTACGTGCGCCCTCAAGACCAAGGTCGTCAGCGCTACATCGGGCCTGGTCGGCTGCCAGGTCCAGCGCAACGTCTACAGCGATGACGGGCGCGTGTTGCTGATCGAGCGCGGCTCGCACATGGATGGCGAGTACCGCGTCACCGCGGTCCGGCCGGGCACCGTACGCATCCCGGTCCTCTGGACCCGCATTCGCACGCCGAACGGAGTGACGGTCGACATCGACTCCCCCGGTACCGGGCCGCTCGGGGAATCCGGTTTGGACGGCTTCGTCGACAACCGCTGGGGCGAGCGGATCGGCGCGGCGATGTTGCTCTCGGTCATCGACGACGCGGTCAAATTCGTCCTGCAGAAGCAAGCCAGCGAAACCGAAGCCGATACGGTGCTCTTTCCCTCGACAGCGGGTAGCACGAGCAAGCTCGCTGAAAAGGTCCTCGACAGCACGATCAACATTCCGCCCCTGATCTACCAGAACCAGGGCGGCATCGTGGGCATCTATGTCGCCCGCGACGTCGACTTCTCGTCCGTCTACGAGCTGGCGCCCACTGCCCGGTGAACCTCGATGGCAGCCCCAATCCTCGAACGCACGGCCGGCAGCGACTGCTGGACCGGCGAGTCGACCTCAGTCGTCGAGTTCCTGCGCCCGCTCAGGGCTCAGCTCGACGCCCCGGGCGTGCTCGAGGTTTGCGTCAACCGCCCAGGCGAGATGCTGGTCGAGACCGTGCGCGGCTGGAGCGTCGTCCGCTCCAACGAGCTAACCCTTGAGCGCTGCCTGTCGCTGGCAACGGCGCTCGCAACCTTCTCGGACCAGCAGATCAACCAGGAGCGACCGCTGCTCGCGGCGACTCTCCCGACCGGAGAGCGCGTGCAGTTCGCGATCCCTCCCGCGGTCACACGGGGAACGGTCTCGATCACGATCAGGAAACCCTCCGAGCTGATCCGCGGCCTGGACGACTTCGAGAAGGAAGGCCTCTTCGATCGCACCGCGATCGTCAGTCGCACGGCGCAGTCCGGACTCCTCCCCTTCGAACACGAGCTCGCCGACCTGAACCATCGCGGCCGCTACGCCGAGTTTCTGCGCCTGGCGGTACGCAAGCACCAGACCATCGTCGTCAGCGGCAAGACCGGGTCGGGCAAGACCACGTTCATGAAGAGCCTCGTCGAAGAGGTACCGCGGCACGAGCGGCTGATCACGATCGAGGACACGTCCGAGCTCACCTTGCCAAATCACCCCAATGTCGTCCACCTGTACTACAGCAAGGACGCTCAAGGGACCGCCAAGGTGACCGCAAAGTCGCTGCTGGAGGCCTGCCTGCGGATGAAGCCGGACCGCATTTTCTTGGCCGAAGTGCGCGGCGACGAATGCTTTTATTTCGTGAGGCTCGCTGCCTCCGGCCACCCGGGAAGCATCACCAGCGTGCATGCCGGCAGCTGCGCCCTGGCGTTCGAACAGATGGCGCTCATGATCCGCGAGAGCGGCGCCGGCGGCGGCCTGCGCATGAACGAGATCAAATGGCTGCTCGGCGTCGTCGTCGACGTCGTCGTCCAGTTCGACCGCGACGAGCGGGGCCGCTTCGTTTCCGAAATCTTCTACGAGCCGCGCCGGCAACGCCTCGATCGCTGGGACGATGCCGTGGTGGCAGCGCCATGAGCAGCGTGGCATCGCTGCCGTTCTCCAGCTGGCCCGCGGGCCGAAAAGCCGCGGCCGGTACCTTTGCGCTCCTTGCGATCGCCGCGCTCGCCTGTGCCGCGCTCTACCTGTCGGCCGTTCTGTTCCTGCTCCTCAACAAGGCGAATCCGAGCCAGGCCCAGTTCGCCAGTGTCGTCGTCTACTGGGAGCGCTACGCGGACGATCCGAGGCTAAGGAAGAAGCTTCTCGGCTCGATCGCCGCCTCCGGCGTCGGACTGCTCGTCGTCCTGCCAGGCGCCTTCTTTGTTGCGGCGCAAAAGCGCCGGCCGCTACACGGCGATGCGCGATTTGCCAACCGGAGCGAGATCACGCGCGCCGGCCTGCTCGATACCGGGCCCCTGTCCACTGGTCCCAGCATCCTAATCGGCCGCTACCAAGGCCGCTTTCTGGCACTTCCTGGCCAGCTCTCGGTGATGCTTTCGGCGCCGACGAGAAGCGGCAAGGGCGTCGGCGTCGTGATTCCCAATCTCCTCAACTGGCCGGACTCGGTCGTCGCGCTCGATATCAAAGGCGAGAACTACGACGTCACCGCCGGCTACCGCGCCCAGCACGGCCAGGTGGTTTACGCCTTCTCGCCGTTCGACGAAGAAGCTCGCAGCCATCGCTGGAACCCGCTGACGGCTGTTCGAACCGACCAGCTCCATCGCGTTGGCGACCTGCTTTCCATTGGCCAGGTACTTTTCCCGAACGACGGCGCCAGCACGTCGTCGGAAGCATTCTTCAACGACCAGGCGCGCAACCTCTTTCTTGGCATCGGGCTCTACTTGCTCGAGACGTCCGATCTGCCACGGACTATCGGAGAGATGCTGCGCCAATCCTCCGGCAAGGGACAGACCCTCAAGGAGCACTTCGGCGGCGAGATTAAGCGGCGAAAGGAAGCGAAGAAGCCTCTCTCTGGCGAATGCACCGACGCGCTGCAGCGGCTTACCTCAAACTCGGAGAACACGCTCTCCAGCATCGTTTCGACCTTCAATGCGCCGCTGACGATCTTTGCCGATGCGATCGTCGATGCCGCCACAAGCGCTGACGACTTCGACCTGGCCGACGTCCGCCGCCGGCGCATTTCGATCTACGTCCGGATACCGCCGAACCGCCTGGCCAATGCTCGACCGCTTCTTAACCTGTTCTTCTCACAGCTCGTCAGCCTGAACACCCAGCAGCGGCCAGACCAGGACACAGGGCTCAAGCTGCAATGCCTGCTCGTCCACGACGAGTTCGCATCCATGGGCCGCGTTGGCGTGATCTCGTCGGCCGCAGCCTTTCTCGCGGGCTACAACCTGCGCCTCCTCACCGTCGTCCAAGCGATGTCGCAGCTCGACTCGGTCTACGGCGAGAAGGAGGCCCGCACTTTCGCAACCAACCACGGCTTGCAGATTCTCTTCGCCCCGCGCGAGCACCGCGACGCCGAGGAGTACAGCGCCATGCTCGGCCACTTCACCGAGCGCGCCACGTCGCGAGGACGGAGTCGGTCCTTCAGCAGCCACGGTCACACGACGGTGAGCCGCAACGAGAGTGACCAGCGCCGGGCGCTTCTCCTGCCCCAGGAATTCAAGGAGATCGGCGCCGAGCGGTTGGTCGCCATCGTCGAGAACTGCAAGCCGATCCTCGCCGAGAAGATCCGCTATCACCGCGACAAGGCCTTCCTCGCCCGGCTTCTCCGTCCTCCCGAAGTGCCGCGGATGGACATGGACAACCACTTCGCTCGGGTCCAGCAGCGGTGGCGCTATCTGCCCGACGAGATCAAGCCCGGAGAGGATGTGATGGTCGAGAAGTTGGCTCAGGACTTCACTGGCCTTCCCCGCCTGCCGGCCGAGCACACGCCGACCGACATCGAGGAGTTGGTCAACAACTTCTTCGCAATCACCCGCGAGACCTCGGCAGCCGAGGGCGGCACGATCGAACCGACTCAGACAGCGGCGGACAGCCCTTCGGAGCCCGACGAACTAGACGTCGACAGGCTCGCAGAGCTCGTCTAGCCAGAGGAGAAGCCGTGCGCAACATCCTTCCTCTCCTCACCTTGCTCCTTGCAGTGGGATCTTGCAGCTCGCCTCCCAAACCGCCAACCGTCGACGAATCGCGTCGGCGACCCGCCAATGCTGCCGTCGAGATCGATCTGCAAGTCTGCAGGGGCGATCTGCGGAACACGCGCGTAGCAGCGCGGGAGTCCGGTCTGGTCGCAGACGCTGCCACAGCAAACCTGGCGCGACTCCGTCTCCAGCAGTCGACCTCGGCTAGGACCGGCGAACCGGACGCGCGCAACACCATCTACTCGGTCCTGTTCACCTTCGGTAGCACCAAGGTCAGCCTTCCCGACGCCGAGGCCACACGGCTGGTTGACGAGGCTCGGTCAGCGCCATTGATCCTCCTCAGTGGTCGCACCGACGGAACGACACTGAACGCCGCCGAGAGTCGGATCGCACGGGAGCGCGCGGACGCCGTGCGGGCCTGGCTCGTCCAAGCGGGTATCGACACGGCGCGAATCCGCGCCACCTGGCAGCCGATCGGCGATCACGCCGCGGATAACGGTACCGAAGGTGGCCGCAACCTCAATCGACGGGTCGAGATCGAGCTGTACCGATTCGCGCCCCGCCACACGTCGCTCAAACCCGATTCCGTCGGCGACGACTAGCGATTCCATCCTAGGAGAGACACCATGGATGACACGCAAGGCATGGAGCGCCGCCCCGGTGGCTCGGTCGAGCCGCTCGATCGGGTGGCACGGATCAAGGAGATCCACGGGATTCCAACGGAACCCGCCGTCGAGCGCTTCGAGCTCCGCGACCCGCATGCAGAAGTGACGCACCGCACCAGGACCTTCGAACAGATGGTGAGCACTGCCGAGCGAACCGGCGCCATCCGGTTCACCGCGATCGGCGCGGACGGCAAGCGCACTCGTGTCTTCAAGGTCGACGGCCAATGGATCCGAGACGATCGAGAGCCTCATCAAAAAGTGCCGGCCAAGGAAGACGCCGAGCGCAGTCCGAACGTCGTTCCCATCCTCGTGACGCCTCCTCCCGCCGAGGTCGCGGTGGGTCAAGCCAATGCCGAAGCCGACCGAAAAGAGCACATCGCCAAGCTCGAAGCAGCGCTGAACGAACGCTACTTGATCAAGCGCACTCCCCTTCGGATCGGGACGATTGGCCTCGGCCAGACCGAATACCACTACCGCGGCGACGCCTCCCGAATCGCTTTCACCGAATCGAATCTCAAGCTGAGCACCGACAGCAACAATCCGTCGGTTGCTCGCTCCATGGTCGATGTCGCGGAGGCACGGGGCTGGCACTCCCTCCGTGTCTCGGGTCACGAGGACTTCCGGCGCATGGTTTGGCTAGAGGCCTCCCTGCGCGGCGTACGGGCCGTCGGCTACGAGCCTGTCCCGGGCGACCAGGACCTCCTGCGGAAGGAACGCGAAGCGCGGCAGGTCAACCGCATCGAGCCCGTGGCCGGCCAAGCCTCGGGGAAGGCTGGGACGGCCGAGAAGTCAGCCGGACGCGGCAGCGGTGGCCGCAAGACGGTTCTGGCAGCGCTCGAGGCCGTGCTCGTCGCCAAGCACGTCCCGGGGAAACAGCGAGAGGCTGTTATGGCCGCAGCCGCCGAGAACCTGGCTCAGCGTCTCCGAAACGGCGAAACCCACCGGATCAAGGTCTACGACAAGGACGCTCCGACGCAACGCTCGATTCCGGCACCCACGCGTGAGCCGCAACGAGCCCGAGAACGCTCGCCGGTGAGGTGATGAACTTCGAAGCGGGCGACATTAGAACTTCACATCGTGTCGAGTTATCTGATCCAGGGGATTCCGCTCGGCCCGGACGCCGAGCAATTCCACGCCGCCTTGGCAGAGGCGTATCACGAACGGCGTCGACCGGTCTGTCTTTGCACGCCTGGAGGCGCTGAGATGTACGTAGCAAGGCTCGGAGCGCACTTCATCCTGAAGCGCATGCCCCTAACGGGAGAGCTTCACGCGCCAGACTGCCCGTCGGCCTGGAGTCCATCGGCGCGAACCCCTGCGCTGACACGGGAATCCGGCCGCTTGGAGGAGTCCGCCCCGGGAACAGCTTCGATCCGTCTTGCATTCCCAATGATGCAATACGGGTTCACTGCGCATCTCGGGACGGGCTCCTTCGAAGGCGCTCCAGGAGGGAGAGTCCCGCGCCTCTCACTTGGTGGCCTTCTGCTCTACCTGTGGAAGCGTGCGTCGCTCACCACGTGGCATCCGGGATTCGCAGGTAAGCGGAACTGGCTCGTGGTCCGAAAGCGCCTGTTGGAAGCGTCGCAATCGACGCTCGTGGGACGGCGTCCACTGTCGGATCTCCTATACATCCCGGAGCTCTTTAAACCCGCGGAGCGAGCGGCCATCAACGCACGGAACTCGGCAATATGGAGACAGACCTGTACCGCTTCAGGGCCGGAACGCAGGTTCATGCTCCTAATCGCCGAAGTCAAGGAGATCGTGCCTTGTCTACGAGGCGGCGGACAGATCCAATTCAAGCATGTCCCCGACCAAAGGTTTGAGCTCAGTCCGCAAACGTACGCGCTCTTGTCCTGTCGCTTCCAATCTGAGCTGTCGCTCTGGGCTGCGTCGGATCACGTGCGGATGATGCTCATCGCGACCTTCTGGCTTCACGAGCGAACGCCGGAGGTCTTCCAGTTCTCGATGATGCCTGTGTCGGCAATGTGGCTGCCAACAGGAGCGAGGGGTGGCGAGTCACACTTGGCGCCGGCGCCGTCACGATCGCCGAGAAGGCGCTCACATACCGATTCTGCCAACCGGCGGCATTCACACGCCTGACCGGAACGCTTCGACTGCCCCAACCCGCCTTCATCATCCGAGGCTACCCCCACTGCTCGAGAGCCAGGCCTTAGACGACGGCCGCCGGCCAGGACCCGACGGTGGCGAACGTCAGCAAGGATCGTGCGTCTTGCTTGGTGCCGAGCGCAGCTCGTTCGGGAATCAGCTACCTACGGACTGGCCGGCTCCTCGGACCGCATCAAGGCTTCGATGAGGGGGCAGCTGACCTTGCGCTTCGAGGTCGAGCACTCGGTGACCAATTGCTGCAGGACGCTCTCCAACGCCTGCAGCGTCTGGATTCGCTGCCTCACGTCTGCGAGCTTGTGCTCGCCGATCTCTCTTGCCGAGGTGCAAGCCTGCCCATCATCGAGCGACAAGAGTGCTTGAACATCGTCCAGCGAAAACCCGAGCGACTGCGAACGCTTGATGAACCGAAGGCGAGTAAGGGCGCCGGCAGCGTAACGACCTATACCTCCCGGCGGACGTTGCGGCTGTGCCAACAGCCCGCGGCGCTGGTAGTACCTGATGGTTTCGACGTTGACGCCCGCCGCCTCGGCAAGCCGGCCGATAGTCATTTGTTCCGTCATGGGCTTGACTCCGTACTCAGGTACGTACCTAGACTATCCGAAATGCCTTCTTCTGAACCTTCGGTATCGACGCGCTGGGCCACCCCCGGCTCCGTTCTCGCAGGCGTGGCAGCGGCGATCGGCGCTTCGGCATGCTGTGCCGGACCGCTCCTGCTGGTCGTTCTGGGCGTGGGCGGTGCCTGGGGCTCGCGCCTGGTTGCGCTGGAACCGCTACAACCGTACTTCGTGGCCGCGGCCCTGACGTTCTTCAGCTTTGCCTTTTACCGTCTCTACCGCAGGCAGGAAGCATGCGCCCCGGACGAGGCTTGCGCGGTACCCGCCGTGCGCCGCCGTCAGCGCGTCGTTTTCTGGATCGTCGCGGCCCTCGCCGTGATTCTGATGTCGTTCCCCTTGTACGCCCCGCTCTTCTACTGAGGATCTGTAATGAACAAGTCTCTCACCCTCGTCCTGGCAGCCTTGGTGACGACAACCTCCGCGTTCGCGGGCGGGACCCGCACCGCGACGCTCGACGTGACCAAGATGGATTGCGCGGTGTGCCCCATCACTGTCCGCAAGGCTCTGGAGAACGTTCCGGGGGTGAGCTCGGCAAAGGTCGATCTCAAGACGCATCGCGCCGTCGTGGCGTTCGACCCGGCGAAGACGACACCGGAGGTGCTCACGAAGGCGACGACCGACGCCGGCTTCCCGTCTACCGTCAAGCAGCTGCAGTGACATGAACGAAGTCATTCTTCGGTCGGCCATCACTTGCCCGGAGTGCGGGCACGTCAAGGAGGAAGCGATGCCGACCGACTCGTGCCAGTGGTTCTACGAATGTGAAGGCTGCAGGGCAGTCTTGCGTCCGCTCGCGGGCGACTGCTGCGTGTTCTGCTCGTACGGCACTCACAAGTGCCCGCCCGTCCAGGCAGACGCGCCCTCCTGCTGCTCGCGCTGACGACGCGAGTCGGCGGCGGCCGGCGGCCAGCCACGCAAGGTCGGCTAGAGGGACACGGCTATGGCTCGTCAATACGACATCGTCGTCATCGGCGCCGGGACGGCGGCGATGGGTGTGGCGACCCGCGTTCGGGCAGCGGGACGGACCGTCGCCGTGGTCGACTTTCGCCCGTTCGGTGGCACGTGCGCCTTGCGAGGATGCGACCCGAAGAAGATGCTCATCGGCGGCACTTCGGCGATCGATCACGTTCGGCGCATGAGTGGCCGAGGCGTCGCAGGCGCCGCCCGTATCGCCTGGGCGGAACTGATGGCGTTCAAGCGTACCTTCACCGATCCTGTCCCGGAGCTGCAGGAGCAGACCTACCGTGACAAGGGCATCGACACCATTCACGGCATAGCAGTCTTCACTGGCGCAAACACGCTGGACGTCGCCGGGGAAACCATCGAGGCAAAGCACATCGTGCTCGCGAACGGCGCCGAGCCGATCAGGCTGAATATTCCCGGCGAAGAGCATCTGGCGACGAACGAGGACTTCCTATCTCTCGAAGCGCTGCCGCCCCGCATCGTCCTGGTCGGCGGCGGCTACATCGCCGCCGAGTTCTCTCACATTGCCGCGCTGTCGGGTGCCCAGGTCACCGTCTTGCAGCACGCCGCCCACATGCTCAAGAGCTTCGATGCCGATCTCGTTGCCTGGCTGATGGAGAAATTTGAAGGATTGGGAATCGACGTCCGTACTGGGACAGCGGCAGAGCGCATCGAGAAGACCGATGGCGGCTTTCGGGTCTGGGCGTTGGCGGACGGAGCAAAGGTCAGCATCGATGCCGACCTCGTCGTTCATGCAGCTGGCCGAGTTCCAGCGTTCGACACCCTGAATCTCGGGGCGGCAGCAGTTGAGATTGAGCGCGGTCGACTCAAGCTCAATGAGTACCTGCAGAGCGTGTCGAATCCAGCCGTCTACGCAGCTGGCGACGCAGCGCGGAGGGGACCGCCGCTGACACCCGTCTCTAGCCACGATGCGAAGGTGGTCGCAGCCAACCTCATCAAGGGAAACCACGCACGTCCCGACTATCGAGGCGTGCCGAGCGTCGCGTTTACTCTGCCGCCGATTGCCGCTGTGGGTATGACAGAGGAGCAGGCGCGAACGAGCGGGCGAAAGTTTCGAACCCGGAGCAAGAAGGCCAGCAGATGGTTTACCGCTCGCCAGGCAGCGGAAGCTGTCTACGGGTTCAAGGTGCTGGTCGATGAGGAGACTGATCTGGTCCTGGGCGCTCACCTGGTCGGACCGCACGCGGACGAGGTGATCAACCTGTTCGCGCTGGCGATCCGACACGACCTCACCACCGAAGATCTGAAGAAGACGATGTTCGCTTACCCAACAGGGGCCTCCGACATCGGGTACATGCTCTGATCCACGGTAGGCTGCGACTTTGGACACCACGCATTGCTTTGCCGAGATCGCCGAGCGCCTCGCGCCGGCAAATCGTCCAGGGTTCGCAGCTCTGTTCGTCGCTTTGCTGCGTAAGCTGGTCAACGGGCATCCTGTTTCACCCGAGACGCTCGCTCTCGCGTTGGGATGGCCTATTGAGCGTGTCACCACCGTGCTCGAACGCGCTTCGGACACCGAATACGACGAGGAGGGCAACATCGTTGGCTATGTGCTCACGCTGCGCGAGACGGCGCATGCGATCGAGATCAACGGCCAACGTCTCTACACCTGGTGCGCACTCGACACCTTGATCTTCCCGGCGGTGCTTGGCAGGACCGCACGCGTCTTTTCGCGCTGTGCCGCAACCGGAGCGCCGATTGTCCTCACGGTCACCCCTGACGGAATCGAGAGGGCCGAGCCTTCCGATCCGGCTATGTCGCTGGTCGTCCCCGGCCCCGCTATCGACCTCCGCCACTCGTTTTGTTGCCACGTTCACTTCTTTGCGTCCGCATTCGCAGCTGATGGTTGGAGATCGAGACACGTCGGAACCGAGATCGCCAGCATCCAAGAAGCGTCTCGATTGGGCCGTGAGCTAGCGGTCAATCTGTTGCAGGCTGCCAGCGCCTGGGACGCATCGTGTGGCTAGAGGCAGTGTTAGCGAACTAAGGTCTGACTTCCATCGTTGGATGACGACTTTCGGGCGGTCGGTACGGACTAACGAAGGACCGCAAGGGTCGAAAGCTGCCGGTCGCCGAATTGATCGACAAAGGCACATGAAGCAGCGAAGGGCGGCCGCTGCATGAATGTGCGTGGTGCTGGGCGCGAGACCTCTATGAGGCGATGCCCAAATGAATTGCCAGTTTCAGCATCATGGCAATGACCAAGAGCGGCGCCATAACCAGAGCCCATCGCCACGCGGTGAACCGATATCGTTCGTTCTGCCAGATCGCACGATTCAAGCGCGCAATCCCGGCCAAGACGGCGGCCGCAGCCACCACGGCACTCACGACTCCCATAGCGAACGGCGCGTAGACAACAAAAAGGACCCACAGCGTCGGAAAGGCCACAGCGTCAAGAGCCGCGAGAGTCCTACGCCCGGTCCATACGTGGGCATCCGGCCTGGGTTGACGTTGAATGACGAGCCACATGGGTGTTCTCCCTAACCAGGCAGCGACACCGTCGGCGTGACGCCCGAGCGAGTAGCGGCCCGAACGAAGGAACGATCGAAAGAGAGCAAGGACTCGCAGCCTCGACTGGTCGACAAGTGCAGCGCGTCCGCGAAGTCAAGGCCAGTCCGGTGGAGCTCGACCGCATCCTTCACCGCCTCCCACCGCTCGACGGTCACGTGTCCCATCCCCAGCAAGTGATCGATGACGGCGCAGAACGCGTCCCTGCCCACCTCATAGAAGCCGCGCATGACCCACTCGAGCTCGAGCACGACCGTCAGCGGCACGAACAGAGCCGGTGAGTCGACAATGACCCGGCGCGCCGCGGGCCGTTGCCGCTTCGCCTCCGGGTCGTCCGGATCCTCGCAGTAGAACCGGGCGAGGATGTTGGTGTCCACCGCGATCACGTACTGCCCTTCCTCCGGACCAACGAGGCCGCGTCGAAGTCCGACAGCTTCCGACCTGTTCCCTTTCGGCTGGGGTTGGCACGCACCAAGCCGAAGCCTGCCTCCGGGATGGTTGGGGTGACCCGTCGGCGGATAACCAGTCGGATCGCCCCACCTTCGTCGACGAACTCGACCTGCGTCCCCGCCGTGAGCTCGTAGCGCTCGCGGATTTCCAAGGGGATCACGATCTGTCCCTTTTCCGAGAGCTTGGCTGCAGCCATTTGGCCTCCGTTCTCACCCCTAATCTTACCAAGTAAGATCGGGCAAATCAACTACCTTGACCTGTCTGGCGGTCCCTTCGCCTGCTCGACTTGGCGCAGAGTCGGTTGGCGCGGCGCAGGTGATCGGCCCTCCTGGCCTAAAGCGGATCGCGACATGGCGGCCGCCGCTTCCGCGAGCCTGCCGTCCGTCGCCAGCGGCGAAGCGCGCAGGGCCTTCGCGACCTCGTTCCATGCCTCGGCGGCCCGCAGGCGACTCAGGTGCGCGGCCGACCCAACCTTCACCGATGGGCGATGTGTCCGCAAACGCCCGGCTGCAGCGGCTTTCTGGCGCCAAAGCGCGTCGTAGTTGCGCGATGCCCCTCGGGTCACTTGCCGCGAGGCCTCGGCGTCGATGCCCCAGCCCCGTAGGCGCTCGGCAAAAGTCTCGCGCCACCGGTGCAGATCCGCCTTGCGAGGATTGAGGCGACGCCCTCGTTCCGATTCGGCCCGAACACTGATGTGGACATGCGGGTTGGCCTGGTGATCGTGCAGGACCATCACGTACTTGTGGCCCGCCAACTCCTCCCTGGCGAACTCGCGAGCCGCCCTAAGGACGGTCAAGCCGTCCGCGGTGCCTCTTGGCATGGATAGCATGATGTTGAACGCCTCCCGGTGCAGACTGACCTCGTCGATGAGGCTCCCGCCGTAGCGCCACTCTTCGGCGATGTCCTTCAGCACGTCCCTACCCCTCACCGACCTCCCCTTCTCATCCTCGATCTCCAGGCTGCCGTTCTTGCTGATGTACCGAAGATGGGCAGCAATGGCCTTCATGCCACGGCCGCCGCCCGTCACCTTGACCATGACCTGTGGCGCACGGCGTACCGCGGTGGCCTCGATCCGTCGGCGGATCGCTGCAGCACGCTGGGAAAGCCGTGGGCCGCCGACCCTCGCCTGCCTCGCATCCTTGACGATGCGGTTGCCGGGGTAGAACAGGCGGTCGCCCCATGTGACCAGAACGCCGTCGATTTCCTCGCTGGACGCCATGTCAGGCCTCCGAACCCACACGGGCCGCCGCAGATGCCTTTCGCAGGTGCTTCAGGTCGGCGAGAACCGCTGCCGCGAGGTGCAAGTGCGCTCGTACCTGACGATCCACCTCATCCAGTCGATCGCGATATTGGCGAGCCGCCTCGACCGAACCTCGAGACAGAAGGAGAGTCAGGTGGCGAAGGTCGCGGTTCAATGACGTCAATACCGAGCACGACGCGGTGAGGGCTGCTGCCTTATCGGAAGGCCTTTCACCAACCGTCATTCGAGAGGCGCCGGCGAGCAGCGCCGTCACGCAATCGCTTGCGGACAAGCCCGCGGCCCGAGCGGCGGTCTGCAGCGCAATCGCTTGCTCTGCTTCCAGGCGCAGGTCGATTCGCACCCGAGGGCCGTGATGTACTGCCCGAGCATGCTCACTACGCGTCGGCAGCGGCGGGTGGCCCAGAGCGATCGCAATAGCCTTCCGAATTAACTCGGAAGGGCTGACGCCGTCCGTCTGGGCGCGAGCCATCAAGGCGGGCTTCAGCCCTTGAAGATCGACGCTAATTCGATCGCGTGATGACTCGGTCATCGCCCCGACTCCCGACACGCTTTGCGTGTCCGACAACGGCGCTGTGGCGCCTATCCTGCACTAACCAATGCCTTCATCTTCACTCAGGAACACGTCATCAACGACGTACGATTTCGCCTAAAAACTTTCGCCGCGTCGCACCTCGGCTTACGCGCGTTGATCGCCAACGGTGACGAAGCGTCGGTCCCGACTCGCGCTCATACCGGCACCCAGGCAAGGGCTAGCCGCGCCGGCCCTTCGCCTTGCTCTTGTTGGCGCATCTCACTGCCTCCATGAGCTCGCGTTCTTGCTCTGCGGTGAGCGTCGACACATGCTTGGGCTCGTCATCGCGTCTGGCGTACAGCGGCCCCTTGTAAGGCGGTGGTGCAGGCGGATCCGGCCTATAGGGTGAGTGATACATGACTCCACAGCGCCGGCACGAGATGAACGCAGTCACGTAGATGCCACCATCCGGTCGCTCGACCTTCACGCGATCGAAGTCGATGCTGCCGCAGAGGCATGTCTGGTTGATCTTCCCGATGCCGATCACGCTTGCGTTATGGTACTGTATGGGCATACAGTATCGCCATGAACCGGGATGCTGACAACCTGGCCGACGTGCAATGGGTCGCGCAGTGCGCCCATTGCCTGCGCGAGCAATGGCCACACGCAGATCCGACGAGTCTGGAGGAGGCTGCCGTGGAAATCTGGCGCGACGAGACGATGCGAAAGCTGACGCCGACACAGGCAGCGCTTGGCTGGCTGCGTCAGGGGCTTCCGGAAAGCGCGCTGGTATCCAAGCCAAGCGATCTGCGTCAGTGAATACCGCCGCGCTTAAGGCCGAGGTGCCATTCCGCGAATCAGCTCGATCCCGCCCAAGGCATGCACTGGTGCGACGACGCGTCCACTGTCTTCAGAAACGACATAGACGGTCGCGGGTGTGATCGGTAGTTCATTCAATATGACCCGTACCTTCCTGCCATTGTGCAAGGCCTCGACATGGAGGCGTTCTGACTCGGCCGGACCCGACGCCCGTGCAAGGCTGTCGTTGGATTTGAACGGTTCAACTTTGTTCGCTGCGATAGGCGTCACGGCGACCAACGGACGCCGCGACGCGCCTGGAGTGGCCGGATGAACTGCAAGAGCCCTGGTGTCGCCCGCAGACCCGGCTCGGGAGCTTTGGCCAGTGCCCAAGGGGTCACCCGGCTCGGGTACGGGCGCGATGTCACCATCCACCTGCTGCTTCAAGCTTCGAAGTTCGGCGCGACCGACGCACTCGACGCCGGCGAGCCAGGATTCGACGGCAGCTCCGTCCCGCTGGTGAAGTCTTCGAAGCTCGCACAGCTCGAACATGCCTCGGCACTTGCCCGCGCGGTAGGCATTCATCAGCCATTCCGGTGCATCTAGCAAGGCGCTTGCCACGGTGATGTACGAAGGGCTCTTGCCGATGCCGCGGGCGATGTCGATTCGACTCTGACCGCGCTCGAGCTGGCGCTTGATGAAGATCGCGAGCTCCAGCGGCTTCAATCCTTCCCGCTGCTCGTTCTCGATCACCTGGTCATAGCTGTCAAACGCCTCGTCGACAAAGGCCGGGATGTCGGCCTTCCCCGCAAGCCTGGAGGCGCGCAGACGCCTCGCGCCGAAGTTCAGCATCCAGCGTCCAAGCTCCGACGGATGCGCGCGCACCGAGACCGGTGAGCGTACGCCACGCGCCTTGATGGTTTCCGCGAGCTCGCGTAGTGACTCGTCGTCGAACTCGTGTCGTGGCTGCTCGGGGTCCTCGTCGATCGAGTCGACCGGCAACAGCCTTGGCTGGCCGCCGCCGTCGAGTTCCGCGAGGTCAGGCAACGTGATGGGCTTCGTTCGCAGCATGCCCGCTCTCCCTGGCGCTGACGATGCCAGCGATACGCGCGATGCTTGGCTCCATCTCCTTCCAAGCGTCGCGCGCCGCCGTTTTCCGGACCTCCCAAAGCAACTCGCCGTTGGCCTGGGCCTCGGCGACAGCCACACGCTTGGGTAGGCGGGCATAGTCTCCCTTGGCCTCGCTAAGCGGGATAAGGAGTTGGCCATAGTCCCGGACCAACTGAATGAAGTTGGCCCGCTGAAACGGTGTCGCCTCGACCATCGTCGGCAGAAGGCCGATCAGGTGCAGTTTCGGGTTCAGGATCGCCTTGATCTTGTTGATGCCGACACGGTGGTGCATCACCAGTTGCTGCACTCCATCGACCGCTTCCTGGTTGAGCTGGATAGGCGACAGCACGAAGTCGGCCGACGCGAGGGCGGCGATCAGGCGTATGTCGGGATTCGGATGCGTGTCGACGATGCAGACGTCGAAGGCGTCGTCGACGCCATGCAGGAAGGAGCGGAAGTTTCGGGCGAATGGCGTGTGAAGGGTGGGTTGGCGCTCGAGGCCGAGCAGCCCGTCTGCAGCTGGGACGACGACGAAGGGGCGGACCTGGATTCGTGCGCCTTCCGTCGTGAGCAACTGGTCGGCGGTCAGGCCTGCGTCCGCAGCCCGCTTGGAGAGGGTAAGCGGCGTAGCGAAGTTTCCTTGGTGGTCGAAGTCGATCGCCAGGACACGCTGCTTGAGACGGACGCAGAAGTGAGCAAGCAGGGTGGCGACGGCCGACTTGCCGACACCTCCTTTCTGGTTGGCGAGAACAAGCGTCTTCATCGGATCTCCAGCAAGTCGGACAGGTGTCGAACGAGCGACACGTCACGCACGCTGGGATTCCGTCGCCCAGAGGCCGGACTGCTCGCGAGCCGGCAGCGCCGGCGAGCGCGGTCTGCGCCCACGCACGCAGGTCCGATCTTCGGACCTGCGTGGTGCCAAGGCACTGTCAGATTTCAGCGCAAATCTTGCGTCGCATTAATGCTTTAGCTTCCGCATCTCCTCCGCGAGCACCCAGAGGGCGCGGTTCAGGCTAACGCCCCGATCGATGCTTGCGACTGCCCTGGTACGGATTCGCCGGCCCGTGGTGCTGCGACCTTGCTGCGCTCCGCGGATCACGTTCTCCTGGACGCGGTTGAATGCTTTCCAGAGGTTCCGCCCGAAGTCCTCCGGGCGGCGCGCCTCCATTAGCTGCTCGACCGTGATCGGCGTCGGTGGCTGGCCTTCGCTCCTCTCGCCATACCGGAGGGCGAGCGCAGCAGTCGCGAAGGCCCGCTCTTCGCCTTCGTCCAAGGTGACCCGCTTCATCGCGGCCGTCGAGTCCTCCACCGCCTCGAAGTCCTCGAGCACCCGGAAGGCGCCCTCGATCACCTCGTCCTGGACGTTGCCCTTGTGCGGGATGCGGATGTCGTTGGCGGCCGTACCGCAGACTAGGCCGTTACAGCAGACGAACGAGAAGACCCCGGCCAACATCTGGTACGAGCTCGCCCCGTCGTGGCTGTTGATCAGAATGATCTCGTTCGCCTCGCCCTTGGCGGTGACCTGAGCCGCGTGGCGCATGCGGATCATGTGCTTGGTGAACTCGGTCTTGCCGGCGATCCGGCTCCTGCTCTGCGCGACCATGAACGGGGCGAAGCCTTCCTTCCTGAGGCCCCGCAGCACCTCGATGGTCGGGATGTAGGTGTAGCGCTCGGACCGGCTGGCATGCTTGCCCGGGGCGAAGATGGAGGGTGCGGCCAGGCGCATCTGCTCCTCGGCCAGGGGAGTGTCGCTCCGGACGACGTGGACGTTGCGCGCAAAGCGCGTGACCAATGCTTGTTGCATGATGATTCCTCGGTGGGTGGTGTCATCGAGGCGGGACGCGCGAGCGCCCCGCCGGCCCGGTTCAGAACGGGATTTCGTCGTCCAACGCGGTCTTGCCGGGCTTGCCGGCGGGGCGCTTGGCGCCTTTGCCCCTGCCGGACGACGCGACGGGCGGCTCCTGCGCGGGTGGGGGTCCGTCCACCCGCACCCGACGAGCTTCGGCTTCCGCCTTCGTGTCGAGGTAGTCGATCTCCTCGACCGTGAACGTCAGCCCGAAGACCAAGCCGCCGTCTGCCCCCTTGTAGTTGCTGTTCCGCAGCCGCCCGACGATGTTGACCCGGCTGCCCTGGCCGAGGTACTCGGCGGCGTACTCCGCTTGCTTGCCCCAGAAGGTCCACTGAATCGAAGTGGCCTCCTCCTGGCGCTCTTCGCCACTGCCCTTGCGAACGTTGGAGATGGCCACCGCCGTCCCCTTGGTAAGTGGGCCGTCCTTGCCCTGGACGGTGTCCAGCCGGACCCCTGCGGCCAACCGGGCGTTCCTCTGTTCGACTCTGACGTATGCCATGAGATGCTCCTGAGCGAAGGCGGCGAGCCGGGCCCTGTGCCCTTCTCTTCCTGATCCACCTTCTGCTTGGACTCCTCGCTCCCGCCTACGGGCGGGCGGGGGGTGGGCATCGCCCCTTCCCTCAGGGGAAGGGGTGGGGGATGGGTGGTCTTCTCCTCGGCAGCCGAAAGCGATGCGCCAGTCACCCGGCCCACCGCCTTGAATTGATCCCCCCACAAGTCCCCCTCGCCGAAGGACGGGGGCGCAGCTGGGGGGATGGCAGTGGGCAGAGAGGCGCACGGGCTGCACCTCTGCAGAGGCGTCGCAGCGAAGCGGAGACGCCGCTCCTCCTCGAGCGCCGGCGTCTCCGCGGACGACGTGCCACCAAGCGAAGCGACTGGCGCGGCGGACGAGCCGGTGTCCGCAAGCTTTGCGGCGGCCCGGCTTCGGGCGTGGCGGGTGTCCGGGGTGCCGTGCTGGCGGGCGGTCCGCGCGGGACCGAAGGAAGGAAGCGGGCCGAACGTCAGGACGTCAAGCGGGCTCGCTCGCGCAGCGAGGGAAAACCAGCCCGCGATCCCCGGGCACGGGAAGGGCCGCCTTCACAGCCCGGTCCAACGATCAGGGGTCCAGAACGAGCGTCCCTCTTGCTTATCCGCCTTCCAAGCTTGCATCAACCCGTACTCGGCAGCGAGCCTTGCCGATACCCTTCTGTTGGGACTGTGGAGTTTCGCGTTCAGCCTATGGAAGCGCATATCAATTGCTCCCGGAGTCGTGCCCATCAGGCGAGCGATCGTCTTTGAGCTTCTGCCCGCGCGCTCATGACACAGCAAGGCGATCTCATCAGAACTGATCTGCCGATCAGCGAACATTTCGCGTCGCACGAAGGCCGCGCAACGTTCATGCAGCTCCATCGCGATTGCGCGGAGAAGGACCCTGACGTTGGCATACCCCACTCCGTCGAAGAAGTCCGGCTGTCTCGAGCCCAGCACGAGCACGCCTAGCCGCGACAGACTCGAGCCCGCCGGCGCCGGCACGACAACCACGGATCGGAATCCGAAGCTCTCGGCAAGTTTCACCACGTCGCGCTGCGGCCCTTCTGCGCATGGAATCTCCGTCGCTCGTACGGGCTCCGAATGATCCATCGCGTACTCGAGCCATGGATCGTTCGCATAGCCTGACAACCGGCCGTATTCAAGACCCCACACGGGATCGCAGACCTGGAGCAGGCGATACGCGTCGAACGAACGGTCTTCCCGGACGAACGTCATGAAGTACGACACGTCCGCTCCCAAGCCTGCCGTGGCGTCCCTCAGACCGCCGAAGAGCTCGACCTCGTTGTCGCTGGCGGCAATGCCTTCGACGAGTCGCCGAACTTCGGCGAAGAATTCAGGAGCCTCCGAAATCGCCCGGAGGGAGGCCGTCCTGTGCTGTTCGAGCAAGCAACTCACACCCCGCCCTCCTCAGTCGTCCGCACATCAACGGATATTCGAACTTTGCAGTGTCTGCTTCACACCAGCGGACGAAGCTGGCCTCATCCCGGAACAAGGCCGATTGCACGAGCCGTCCCGCTGACGGGTCGATCTGATGTCGCTCCGCATACAGACAACCTTTGGAACGATGAAGCGCGAAAGCGATTCGCCCATCCGGGCTGCGCGATTCCAAACGCCACGCGCTAGTCGCTCCAATTCGATGCAATGTCCGATTCATGACGGAGGCTGAGCCCGAAAGCGTCGAGCCCATTTTGCGAGAGCCTCTGCACGCTTTCCATATGCAATTCCTCACGACATGAACTCGCGAAGAGCGGGTCTTGGCTTCTGCGACGATCCACTTTGACGGCGCAGGATCAAGACAGTGCCGAAGCGATCGACATGAGAAACCTCACGGAAAGCCGCGTCCTCGTTGGGGTTTCGGTCGTCGCCAGCAGGTGCGTTTGCTGATGGGCGTATGTTCGCCTCAAGCATCGCCGCCAACGGCGCATTGGTCAGCTGCTCCGGGCGATATTGCAAGCCATGAGGCCTGTCCTGATCGTCGAGGACCATCCGTTAGTCGCGGAAGCGACCGGGAAGCTCTTGGCTCGTTACGGCGATCATGTGACCCCTGTGATCTCCTCCGACGCTGCACAAGCCATTGAGAGGCTCGACTCCCGAGGCGAAGACTGGTTCAGGATCTTCCTGGACCTCGACGTGCCTGGCGCATACGGCCTTTCTCTCGCCAAGGAGGTGCAGCACCGCGGACTCGCCAGTCGCTGCTGCGTGGTGAGTGCCTTCGAGAGAGCCGACTACATCGGCGAGATACAGGCCTGGGGCTTCCTCGGATACATCGTCAAGGCGGTCGCCGTCTCCGAGTTCACTGCGGCACTGGTCAAGGTGCTCGCGGGCGAGCCTACTTTTCCGGCCACTCCCCTCCCTCGCCGATCCGCCGCGACCAGGCTTACGCGCCGCCAGATCCAGCTGCTGGAACGCATCCAGGCGGGGTGGTCGTCCAAGGAGATCGCCGACGAGCTCCACTTGGCCGAGGGCACTGTGAACAACCAAGTGGCCTCCATCCTCCAAGTCTTCGAGGTCAGTAGCCGTGCGCATGCGATTGCCCGCGCGATCGAGCTCGGACTTCTCGACACGCACCCGCAGGCACACCCGTTCAACACGTACCGCCACGTTGCTCGAGGTCGCCGATGACGGAAGCCAATGCAAGACGGGGGGGCTTCGTCGGAACGCAAGTCCACGACTACACGGCAGCGGACATGGCAGCCGCGACGGCGGTGACGCGTGCCCAGGACCCTCGGTGGCAATGGATGTTTCCCGTCACCAGGATGACGCGCGATTTCGTCACGGCTCAGTTCCCCGTACTGCAGCTTTCCTATGTTGTCGCTGTCGCCCTGATCTACTTTTCCGCGGAGATCGACGGCAAGGTTAGCCAGTGGCTGATGACCCTATGGCTGATCGAGAGCGTCGTGAGCTTCGCCGTTCGCTGGGTCATGTGCGCCTATGTCGCCCGCGTGTCGCCGGTAGAAGTCGCGAAAAGGCCGATGGTGCGCTTGCTGCCCTTGTTCGCCATCGTGCTCGCCACCCTGCACTGGAGCTGGACGGCGACGATCTTCATAGGCGTCACTCTGGACATGACGACGGTCGTCGTACTACTTTCGTTTGTGATGCTAAGCGTCGCCATCATCGGAATCGCGCCAGCATCCCCTGCGATATGCGTCGTCTACCTGGTTCCTCTATGGTTGGTGACGACCTACATGCTCCTGCGCACCGACTGGGTCAGCGTCGGCACATTCATGGTCCTCCTCGCCGCCTTGGCGGCAGTCCTCTGGTCTGCGTTCTATATCGTCGTGAGCGGTGTACGTCGCTATCTCGTCCGCGGCGATGAGGTCGACCTGCTCGTGGCGGAACTCCGCGACCGGAATGCGGAAGTCGAAGGTCTCCGTACCACCGCGGCGCACAACCTGGCAACGCGTTCAGCCTTCTTCACGAGTGCGAGCCACGACTTTCGCCAACGCGTGCACGCGATGAAACTGCTAACCCAGGCAGGGCTGGCCGATGCGCCCCAAAGCGAGCGATCGCCGCTTGCCCGCCTTTCCGCTGTGGTGGAAGACCTCGAGACCTACATGACCGACGTCCTGGAATTCGCGCGTCTCGAGAGTGCGACGCTCATCCCGGAGCGCTCGGTATTTCGACTTCAGCAAGTGCTCCAACGCATCGAGCTCCAGTTCGAAGAAGTTGCAGCTGCGAGGAACGTCGACCTAAGAGTGCGCGCCACTCCCTTGTCCCTGCGATCGGATGGCGCCATGCTGGTGCGGATCCTCGAGAACCTCGTGTCGAACGCCATCAAGTTCACTCGAGACCTGGTGCTGCTCGCCGCGAGAACGCATGCTGGCAATGTGCACCTAGAGATCTGGGACCGAGGTCCCGGCATACCGCTCGATTCCGTTGACAAGGTCTTCGACGCCTTCTACCAAGGGCAGACGACGCAGGAGGACGCCCGGGAAGGCGTCGGGTTGGGGCTTGCAATCGTCAAGCGGCTTACGGATGCGCTCGGATACCGGATCGAAGTCATATCGACACCTGGACGCGGAACGCTCATGCGGCTGGTGGTGCCGACGGAAGACGTGGCGTGATTGGAGAAACATGATGAACACGACCAGCTCGGCAGCGACGGAACGCCCGCGACAAAGGGGATGGCGCGGAGAGGCGCTGCATGCCGCCTTCGCCGCTGCTGGCGGCTCGCGTCCATGGACCATCGGATATCGCTCGCTGGATTCCGACCGGGTAGAAGGAGAGGCGCAACTCACTGGACGGCTGCCACCAGAGCTGCGCGGCACGCTCTATCGCAATGGGCCGGCGCGGCACGAGCGCGGCGGTCAACGGTACGGCCACCGGTGGGATGGCGATGGAATGATCCAACGCTTCAATCTTTCGAACGGCAAGGTTTCGCACGTCGGCCAGTATGTTCACACCAAGAAGTACCAAGCCGAGAGCGAGAGCGATCGATTGTTGGTCAGTGGCTTTGGCACCCACATTCCTGGGTCCGATTCGGTGCCAGCTGATCTCGACGACGTCAACCCGGCCAACATCAGCGTCATCCACTTCGCCGGAGAACTACTAGCCCTTTGGGAGGCCGGCTCTCCGTATCGACTAGACCCCGAAACCCTCGGCACCCGCGGGCCAAAGGCATGGGACACGAAGTTGAAGGGTCGACCGTTCTCCGCTCATCCAAAGGTCGAGCGGGACGGCTCGCTCTGGAACTTCGGCATCGACCCGTTGCGAGGAGAGCTCACTCTCTACCACCTCGGAGTTGATGGCCGGCTCTTGCACAGCCATGTCGTGGGTGTCGAGCAGCTCCCGCCCTCCCACGACTTCGCCGTCACCGAGAACCACCTGATCTTCCTGCTGCCGCCGCTGATTCTCAATCGCGACCGGCTTGAATCTGGCGCTGCCTTCGCCGAGTCGTGTCAATGGTCGCCGGCGCTCGGAATGCGGGTGCTAACGATCGACAAGCGGGACTGGTCGCAGCGCTCCTACAGCCTGCCACCGGGCTGTCTATTTCATGTGGCGAATGCCTGGGAGGACAAGGACGGGACGATCCGTTTGCAATACATGCGTTCCGACGATCCCATGTCGCTGCTTTCCGGATGGTCGGTGATGCGGGGCGAGTATCTACATCAGGAAGGCGCACGCCTCACCTCCCTCGTCCTTGATCCTGCGACTGGCGCAGCGACGCAATCTGCCATCAGCGAACGTGAGGGTGAGTTTCCGATCGTGGCAGCAGGCGACATCGGACAGCACTACCAGCACGTTCTGTGTGTCGAACGTGGACTCGGAAGACCTGCGGACGTGCCTGGGTACGATCAGATTGCGCTGATCGACATCGGCACGGGCGCTGCACGGCGGTTCCTGTACGGTGACGACTGGCAGGTCGAGGAGCATCTCCTGATCTCGGCACCGGGCGAGCTCGCGCCCCGTTGGATCGCCGGCACGGCGCTCGACACGCGCGCCGACAGCACGGTTCTGTCAATCTTCGACGTGGAGAACATCAGCGACGGTCCCATCGCGCAGGCTCGCCTCCCGTATTCGCTTCCCTTGGGGTTACACGGCACATTTCGTTGTCAAAGCGCCGGCGGCTGACCGCCCCCCCCGGCCATTCCGAAAGCGCCGGGAGCTCTACGGGTACATCGAACCTACCGACGGGATGCGCAGCAGCCCGCGGCTTGCTGAACTGGCGGGCACTTTACCGAGCCGAACGAACAGAAGACGCAGCAATCGCCGGCGAGCGGCCGAAGAACCGCATGACAGCCGCTGCATTCGTAGAAGAACTGGCAGGCGTCCGTCGGCATCGTTTCATGCGCCCGGTGGCCGCACTCTGGACACGTGAGGACGGACTCGAGGTCGGGGATCGTCAGCGACGTCATGTGGTCAACGAGGAATTACTTTCTGTCAGGCATACGCGATCGAGCAGCCGGCCGGATCGGTGGTCGGCCGCTTGATCGGCCGGCCGGCGAGCATATCGTCGAGCGCTGGCCGCACGTAGCTGCGCGAGCGAAGGACCTTCTTCGGATCCATCGTCTCACCGTCATCGATGCCGCCGGCGTAGACCAGGATCCCTGCGCGGTCGATGATGAACATGTGATTGGCCGTCAGCGCGCCGTAGGCACGGCCCATCTTGCCGCTCGCATCGATCAGCAATGCCGTCGGGACGCCGCCGCGGGTGCGATTGAATTCGTCGGCCTTGGCAGGCTCCAGATAGTCGGATCGGGACCGTCCGCTCGAAAGAATCGTCAGCCAGACGATCCCGTTGTCGGCGGACCACTTCTGCAGCTCCTGCATGCGACCGGCGACGTACTGCGCCTTCGCGTAGGGGCACGACGAGCTCGACCACTCCAGAACGACCGGCTTGCCCTTGAATTCCGCCAATGTGCGCGGCCGCTGGGCCGCGTCGATGACCTCGAAACCGGGAGCCGGCTTGCCGATCGCGGCCTTGGCCGCTGGCGCGGCGAGGGCACCGGGAATCCTGGCGGCCCACAGCGCGAAGCATCCGCCCAGAAAGCGTCGCTTGTTCATTGCACTGGCTCCTTTCTCGTCCCGCAGCATTCTCTCGCTCGTTGCCCGACAGGCTCCGCCAGGTCCTCCAGGACCGTGCAATCGACGACCGCACCGCCCGCGCATGCCGTCTCGCAGCTTTCGACGAAGCTGGACAGGCTCGACTCGAGGGCTCGCAGCTCGGCGAGCTTGTCGCGCACCTCGCCCAGCCGGGCGGCCGCAATGTCGCGCACCTCCACGCACGGTCGCTGAGGATGGTCGATGAGATCGACGAGCTCGCGGACGTGTTCGATGGAAAAGCCGAAGTCGCGGCAGCGTCGAATGAAGGTCAGGCGTCGTACCGCCTCGTCGTCGTAGTGCCGTCGGCCGCCGTCCGTGCGCGGAGCGAGCGGCAAGAGTCCGATCTCCTCGTAGTACCGGATCGTCGGCACGGTGCAACCTGCCTGGGCGGCGACTGAGCCAATGGATAGAGAGGGATGTGTCGTCTGGGTCATGCGCATCCGCCTTTGCTGGCGCAGCCGCACGCCGAGCTCGAGGCTCGGGCAGCGGCGCCGGGTAGAAACTGCGAAAACAGCCAAGCGCTCGCCTCTTCGGCGTGAGCGGGTGCCGTGATGGTGAGACCGACGAACCGGGCCCTCTCCTGGACTTCGAAGTCCAGAAAGGCACAGCATCCGCGCTCCAGCTCGACGATCTCCCGCAGCTCGTCGGCCGCTTCAAGACGGTAGGCCAGACGCAGGCAACGGCCCTGCACCTCGTGGGAAAGGAGGCTGGTATCGGTCAGTGCCTGGATCCGGCTCAGCCGGCCGACCATGGTGTCGCTGTCGAGCGTGCAGGCAACCGGGATGTCTTCAGCAGGCGGCATTGTTCGCTCCTGTTCCGCATCCAGGCTGGCCCGGCGAAGAATCTGCCGGCGGACATGCGCAGCTCGCCGCTTTCGCGGCGCGCCGCCGACGCCACAACCAGAACCCGCCGGCAATGAGCGCCGCTCCCGCAGCGGCCCAGGCCGCCGGCGCCAACTCATCGGCGCAGGCGATCAGGGCCGACGACGCCGCGGCCAGGGTCGTGACGCCGGCTGCGATCGGTACGGCACAGCAGGCAACGCAGGCGGTTCCCAGTCCCAGGGCAACTTTCCAATGCTTCATTTCGGTCACTTCGACGCTCGGGCCATCTGCCCGCTCCGATACAGTAAGACCTCAAGTAACTTGAGGAGCAAGCGAATTCTGAGGGCTGGGTAGGCCATGAGCACAATCCCCCACCCATGGACCTGCTCCGCACGCTGGCGCTGTTCGCCGCCACCGCTGTCGCCGAAATCGTCGGCTGCTACCTGCCGTACCTCTGGCTTAAGGAGGGGCGAACGGTCTGGTTGCTGGTCCCCGCTGCTCTCAGCCTGGCGGCCTTCGTGTATCTGCTCACCCTCCATCCGACGGCTGCCGGACGCGTCTACGCGGCCTATGGCGGCGTCTATATCGCCGTCGCCATCGGCTGTCTGTGGGTGGTAGACAAGGTGCGCCCGACGACCACCGACTGGATGGGGGTCGGCATCTGCCTGCTGGGCGTCGCGGTCATCGTCGTCGGTGTGCGACCCGTTCGATAGCGAGGCGCACGCCTGGAGCGCCCTTCCCGAGCCGATCTGGGGCCCGGGGCACGACAGTAGAAATCAGAGACTCCATCCAATGGTTTGGCCACTGGCCGGGCGACTTCGCAATCTCAAGGCGACGACGTTGATGCCGAGCGCCCGACGCCGGCTCGTGGCAGCTCGAGAACGGCCGCCGACGATCCCTCCGCGGTCGCGACTCCACACCGCGATCAATGGCGGTGCACGTGATGCTCGTCGGGTACATGCGCATGGGCGTGGCGCAGAGGCACGTGCTTGTGCGCGTGGCTATGAGGACTGGTTGGCATCGGGTCGTGGGTGTGCGAGTGATGCCCGTCGTCGTGGTTGTGGGCATGCTCGTGTTCCATCGATTCATGGACGTGCTCATGCGAGTGCTTCTCGGCTACGTGCAGGACGATCCCTACGGCCATGAGCAGCCCTCCCCCGAGCATCCAGACGCTTCCAGCTCGTTCACCCAGGCTGAACGCGAACAGCGCACCGACGAATGGCGCGAAAGCGAACACCGAGCCCGTCCGCGCTGCCCCGAAGGCGCGTTGCGCCAGAAGGTAGAAGCGCAAGCTCAGGCCGTACCCCGTCGCGCCAATGGCGAGCAAGGCCAGCGCGGGTGACAGGCCGGGCGCCGGCTCGTGGAACATGATCGCGAGAACCGTCGTCGCCATGGCGCCGATGGTGCCCTTGAACATGACGACCTGGCCCGGATCGCGGTCCGCGAGCGCGCGGGATAGGGTGTTGTCGATGCCCCAAGCGGCCGTCGCCCCGGCCACGGCGAGCAACCCGATCAACTGGTTTGTGCCTGACTGGGCGCTGTCGAGGACGAGGAGCATGCCGCCCAGGGTGAGCAGCGACAGCGCGAGCATCACCCGGCGGTCCAAGGTCTCGTGATACCAGAGCCGCGCAAGGACCGCGGTGAAGACCGCTTCGAGCGTCAGCATGAGGGACGCGCCGGCGCCGCTGGTGCGCTGCAATCCCCAGGCTAGGGCCACCGGGCCGATGGCGGCGCCGAAGATTGCCATCAGCAGCAATCGGGATGCGTCGCTACGCCAGATGCGGGCTTCGCGCTCGACGGGTCGGCGCAGCGAGGCGCCGACCAGCGCGGCTCCCGCATACAGCAGGGCGGCGGTCGTGAAGCTGCCGACCCCTGCTCCAAAGCGCTGCACGAGCGGCGTGCTGATACCGAACAGCAACGCGGCAACCAACGCGATCAGGCCGCCGCGCAGCGCCGGAAGGGTCTTGGAAGGGTCCACGGTTCCACTCTAAGGCGTGGCGGGAGGGGCCTGCCGCCCGGCCTCGGACAAGCGGAGCCACATCTGTCGACGAAAGGTATCGGGCCTGCGATCGGCATCGGCAGCCGCGCAGAAGTTGGGCCCCGACCATATACCCTCGGTTACCGCATCCACGAATGCGTCCTCACTGGCCGCGCATTGCAATCTGCGCCGGCGTGACCATGCGGACCGGTGCGCCTTGCCGTCCTACTTCGCCACTTCAATGGAAGTCACGGTCATGGCGCCGTTGATCCTGTTCGCAGCGAACTTCACCTTGTCGCCATCCTTGATCGTTTCGAGCATCTTGGCATCGGCGACCTTGAACACCATCGTCATGCTGGGCATGTCCAGGTGGGCGATGGGTCCGTGGCGTAGGGTGACCTTGCCCTGTTCCTTGTCGATCTTTCGGACCTCGCCGTCGGTCATCGGCACCGCCGAAGCGGCAGTCACGGCACGGGGCGGGTTCTGCGCTGAGCGGTCGCCGGCAGAAGTCTGAGCGACGGCGGCCGCATTGAATACGAGCGCGGTTGTTACCAGAAGATTTGCAAGCTTCATGTCAAGACTCTGTCGAATGCGTGAGTTGGTTTTGAGCCGCTGGCCCAGATGAGGCCCGCGGCGAGCAAGAAGGGCCAAATCGCGGATTCATTTCACGGTCAACTTCCCGACCATGCCGGCCTCGAAATGCCCCGGCTGCAAGCAAGCGAACTGAAATTCACCCGCCTTGGTGAACTGCCAGACGATCTCGCCTTTCGCACCCGGCTTCACGTGGGCCATGTAAGGGTCTGCGTGCTCCATTTCGGGAAACTTCTTCATCAGTTCCGCGTGCTTCCGGAGGGCTTCGACGGTGCCGAGCACCATCTCGTGCAGCAGCTTGCCGTCGTTGTGGACGACGAATCGGACCGTTTCGCCACGCTTGACGACGAGGTCGGCGGGCTTGAAGCGCATCGAGTCGCCCATGTCGACCTTGATGGTGCGGCTCGCCTTCTTCGGGTCGCCTTCGCGGCCGAAGTCCGTGTCTTCGACCTTGCTGGCGTCGTACTTCCGCTTCGCTTGCGCGTCGTCGCCGTGCGCCTGGGCGACGGAGCAGCCGAGAGCTATCGCAGCGAGGGCCAGCAGGTTGCGCGTCTTGATCATGTGTGTTCTCCTTCAGTGGCCTTCGTGGCCAGTGGGTTTGCGGACTGTCACGGTCCTCGCGTCGGCCCTGGGCATCGCCGCGCGAGAGGGTTCGGGCATCTCGGCGGTGTATTCACTCGCCACGGTGCCGACGGGATGCTTGTAGGCGCCCGGATCCTTGAAGTCGCCACGCTTGACGTCGTCGCGAACCTTCACGACGCTGAACATCCCGCCCATGCCGATCGCCCCGAATGGCCCGGTGCCGGTCATCATCGGCAGCGTGTTGTCGGGCAAAGGCATCTCCATCTCGGCCATCTCGTGCATGCCCTTGTCGCCCATCACCATGTAGTCGGGGACGAGGCCTGTGATCTTCTTCACCACGTCGCGGTGGTCGACGCCGATCATGGTCGGCACGTTGTGCCCCATGGCGTTCATCGTGTGATGCGACTTGTGGCAATGGATGGCCCAGTCGCCCGCCACCGCATCGAACTCGAAGGCGCGCATCTGCCCCACCGCCACGTCGGTCGTGACCTCGGGCCAGCGGGCGCTCTTGGGCACCCAACCGCCATCCGTGCCGGTCACCTCGAAGTGAGGCCCGTGCATGTGGATCGGATGGTTCGTCATGGTCAGGTTGCCCACCCGGATCCGCACACGCTCTCCGGTACGGGCCACGATCGGGTCGATCCCCGGGAACGCCCGGCTGTTCCAGGTCCAGAGGTTGAAGTCGAGCATCGTGTTCACCCTTGGCGTCGCACTGCCGGGCTCGATGTCATACGCGTTCAGGATGAAGCCGAAGTCGCGGTCGACTTTCAGCTGCCTCGGATCCTTCGGGTGGACGATGAACAGGCCCATCATCCCCATCGCCATCTGCGTCATCTCGTCGGCGTGCGGGTGGTACATGAAGGTGCCGGAACGCTGCAGCACGAACTCGTACATGAAGGTCTTGCCGACCGCGATGGGCGGCTGCGTCAGGCCGATCACCCCATCCATGCCCGACGGCACCAGGACGCCGTGCCAGTGAATGCTGGTGACCTCGGGCAGCCGATTCGTGACGAAGATGCGGATGCGGTCACCCTCGACCGCCTCGATCGTCGGCCCCGGGCTCTGGCCGTTGTAGCCCCAGAGGTTGGCCTTCATCCCGGGCGCGATCTCTCGCACGACGGGCTCGGCCACGAGGTGGAACTCTTTGACCCTGTCCTTCATCCGCCACGGCAGCGACCAGCCGTTGAGCGTGACGATGGGTTGATAGGGCCGGCCGTTCGGAGGCGGCGGCGGCGGTTGCATCGAGGCCGAGCGTTGCATGACGGCCTCCGGGAGCGAAGCCGCACCCGCACGGCTGACGGCTGCCGCCCCCAGCAACGTCGCCCCTGCCGCCTTGAAGAATGTTCTGCGATTGGTCATCGTTGCCCTCTTCAATGGGAGGCTGGTGCACCGGCCGCTGCCGTGGCCGGAGCCATGCTCGGCGGAGTTCCTGGCGAACGGCCGGTCAGCGCGGTCTGCAGGTTGGTCTCCGCCACCCAGTAGTCGCGCAGCGCTTCGACGGCGCCGGTGACGGCGCCGATCTGGTCCTTGGAGTCGGCCAGGAGCTCGAAGACGCTGGCGAGCATCCCGTTGTAGCGAAGCAGGTTCTCTTCCGAGATGCGCTTGCGCAGCGGCACCACCTCGTCGCGGTAGTGCTTCGCCAGGTCGTAGGCAGTCCGGTACGCGGAATACGACTCCCGCACCTCCGAGCGGGCATTGATCGCCACCTGGGCCGTGTGATTCACCGCCTGCAGGTAGGTCGCCTCCGCCCGGGCGACTCTCGCCGAGCCGAAGTCGAAGAGAGGCAGTTCGAGCTCGATTTCGTAGCCGTTGCTGCGCTGCTCGCCCGTGACGCTCTTGTTCTGGTAGCCCGCATGAAGGACGTTGACGAAACGGGTGGCCTTCGTCAGGCCGAGCGAGCTGGCCGTGGCCTCGGTTGCGCGCCTGGCCATGAGCACATCCAGGCGCTTGTCCATGGCGGTCTGCTCGGCGTCCGTGGGCTCGGCTGGGGCGATGGGCAGATCCGGAAGCCGGTCCGGCAGCCTGAAGATGGCCTGGCCCGCATCCAGCGCAAGAACCCGGATCAGCCGCTCACGTGCAGCCACGGCCCGATGCTGGGCTCGGGCCAACTGCGCGGTGGCGTCCGCATAGAACGATTGCTCTCGCATCTGCGCCAACTTGCTGAAGTTGCCTGCGGCAGCCATCCGTCTGGCGAGCTCGTTGGAAGCATCGGCGGCTTCCTTGACCTGTTCGAAGTAGCCCACGAGCTGTTGCGCTGTCACGGCGTCGAAGAAGGCCTTGCGCGCCTCGGCTGCGACTCCGACCGTCTCGAAGGCCGCCTGGAACTGCACTTGCTCGAAGCGGCGCTGCTCGACTTCCTTGGCCAGTGGAAGGGTGAGCAGCCCCAGGACATCGAACAGCACGGCGCGCTCGATCTCGACGATGCCGCCGCCGCTCAGGCGGCCGAACCGGAACGACGGATTGGGGAGACGCCCGGCACGGACCAATTCCGACTCGGCGATGCCGAGCTCGGCATAGCTCGCCTGCAAGGCGCGGTTGTTGAGCAGGGCGAGCTCGACGGTGCTGTCGGCACTCAGGGGCTGCGTTAGCAACTCGCCGCTGCGCTTCCTCGCGGAGTTGGCCTGCTCGGCGGTCCGCTGAGAACTGGGCGATGCGCCGATTCGCTCCTGGGTCAGCAGCTCCACCCTGCCAAAGCCCCCATCCTGGGAGAACGATGCACAGCCGGCGAGCACGAGCACGGCCAGCGCCGTGGCGGTCAAGCGAATCATTGCTTGCCTCCTTGCGGCGGATGGCCGTGGCGGCCCGCTTCCTCCGGGTGCGTGGTCGGCGGTTCAGCGCGCGGCGTCCGGGTCTGATCCATGCCCGGGATCCCGGGCATGGTATGACCCGCATGACCACCGGCGCTACCGCCTTTAGCGGCTAGCGCGTCGTTCAGCGCTCGCCAGTTGGCGACCGGGACATCTCTGTAGGGCTTGTAGTCGGCAAACGCAGACCGGTACTGCAGCTGTGGAGTAGGTATGACCGGCTGCGCCGGGTCGATCCTCGCCGGCTGCGCTAGCGCGGCCAGTGGAAGGCCCAGCGCCATGGCGGACGCAAGCCGTCGAAAGAGGTTGTGCATTGTTCGAAGTCATCTGGATTGCCGACCGGTCGGGCCGGTCGGCCGATGCTCGTGCGACAGGCGCACGAGCCCGTGCAGGCCTCGCGCGGAGGCCCTACTGGGTCAGATGCTTCGTGGCGGCCGCTCCTGGCCGTCCGAGAGGAAGCTCGGCGCCGGAGCAAAGAGGTCGGGGAACGAGACCGAAGAAAGGTTGCTCGGGGTCGGGACAGACGGTGCGGTGCTCAGCAGCGGCGTAACCGAGCAATAGTCGCAGCAGAGATTGCAGGTAGCGGATCCATCCGGGTGGTGCCCGCTGCTGCCCGCCGTGCCAGGCTCGTGCTCTGCATGCTGGTGGTCCGCGTGTTCATGCTGAGCGTGGTCGATCGAATGATGGTCCACCGGCGCGACCGACGTCGTCGCGACCTCGCCGCTCTGGCTGCCGACACTGGCCGGCGGGCACAGCATGGTGGCCGCCAGCGCACCCCGAACCGGGAGAAGCGCGGCAAGCAACACGAGCAGCCACAGACGAACGGTTTTCACAGCGAGGGCAATCTAGAGGTTCCCACAGTGACAAGGTCAAGCCGGAATTCGCCCTGATCTGTCCGCGCTAGGCATGCGTACAGTGCGGACGGATGAAACACGTAGCCTCTGCCTTTATCGTACCGCTGGTCCTTGGGGTTGCCTGCGACCTCGCGCTCGCCCAGCTGGTTCCAGTCAAGTGGGACTCGGCAGGCCGCTTTGCTCACAAGACGACCCTCGCGCCGGGCAAGTTCGTCGAGATCTGCGAAAAGCTGCCTCGCGACGCCAAGGTGGTCTGGGCGTTCCGTTCGTCGGCACCGCTGAACTTCAACATCCACTATCACGAAGGCAAGGAGGTGAAATTTCCGGCGCGGCAAGATGGCAGTTCCGCTGCGGAGGGCCGCCTCGACGCATCCTTGGACCAGGACTATTGCTGGATGTGGACCAACAAGGAAGACAAGGCGGCGACCCTCGATCTCTCGCTCAAGCGCGAGTAGCCGGATGGCGGCCGGGGCGGAGCCCGACCTTGGCGCCATGGACGATGGCCTTGCCGTCCCGCGGCACGGTGCCAGCTTCGGCTGCCAGGGTGTCGATGATCGGGCAGTCCGGCCTGTCGTCGCCGTGGCAGCAGTGCACGAGATGCTCGAGGGTCGCCTTCATCGCCTGCAGTTCCTTGAGCTTCTCGTCGAGCTCCTTGATGTGCGCCTGTGCGAGTGCCTTGACCTGGCGGCTGGGTCGGCGCCGGTTCTGCCAGAGCCCGAGCAGCTCCCGGATCTGCTCGATCGAGAAGCCGAGATCGCGCGACTGGCGGATGAAGCGCAGCGTGATCACATCCTTGTCGAGGTACTGCCGATAGCCGGAGTCGGTCCGCGCCGCCTCCGGGAAGAGGCCGACGCTCTCGTAGTGGCGAATCATCTTCGCCGACACGCCCGACGCCTTCGCTGCTTCGCCGATGTTCATCGTGGTGTTCACGGTTTCGTTCCTCAGGCTATCGCGGGGCGGATCTGATCGGTTTCCGTTGCCCGTGCTTCGCTTTCAGTGGCGCCTCGCCAGCGACGCAGCGTCAACGCGTTCGCCACCACGCTCACGCTGCTGAACGCCATGGCGGCGCCGGCGATGACCGGACTGAGCATCCCGAGGGCGGCGAGCGGGATGCCCAGCACGTTGTAGGCGAACGCCCAGAACAGTCCCTGCTTGATCTTCGAGTGCGTTCGCCGCGATATGTCCAGGGCGTCTGCGACAAGGCGAAGGTCGCCGCGCATGAGGGTGACGCTCGCGCTCTCGGTGGCGACATCTGCACCGCCTGCCATCGCGAACCCACAGGAGGCGGCCGCCAGCGCGGGACCGTCGTTGAGGCCATCGCCCACGAATGCAACCACGTCGCCGGCAGCCCGCAACCGCTGGACGACTGCCGCCTTGTCGCCGGGAAGCGCCTGTGCACGGATCTCGTCGATGCCGAGCTCCGCGGCCACCGAGCGGGCGCTGCCGAGGTTGTCGCCGGTCAGCATCAGGGTTCGGATGCCGAGCTCGTGCAGGCGCTCGACCGCCCGCTTTGCCGAAGGCTGGATCGTGTCGCCGAACGCGAGCAGGCCGAGCAACTCGGGCCGAGGACCGTCGATGCGCACCAGCCAGGAGATGGTCTTGCCCTGCTCCTCCAGGCGTCGCGCGTCATGCGACAGCGCTCCGGGATCGACGGCGAGCTCGTTCAGCATGCGCGTGCTGCCCAGCACCAAGGTCTGCTCGCCCACGACCCCTTCGACGCCCCGACCTGGCAGCACCTTGGCGGCGTGCGCGTCGGGAACGGAAAGTCCCTGCGCCTGAGCCCGGTCAAGCACGGCGCGCGCGAGCGGGTGGCTGCTCTTTTTCTGCAGCGCGGCGGCAAAGCGAACAACGTCGTCCCGAGACGTACCGAGAACACCCTCGACGGTCGCCAACGCGGGCTTTCCTTGCGTCAGCGTCCCGGTCTTGTCGAAAGCGACGACGGTCACCGAATGGGCAACCTCCAGGGCTTCGGCGTCCTTGATGAGAATGCCGTGCCGCGCGGCGACGCCGGTGCCGACCATGATGGCCGTCGGCGTTGCGAGCCCGAGTGCACACGGACACGCGATCACCAGTACCGCCACCGCATTGATGAGCGCTTGCTCCCAGTTGCCGGTGAAACCGACCCAGCCCAGGAACGTGACCAGGGCGATGCCGAGCACCACCGGCACGAACACGGCGCTCACGCGGTCGACGATGCGCTGGATCGGCGCCTTGGCCGCCTGGGCCGTCTCGACCATCCGGATGATCCGCGTGAGCGTCGTTTCGGCGCCTACCGCCGATGTCCGGACCGTCAACGCTCCTTCCACGTTGATGGACCCGCCCGTCACCGAGTCGCCGACCTGCTTCGCGACAGGAAGGCTCTCGCCGGTGAGGAGCGATTCGTCGCTGTGGCTGCTGCCTTCGACGACTTCACCGTCAACCGCGACGCGGTCACCGGGGCGAATGAGCACGAGGTCGCCCACGGCCACCTGCTCGACCGTCACCTCGACGTCGACCCCGCCGCGGCGGACGATGGCAGTGCTCGGGCGCAGCGCATTCAGGGCGCGAATGGCATCGGCCGTCTGACGCTTCGCGCGCCCCTCGAGCCACTTGCCGAGCAGCACCAGGGTGATGACCGCGGCCGATGCCTCGAAGTACAGGTGCGGCATGCCGTGCTCGGCATGGTTGAACAGGAGGTACACGGAAAGGCCATAAGCCGCGGACGTGCCCAATGCCACCAGCAAGTCCATGTTGCCCGCTCCCGCCCGCACGGCCCGCCACGCCGCGCGATAGAAGCGCCAGCCGAGCCAGAACTGGACCGGCGTCGCCAATCCCATCTGCACCCACCCGTCCAGCATCCAGTCGACGCCGAAGAGCTGCAGCAGCATCGGTGCGACGAGCGGCAGGGCCAGAAGCGCACTGACCGCCACCGGCCACCAGTCAGGCCAGGACTTCACTGCCATGGGCGGCGACTCGTTCACCGGCGTGGCGTCGTAGCCTGCCTTCGCGACCGCGGCCTGGAGCGCGGCCAGCGGCACCACCGAAAGCACCCGAATGCTCGCGGTCTCCGTGGCTAGGTTGATCGACACCTCGCAAACGCCCTGCACCTTCAGGAGTGCCTTCTCCACGCGGGAGACACAGGAGGCGCAGGTCATGCCTGTGACTTGCAGCTTGAGACCGCTCCAATCGGACGATGCGGGTGTGCTCATCAGTCGATGCTCGGTACAGGTGGTGCGGCGTCGGGCATCTTCAAGGTTCCCACGCGGGGAAGGTCAAGGTGGCGCCGAGTATTGCACCTACTTCCTATGTGGTCTTCGCGACCGTTCGATTGACCTTCCTACGGTGGTAACGGTGAGAGTGAGCCTGTCTTACCTACCTTACTGAAGCGAACAATGATTTCATTTCAAGTGAACGACATGAGCTGCGGTCACTGCGTCAGCACGATCACCAAGGCGATCCTCGCCGTCGATCAGGGTGCGACAGTGGAAGTCGACCTGGCTTCACACCGGGTGCAGATCGAGCCTAGCGAGTCTGATGCGGGCGAGCTCGCCGAAGCCATCAGGGACGTGGGCTACACACCGCTGGCCGTCGCGGGCAGTACTTCCCAGGTAGTCCCGGCGGCCCGGCGCGGGGACAGCTGCTGCGGTTGAGAGATCACGGAAACGCCGCTTGACCTGCATCAACCCTCGAGGCCGGTTCCCGGGCAATCTGATCGCATGGGGCGCGGCTGGAGCGCCCAGGTCGCGAAAACGGTTCGACATGAAAACCACGCCGCAAGAACCCCCTGCGTTCCTGGGCTCGCGCGGGGGCATCGCCATGCTGGTTGTCGCTGCAGTAGGCGGCTTCCTCCTGTTGACGGAACACCGCGCCCACGTCCTCGGCTTCCTCCCCTACGCCTTGCTGCTGGCGTGCCCGCTGATGCACCTATTCATGCATCGGGGCCACCACCACGGCGGACACAGCTCTACCGAAGGAACGAACGATGAGCACGACAGACAGTGACTATGGCCTCTGGGGCCTGGTCGTCCTGAACTCCGTCGTCTTCGTCGGATTTGCCTACAGCTTCTTCAAGCCGGCGACCCTGCGCGACTGGCGCAGCTTCGGCGCGTACTCGGCCTTCGTCGTCGCCCTGTTCGCGGAGATGTATGGCTTTCCTCTGACCATCTACCTTCTCTCGGGATGGTTGGGCGCGAAGTTCCCGGGCGTGAACCTGTTCGGTCACGACGCCGGGCATCTCTGGTGGCTGGCAACGGGACAGCATGGCAACCCGCATTTCGGCATGTTCCACCTGTTGAGCTTCGCACCCCTCTTCGCCGGCTTCGTACTGCTCTCGAACGCCTGGCATGTCCTGTACCACGCGCAGCGTCGGCAGCACCTGGCGACGACGGGCCCCTACCGATGGGTGCGCCATCCGCAATACATCGGCTTCGTTCTCATCATGTTCGGCTTCCTGCTGCAGTGGCCGACACTGCTGACGCTGGCGATGTTCCCGGTGTTGGTGGTGATGTATGTCCGGCTGGCCATCTCGGAAGAGCGCGATTCCGAAGCAGCGTTCGGCGGTGCGTGGCTGGCCTACGCGGCGGTCACTCCGCGATTCATTCCGCGCCTGGCGAGAGACGACCATGCACGGCCGGTCAGGAGCCGCTAAGGCAGCCGAGCTCGCCTCGGGTCTTGGAGCCGTCGTCCTCGGCGCCGGCCTGGTGCTGCTGCTGCCAGAAGGGCTCAGGGCCCATGCATTGCCCTTGTTCCTCGGCGGCGTTCTCGTCCACGGCGTCGGCATGACGCTGAGATACCGGCTCGAGAACCGAGAGGGGGCGCCGCTCTGGTGGGAGCGCGCTCTGTTCTGGCTCTGCTGGATGGCCCTAGCGGCGATCGCCATCTGGATCGCCACCGGCTGGCGCTCTCGCTGAGGCTGCTTGACTTTCCCACCGTGGCAAGGCGGAGACTTGCACGGCAAGTGCAGAGGAACGCCATGCAAAGCAACCACCCCATTGGAGCCCACAGCGATCAAGCCCATCACGGCGAGCACGTCATGCCCGACGGCACGGTGATGGACGGCGCTCAGCACGACCACGGCCACCACGCCCCCTCCGCCGCCCAGACGAATCCCGCGGCCAAGCTCGACCCGCACCAGGTCGAGTACACGTGCCCGATGCACCCTCAGGTGCGCCAGATGGGGCCCGGCAACTGCCCGATCTGCGGCATGGCACTGGAACCTCTGGTGGCAAGTGCCGAGACGGGCGAGAGTCCGGAGCTGCGCGACATGACCCGGCGCTTCTGGATCGGTACCGCGCTAACCGCTCCGGTGTTGGCGCTCGAGATGGGCGGGCACGTCGTCGACATCCACCACCTCGTCGCCCCGCAAGCGTCGAACTGGATTCAGCTCCTGCTGGGAACTCCGGTCGTTCTTTGGGCGGGATGGCCGTTCTTCGTGCGCGCGGCAGCCTCGGTGAAGAACCGGAGCCTGAACATGTTCTCGCTGATCGCCCTGGGGACCGGGGCGGCATGGATCTACAGCGTCGTCGGAACGGCGGCTCCGGGCCTCTTCCCGACCGCCCTGCGCCTGCCCGACGGCGCCGTCCAGATCTACTTCGAGGCCGCCGCCGTCATCACGGTCTTGGTTCTGCTCGGTCAGGTGCTGGAGCTCCGGGCTCGGGAGAAGACTTCCGGCGCCATCAAGGCGCTGCTCGGTCTGGCGCCGAAGACGGCGGTGCAGGTGACGGCCGACGGCACCGACGCGACGGTGCAGGTGGACGCGATTCGGGTCGGCGACCTGCTGCGGGTGCGACCCGGCGAGAAGGTTCCCGTCGATGGCGAGCTGACCGAGGGCAAGGGCAATGTCGACGAGTCGATGGTCACGGGTGAGCCGATCCCGGTGGCCAAGGCGGTGGGATCGAAGGTCACCGCGGGCACGCTGAACCAGACCGGCGGCTTCGTGATGCGGGCCGAGAAGGTCGGCGCCGATACGCTGCTGTCGCAGATCGTGCACATGGTCGCCGCCGCCCAGCGCAGCCGGGCGCCCATTCAGCGCATGGCCGACCAGGTCGCGGGCTGGTTCGTGCCGGTCGTCATCGTGGTCGCGGTACTGACCTTCGTGGCGTGGCTCGTCTGGGGACCCGCACCGGCCTTCAGCTACGCTCTCATCACCGCGGTCGCGGTCCTGATCATTGCCTGTCCCTGCGCGCTGGGACTCGCGACCCCGATGTCGATCATGGTCGGCGTCGGCAAGGGAGCTCAGCACGGCGTGCTGATCCGCGATGCAGAAGCGCTCGAGCGCATGGAGAAGGTCGACACCCTCGTGCTGGACAAGACCGGCACGCTGACCGAAGGTCGGCCGAAGGTGGTCCACATCGAAGCCGCTGAAGGATTCGCGGCCGACGAGGTGCTGCAGAAGCTCGCCAGCGTCGAACGCGCGAGCGAGCACCCTCTGGCCCTGGCCATCGTGACCGACGCCCTGGAGCGCAAGCTCGCGCTGTCGCCGGTGAGCGACTTCGACTCGCCGGTGGGAAAGGGCGTCGTCGGCACGGTCGACGGGCTCGTGGTCATCTCGGGAAGCGCCAAGTTCCTGGCCGAGCACGGCATCGACGTCACCCGCCTCGAGCGAGTTGCGGACGCGCAGCGGGCGAAAGCGGCGACCGTCATCTTCGTCGCGGTCGGCGGCAAGCTCGCGGGCTTCGCCGCGATTGCGGACCCCATCAAGGCCACCACTCCGCAGGCGCTTCAGGCCCTGAAAGCAGCGCGCATTCGCATCGTCATGCTCACCGGCGACGGCAAGACCACTGCCGAGGCGGTCGGCCGGCAACTCGGCATCGACGAGGTGGTGGCGGACGTGTTCCCGGAAGACAAGGCAGCGGTCGTCAAGCGCCTGCGTGACGAGGGACGCGTCGTGGCGATGGGCGGAGACGGCGTGAACGACGCGCCAGCCCTCAGCGCCGCCGATGTCGGCCTGGCGATGGGCACGGGGACCGACGTGGCCATGGAGAGCGCCGGCATCACCCTTCTCAAGGGCGATCTCATGGGCATTGTTCGAGCGCGGACACTGTCCCGCGAGGTGATGCGCAACATCAGGCAGAACCTGTTCCTGAGCTTCGCCTACAACGTGGCCGGGATTCCACTGGCGGCCGGCGTGCTCTACCCCTTCTTCGGCCTGCTGCTGTCACCCGTCGTCGCGGCAGCGGCGATGGCCTTGTCGTCCGTGAGCGTCATCGCCAACTCGTTGCGCCTGCGCACGGTAAAAGTGAGCTGATACCGACGCAGGGGTTCGCCTCGGCGGCCGGCAACGCGTCATCGAACGAAGCGACACTGCGGCCGCTGGAACGCTGAACCCGGGAATCGCCTGTCCCGAGGACACTGTTCGAAGTCGTCGCCCTCGGCGCTCTTGCCAGCGGACCGGCATCGACCGCCGAGGACGACACATCGAAGTTACTTGGTGCTCTGGTGGTCGTGGCGCGCCTTCTTCTTCGCCGCAGCCGCCGAAGCAGCGGATGCCGAGTTGTCCACAGGGCACGGATGCGCCTGCATGTGCGGCGTCCCTCTGCCGCTTTCGGCCGCGTGATCGTGCCTTTGCCTTGCCGCCTTGCTGCAGTCCGTCGGCGACATGGATGCCGCGGAAGGCTTGGAGGCAGCCGCCTCCTGCGCGACGGCGGCGCTTGCCGATACAGCGAGGACAACGGCGAGTGAGAGGACGTGGATCTGGTTCATGGTGAATCTCCGGTTGCTACGTTGAAGGAAGTGACTGATACGAAGGCGCGAACGAATGACGCAAGCGTCGCGGCTCGTGGAAGGACGTGGGTGGGGCGGTATCCGTACCGGGTGTACGGAAGTCGACCCGGGACGGCCCTCTGGCTAGAGAGCCAGGCGCGAGAAACGCGTTCGGGCTGGCTGCCCCGGCGGTGGCGGCTGCGTCATGCACAGGCGCTCCGACGTCCCGATGTCTCGCGCATCCGGGGTCCACAGAACCGTGACCAGAGTCGGTATCCCGGAATCGGTCAGGTCCAGCCCGAAACTATGCGACGGCAAAGAGTGAGAGCCATCGTCGCAGACCCTCAGACACGAAGCCTTCGAGACGACCGACTTGTCGTCCGGATCGTCCGCATATTCCTCATGAGGAACCGCGCCGGCATGTCCACTGGATGAGTGCGCTGATGCGGCACCACCACCTTGGAGCGCCTCTTCGCCGGAATCGAGCAGGCAGGCATGAGCAACTCCAGACGCCAACGCGAATACCCACACCAGCAACGTCAAGGATGCCGTGGTGCGCTTGGCCCGTCTGCTGTGGAAGAGCTTCATGCTTGGGGTCGAAGGAAGCAGATCAATGTATTCACGGTCATGTGTTTGAAAGCTGACCTTCGTCAAACCCGGGACACGACCTCGTGTCTTTGCCTCAAAGGAGGCGCTTTCTGCGCATCACAAGGATGGCGAAGCTGCGTCCGACTGGAGTTGATCCATATCAAAGAGGCCTACACCGCCCTTCCATGTTGGAACGAGGCCCGCTAGACTGGCTGTGGAATGCGAACGCACGGCCAACGCTCACGCTGCCTGACCTCGTTGATCGTGGTCGTGGCACTGCTGTTTTCGCAGTTGGCGTTAGCGAGCTACGTTTGTCCCGGGATGTCCGCCGACGAGCGGATGAGCGAGCGGATGGCTGCAGGACTGCCATGCGACGGCGACGATCCAGAAATGCCGGTGCTCTGCCACCAGCACGCGGTCGATTCTTCGCAATCGTTCGAGATGGCAAAGGTGGCGGCACCGAGCCTCCCCACGGTGATGCAGATGCTCGTCCTGCCCAGCCTGAACGACTGGGCGAGGCCCTTGATCGTGCCTTTCGGCAACCGGCCCGAGGCCCGGCCGCCACCCGACCCCCTCTTTCTCCAGACCCTCAGACTTCGGTTCTGACGTCTCCGTCGACCACCGGCGCTGGTGCGGCTCGCCCGCTCGCCAGCAAACGCCACTCGTCGTCAACGGAGAACCATGTCCCACATCGCTGAGTTCGCGGCCGTACTGGTCGCCTGGTCGCTGCCCAAGCCGGCAGCGACATCAGAGGCCGCTGCAGTGCGCTCAGGCCAAGTACGTGCCGTGAGCCCGTTGCACGCAAGGTGCGAGCGTTTCTCCTTCGGTCGCGAAGCGACCCGTGCCCTGGTGATCATCACGCTCCTCGGAGTATTTGTGCCCGCACTCGTTCTGGCGCAGGACACCAGCCTCGGTAGCAACGTACAGGGGTTGCTGGCATACGCCCGCAACCAAAGCCCAGAGCTGGAATCGATGCGACGAGAAGCCGACGCGGCGGCGCAGCGCGTCGTCCCTGCAGGCGCTTTGCCCGACCCTGTCCTGCGGGTCGAGCTAATGAACATCAACAACTACGGGAACAACGCGTCGCCAAGCTTGCTCCCCTCGCGCGTCGGCGAGACGAAGTACACGATGATGCAGACACTGCCTCTCTGGGGAAAGCGCGATCTGCGGCGCGAATCGGCCGCCGCCGACGCGGCGCAGGCAGCCGCTCGCAGCGACGTCACCTGGGCCGAGCTGGCGGCGCGAATCAAGACTTCGTACGCCGAGTACTACCGTGCGGTCGGCAACGAGCGGTTGACCCGGGAGGTGCTCGAACTGTTGTCGAGGCTCGAGCAGATCGCGCAGGCTCGCTACGCCGGGGGGCTGGTTCCGCAACAGGATGCGATCCGCGCCCAGCTCGAGCAGACGGCCATGCGTCTGGAACTGGTCGGACTCGAAACCGAGAAGCGTCAGGCGCGCGCGCGCCTGAACGGGTTGCTGGCCCGCAATGCGGCCGAGCCCCTCGCCGATCCCGAGGAGCTGAGACCCTGGCCCGCGGTCACGACAGCAGATGCGTTGATGCTCGCCGAGCGGGCGCGGGCGCGCAATCCTCAGCTGCAGGCCGAGTTGGCGCGGCTGGCCGGCGCACAGAAGAACCGCGACCTCACCCTGCGCAACCGCTACCCCGACCTGCTGATCGGTGGCGGCCCGACCCAAATGGGATCACGCATCACGCAGTGGGATCTGATGCTCGAGATCAGCATTCCCCTGCAGCAGGAATCGCGACGCGCTCAGGAGCGCGAGGCCGAAGCGATGGTCGGCGCGGCTCGATCGAGGTCCGAGGCACTTTCGCACCAGTTGCTCGGAGAGCTCGCCGGAAACCTTTCGGCCTTCGAAGCCGCAGTTCGCACTGAATCGCTGGTCAAGACGCAGTTGCTGCCGCAATCCGAGCTGAGCCTGCGATCCTCGCTCGCTGCCTACGAGAACGGCAAGGTCGACTTCGCGACGCTGCTCGAGGCGCAGCGGCAGATTCGGAAGGGACGGCAGGAGCTGCTGAAGTCCCGGGTCGAGGCGCAGCTGCGGCTGGCGGACATCGAACGCATCCTGGGAGAGGATCTATGAAGACCTCGACGCGCATCCTCGCGACCTGCCTGGCGTTCGTCTTGCTGGGCGCCGTCGGCGCCGGCAGCTACTGGCTCGGCACGCGCTCGACCTCGACTGCCCGAGACGGCGTCGCTGCGGCGCCGACGGCCAGCGCCCCGGCGCAGCGCAAGGTGCTTTACTACCGCAACCCCATGGGCCTGGCGGACACGTCGCAGACGCCGAAGAAGGACCCGATGGGAATGGACTACGTGCCGGTCTACGAAGGCGAGGACGACTCGAAGGATCCGGCCTCTCCGAACCAGATCCGGATCAGCACGGAGAAGATCCAGAAGCTGGGAGTTCGCGTCGAGTCGGTAGGCATGCGCCCGCTCGGAAGATCGGTTCGCTCAGCGGGCCGCGTCGAGCCTGACGAGCGGCGCATCTTCGCGGTCTCGCCCAAGTTCGAGGGGTATGTCGAGCGCCTGCATGTCAACGTGACCGGCCAGCCGGTGGCCAAAGGCCAGCCGCTCTTCGAGGTCTACAGCCCCGAGCTCGTTTCGGCGCAACGCGAGTACGCCATCGCTGTGCAAGGCGTTCAGGCTATGAAGGATGCCGGGCCCGAGGCGCAAGCCGGTATGCGGCAGCTCGCGGAGTCCAGCCTCGCGCGCCTGCGCAACTGGGACCTCTCGCCGACACAGATCGCAGCGCTGATGAAGACCGGCCAGGCGCAGCGCACGATCACCTTCCCCTCCCCCGTGTCCGGGGTGGTGACGGAAAGGAAGGCGCTGCAAGGCATGCGCTTCATGCCCGGGGATCAGCTGTACCAGGTGACCGACCTGTCGTCCGTCTGGGTCGTCGCCGACGTGGCCGAGCAGGACATCGGCCTCGTCGAGACCGGCGCCAAGGCGACCGTGAGGATCACCGCCTACCCGAAAAAGGTGTTCGAAGGTCGGGTCACGTATGTCTATCCGATGCTGAAGGCCGAAACGCGCACGGTGCCGGTCCGGGTCGAGCTCGCCAATCCCGCTCAGCTCCTGAAGCCCGCGATGTACGCGCAGGTCGACTTCTCGGTCGGCGCTAGAGGGTCGGTGCTCACCGTTCCCGACTCGGCCGTGATCGACACCGGAACGCGTCGTCTCGTGCTCGTGCAACTCGCCGAAGGACGCTTCGAGCCTCGCGAAGTCGAGCTCGGTGGGCGCGGCGAGAACTTCGTCGAGGTGGTCAAGGGCGTGCGCGAGGGCGAGCAGGTCGTCGTCGCCGCCAATTTCCTGATCGACGCCGAGAGCAACCTGAAGGCCGCCATCGGCGGCATGGGCGGTCACTCGGGTCACGGCAGCCCGGCCCAAGGCTCCGAGGCGGCGTCGCCTACGAGGACTTCAGCGCCTCTGGCGGTGGGTCACAGGGCCCAGGGCAGTATCGACGCGATCGACCCAAAGGCCGGCACCATGAGCATCAACCATGGAGCGGTGCCCACCTTGAAATGGCCGGCGATGACGATGCAGTTCAAGGCCGCCAACCCGTCCCTACTGAATGGGCTGAAGCCCGGGCAACCGATCTCGTTCGAGTTCGTCGAGCGGCAACCCGGCGAGTACGTCGTGACCTCGATCGCCGCGGCGCCATCGACGAACTCGGCGCCAACGGCGACGGTCCCGCCCGGCCCGGCATCGCGAGCCGGTGCGAGCTCGCACAGCGGTCACTGAGGCGAGGACGCCGTGCTCGCCAAGATCATCCAGTGGTCCGGCAGGAACCCGTTCCTGATCCTCCTCGCGACCTCGTTCATCGTCATCGGCGGCGTCTTCGCCGTGATGAAGACGCCCCTCGATGCCCTGCCCGACCTTTCGGATGTGCAGGTGATCGTCTACACCGAGTACCCCGGCCAGGCGCCCCAGGTGGTCGAGGACCAGGTGACCTACCCGCTCACCACCGCCATGCTCGCGGTGCCGAAGTCGAAGGTCGTTCGTGGCTTCTCGTTCTTCGGCGCGTCGTTCGTGTACGTCATCTTCGAGGATGGCACCGACATCTACTGGGCGCGCAGCCGCGTGCTGGAATACCTCAACTTCGCATCCGCACGCCTGCCCAAAGGCGTCTCGCCGGCGCTCGGCCCCGATGCCACCGGCGTGGGCTGGGTCTACGAATACGCCCTGCTGGCGAAGAACAAGAGCCTGGCCGAGCTGCGGACGATCCAGGACTGGTACGTGCGCTACCAGCTGACCAAGGCGCATGGCGTCGCGGAGGTCGCATCCATCGGCGGCTTCGTCCAGACCTACCAGGTCACGGTGGATCCGCTCAAGCTGCGTACCTACGGCATCCCCCTGGCCAAGGTGTCGCAGGTGATCCGCGACTCCAACCGCGACGTCGGCGGGCGCGTCGTCGAGATGGCCGAGACCGAGTACATGGTGCGCGGCCAGGGCTACCTCCGCAGCAAGCGAGACCTCGAGATGCTGGTTGTCAAGATGGAGGGCGGCACACCGGTGCTGATCCGAGACATCGCCCGCGTCGAGATGGCTCCCGACGAGCGGCGCGGGCTGACCGAGCTCGACGGCGAGGGCGAGGTCGTGTCCGGGATCGCGATGTCGCGCTATGGGCAGAACGCACTTGAGGTCATCCACAACCTGAAGACCAAGGTCGGCGAGATCGCCTCCGGCTTGCCCGAGGGCGTGACGATCGAGGCCGTCTACGACCGCTCCGACCTGATCCATCGCGCGATCGATACTCTCAAGCGGACCCTGCTCGAAGAGAGCCTGATCGTTGCTGCCGTCTGCGTGGTCTTCCTGATGCATGTGCGGTCGGCGCTGGTCGCGATCCTGATGCTGCCCGTCGGCGTGTTGATCGCCTTCATCGCGATGCGCCTGTTGGGGATGAACTCGAACATCATGAGCTTGGGCGGCATTGCGATCGCGATCGGCGCGATGGTCGATGCGGCGATCGTCATGATCGAGAACGCGCACAAGCACATCGAGCGCCTGAAGGCGGATCACACCGTAGGCGAGCGCGCCGACGCGATGCTTGCGGCGTGCAAGGAGGTCGGGCCGGCGCTATTCTTCTCGTTGCTCATCATCACCGTATCGTTCCTGCCGGTCTTCACGCTCGAGTCGCAAGAGGGCCGCCTTTTCTCACCGCTGGCATACACCAAGACCTTCGCGATGGCAGGCGCTGCACTGCTGTCGGTGACCCTGGTGCCGGTCCTGATGATGCTGTTCATCCGCGGTCGCGTCATGCCGGAGGCGAGGAACCCGCTCAATCGCTTCCTGATCTGGGTGTATCGCCCGATCATCGCCGCCGTCATGCGCTGGAAGAAGCTCACGATCGCGCTTTCGCTGATCGTGCTGGCGGTGTCGTTTTTCCCGGCATCACGGCTCGGTAGCGAGTTCATGCCGACCCTCGACGAGGGTACGCTGCTCTACATGCCGTCATCGCTGCCCGGCATGTCCATCACGAAGGCGGCGGAGGTGCTGCAGACGCAGGACAAGATCATCAAGAGCTTTCCGGAAGTGAGCTCGGTCTTCGGCAAGGCTGGGCGTGCCAACTCGGCCACCGATCCCGCGCCGACCGAGATGTTCGAGACGGTCATCAACCTGAAGCCACCTGCCGAATGGCGCGCCGGCATGACCACCGACAAGCTGATCGCCGAGATGGACACCGCGCTGCAGTTTCCCGGCATCTCCAACGCCTGGACGATGCCGATCAAGGCCCGGATCGACATGCTCTCCACCGGCATCCGCACGCCGATCGGCATCAAGGTCTTCGGCAAGGACCTCGCCGAGATGGAAAGGCTCGCCAAAGAGATCGAAGCGGTGGTCAAGAAGGTGCCGGGCACCACGTCGGCATTCGCCGAGCGGCTCACCGGCGCGAGCTACCTCAACATCGAGCCCGACCGCGAACAGCTGGCCCGATACGGACTGTCGGTGGGCGAGTTGCTCGAAGTCATCGGCACCGCGCTCGGCGGCGAAATGGTGACCACCACGGTCGAGGGCCGGGAGCGCTTCGGCGTCTCGGTGCGCTACCCGCGCGAGTTGCGTGCCAATCCGGAGCAGATCGAGCGCGAGGTGTTGGTGCCGATCATGGGCGGCGCGATGGTCCCGCTCGGACAGGTCGCGAAGGTTCGGATCGCCCGCGGAACGCCGGGCATCCGCACAGAGAACGCGCTGCTCTCGGCCTACATCTTCGTTGACATCCGCGGCCGCGACATCGGTTCCTACGTCGCAGACGCGCGCAAGGCAGTCGCCGAGCAGGTCAAGTTTCCGGCCGGCTACTACATCACCTGGAGCGGCCAGTTTGAGGCGATGGAGCGCGCCATCGAGAAGATGAAGATCGTGGTGCCGGTGACCCTGTTGTTGATCTTCCTGCTGCTGTATCTCAACTTCAAGCGACTGACCGAAACGTTGATCGTGATGCTGTCGGTTCCCTTCGCCTTGGTCGGTGGCGTGTGGCTGATGTGGATTCTCGGCTACAACCTCTCGGTAGCAGTCGCCGTCGGCTTCATCGCGCTCGCCGGTGTTGCTGCCGAGACCGGGGTCGTGATGCTGATCTATCTCGACCACGCGTGGGAGACAGCGAAAAGTCGTTGCCGCCAAGAAGACCGTGAACCCGGACCGGCCGACCTCTACGGCGCCGTGATGGAGGGGGCGGTCGAGCGCGTACGCCCAAAGATGATGACCGTCGTCGCCATCATGGCCGGACTGCTGCCGATCATGTGGGGAACGGGGACCGGATCCGAGGTCATGAGCCGCATCGCGGCACCGATGGTGGGCGGAATGATCTCTTCCACGGTATTGACCCTGGCGGTGATCCCGGCGCTCTACGCGCTGGTCAAGCAGTGGCAGATGGGACACGCCCAGCCCGCTTCATCTGGTCCGCAGGCTGACGTCGCGCCGAGCACAGCCAGGGCGGCGTGAGCGGCTCAAGCGCGTTCGCGACCTCCTCCCAGTAGTCAACCAAGGAACTTCCGATGCACGTCTCCGCCATCCTCGCCGCCACCCTTCTGCTCGATTCCGGAGAAGCCCTTTCCGAGATGTCTTCCTCCATGCCGATGCCTCCGCCGGCGAAGGAATCGGTCGCTCCGGCGACCCATCGTCGGCCTTGACCCGCGGCGTGGTCACGGCCGTCGACAAGTCGCGCGGGTTCGTGACCATGAAGAGATCCGCAACATTGGCATGCCGCCAATGACGAGGAGTTTCAACGTCGCGGACAAGAAGATGCTCGACAACGCCAAGACCGGCGGCAAGGTCCGCCTCCGCGTGGAGACAGTGCAGGGATCGTCGACGATGACGCGGATCCGAGCAATCCCGCGGTGACCACCCCGACGCCTATGCGACAACGTCTCATCTGTTCCGCAGCCTGCGCCCTGCTCCTCCCGGTGTTGGTGGCGATCGCCGGCTGCGACAGCAGGTCCAAATCGAAAGTGGAACTTCGACCCGACGAACCGGGGATCGTCGAGCTTGGCCAGAAGGTCTATCAACAACGGTGCGCGACATGCCACGGCGCACAGCTGGAGGGTCAGCCGCGCTGGCGCGAGCGCGACTCGACGGGACGCTTCCCGGCTCCGCCACACGACGCGACCGGACACACTTGGCACCACCCCGACGACCTCCTGTTCAGGATCACGAAATACGGCGTGGCAAAGGCGTCCAACCTGAAGGACTACGACTCGGCCATGCCGGCATTCGAAGGCGTGCTCACCGACGCCGAAATCGTCGCGGTGCTCTCCTGGATCAAGGCGCAGTGGCCGCCCGAGATCCGCAAGCACCAAGAGGAGATCAACGCCGAGTCGCTGCGCAACAGGTGACGATGCGGCGGCACCCGGCTCGTCCGGGGTTCGCGCAGCCGTGCTTGATGCAGTTGGCGCGTTCAGTCTTCCGAACGCGGTCCGCCGCGGAACCGAAAGGAGCAAATGCTCATGAGATCTCTCTTCGCGATCGTTGCGGCCTTCGGAGTCTTCATCTCGAGCTCGCCTGCCGGGGCTGCAGGGGACGCCGCGCGCGGTGCCGCGCTCTTCCGGCAATGCGCGGCCTGCCACTCGACGAGAGAGGGCGAGCAGCTGACTGGTCCGAGCCTCGCCAACGTCTGGCAGAGAAAGGGGGGAAGCGTCGTCGATTTTCAGCGGTACTCCGATGCCATGCAGCGCGCCGATGTCGTATGGAACGCAATGACGCTCGACAAGTGGCTCGCCGATCCCGAGGCCTTGATCCCGGGCACCAGCATGACGTTCCCCGGCCTGCGCGACAGCAACGCTCGCCAAGACCTCATCACCTATCTGAAAGCGATCTCCGAGGGCAAGGCACCGACGGTGGCTCGGCGGGGCGGCGGCGGGATGATGATGAACATGCAATCCGCTCACACGGACCTCAAGGCCGCCCCCGCGGAAGGACAGGTGACGGCGATCAAGCACTGCGCTGATACCTACACGGTGACTACTGCCGACGGCAAGAAGAACAAGGTATGGGAGTTCAACCTGCGTTTCAAAACCGATTCGAGCCGGCTCGGGCCGAATCCAGGCGAGCCAGTCATCGTCGGCGCGGGTATGCAGGGCGATCGCGCATCCGTGGTGTTTGCGGCGCCCGGCGAGATCAGCGGATTCGTCACGGAGGGCTGTCCATGAGCCTCGGCCGGCGCGCGACACCGCGGCTTCGAAACGTTGGCGCGCAGCGTTTGACGGGCAGTTGGAGCGCCCCAAAAGCAGGCATCGGCGGCTGTCCGGTATTGGGGGCCGGCAGCGCGAGTCGCCATGGGCACCTACCTAAGAGGCGAGGCACGGCTGAGGCAAGCGTTCTACACTATGGATTCATGATTCGCCGCCGCCTTCACCGCCTGACAGCCTCGTTCTTCGTGGTTGTGTCGCTGCTGTTCTCGCAGCTGGCGTTGGCGTACTACGTTTGCCCAGGTCAAGCCGACGCGGCTGCAATGGCGGAAGCAACAGCTGCGGGTGAGCCCTGCGAGGGCATGGACCAGGCACAGCCGACGCTGTGTCACCAGCATTCCGCCGGCGTGGCGCAAGCCTTCGAAGTGGTCAAGGTGCCGGCACCGTCGTTGCCGGCCATCGTTCAGGTCCTTGTGCTCCCCTTGGTGCTCGACGCCGTTGAGGCTGTCGATGTACCGGTGGCGGCAGCCACGTCGGAGGGGCACCCTCCGCCGGACCCTCTCTTCCTCTCCACGCTCAGACTGCGGATCTGAAATCTCCGTCGGCTGACCGGCGCTGGCGCGGCTTGTCCGCATGCCAGCAAATGTGCCGTTCGTCTTCGGAGTTTCAATGGCAACCCACGTTCTGCGCGCAGTCGCCCTGGCTGCCGCCGTCCTGCTGGCCCTGGCCGTAGCAGCGTCACTTTCGCGGTTCCGGCAGCGTATCTGCCGGTGCACCGCTCGCGCGAGGGCCGGCGTCGGAGCCTCTGCTTCCGGAGGAAGGATCCTGGCGCAGCTCTATCGTGGACTGCGCTGGGGCGTGCCCGTGAGACTCCTCGTCAGAGCAGCGCTGGCGCTGTCCCTCGTCTTGCTGGATACACAGGCGCGCGCTTCAGGGCTCGTCCTGGAGGAGGCGTGGCCGACGGCCGTTTCGCCGGCCATGGGTTCGCAGTCGATGCCGGCGGCATTCGACTGCGCGCCCTGCGCGCGCTGCTATGTCGCCCCCGCGCCGGCGACGCACGGCTTCAATGGCGACGACCACCCTCCCGAGAAGCGCTGGCGGCATGTGCAACAGCCGTTGGTACCCAGTGCAATCTCCATCGACACCGGGGCCCGGCTAGTCGCGCTGCCTGTGCGCATCGGGTTGTGCCGGTGGCTGAATTAGCTGTGGTCGTAGGCCAAGCTGCTAGTGCTTCACGAATCAACCAGTTACTCGGAGTTCATCATGAAGGAGATTCTCATCACCATGGCGGCCTGTTGGACGCTAGCAGCATCGCTGCCTGCGGTCGCCGGCCCTGATTTCTACGCCATCGAGCAGGCACGCAAGGCCAAGCAATCCGCCCCACAGGCAGACCAAGGTAAGACCCGAGGTGAAGCCACCTCCACTGCGAGCGCATGTCCGCCTGGCGAGCTTGTCTTGCTGCTGGACCATGGCCCTCACGCTCAGACGACGCCGTATGTGAACCGACTGCGCAAGGAACGTCATGCCTCGCAGATGCAAGCCTGCAGGGACGCCGGGCGACCTGTCACCCAGTAACCGTCTTCGCTCGTTGGTCCCATGCGATGACTTTTCCCTCAACCACCCTCTCCCAAGGAGACTTCCAATGAAATCATTCAGATTCACCACCATCGTCCTCGCAGCAGTGCTCTCGGCACCGGCCGGATTTGCGCAGCAGAAGATGGACGACATGAAGGGCATGGACGGGCCCATGAAAGCAGCATCTGCCAGTCAGATGACGCATCACGTCACGGGCGTCGTCAAGAAAGTCGACACCAAGGCCGGAGTGATTACCGTTCAGCATGAGCCTGTGCCGAGCATGAAGTGGGGCGCGATGACGATGGACTTCCAGGTCCAGGACAAGATGCTGCGGGACAAGTTCACGGTTGGCCAGAAGGTGAACTTCGACTTCGTCCAGGGGCCGAAAGGCTACGTGGTGACCGCGGTCAAGTAGCCCATTGAGCCGGTGGCCGTGGGCCAAGGAGGAGTTGGCGCACGGCTTCACCGATCCCCGCGGGCGGGGCTCGATGCCTGCTAGTCTCGACTTAGAAAGTCAGGCAGCGTCGAGAGCTACGTCGCATGCGCGAAGAGGACTGGAAGTGACACGCATTGATGAGGCCGCAATGTTCACTCGCCGCGAATGCCTTGCCGCTGTCGCTGCCGTTGGGCTGACAGCATGCAGCCGGTCGGAACTCGAGCCAGGAGCCGGCCGTATCGAGCCTGACTAAGCCTATTCAATCGCTCAAGGAGCGCAGGGGTTTGAATTCGGATTGCCCGCAGCGCCCGTCGCTTTCCATGTGTTCTTTGACTCTCAATGTGACTACTGCACGGACTTGTGGAAGCAAAGCCAGCCGTTGGCCGGGCGTCTGAAGATCAAATGGATACCGGTCGGCTTGCTCAATGCGACCTCTCTCGCCCAGGGAGCCGTCATCCTTGCCGACAAAGACCCGGTCAAAGCGATGGACCGCTATTACGGAGTCGGTGTCGCGCCGGCTCCGTCGGACGAAGGCAAGCGGAGAGTCGAAGCGAACGCGAAGATGCTCAAAGCCTTCGGTGCCAACGGCGTACCCTTCTTGATCTACAGGCCCGCTACGACCGGGCAGTTCGGATATGCCTCCGGCACGATGGACACGAACAACTAGCCACCCTGGCGGGGATCTGATCTCAAGACAAGACCACCGCCCGCATACGGCCTTCCCCGCCATGCACTTGGCGTGGCGACTTTGGCAGGCCCGCTACCGATGTGAGCCGTGCACATGAGGACGACTGACCTTCTCATCGAGCGGTCTGGTCGCGCTCGAGAGCTCCTTGAGGATGCCGCAGTCTTCAGCACCTTGAGCGGTCTGGCATTGCTCGCGAAGCGCCCTCAGCTGCTTTGCCAGGGCCTTCAACTCGCGGATGCGCGCTGCGACGTGGCCAATATGCTCGTCCAGGAGGGCGTTCACCTCTCCGCAGTTTTCCAGAGGAGAGTCCTTGAACCTCAGCAGCGCACGGACTTCTTCGAGGGCCATGTCGAGTGACCGGCAGCGACGGATGAAGCTGAGGCGCTCAACCTGGGGCGGCCCGTAGACCCGGTAGTTGCCTTCACTTCGCGGGGCGAGCGGAAGGAGCCCTTGCGCCTCGTAGTAGCGGATCGTCTCGATGGGCGTCCCCGTTGTCTTGGCCAGCTCTCCGATCTTCATGCGTTCCCCTCAGTGACACTTGACTCTATAGCCACTTCAGGGTTTCCAATGCCCTTATGGATAAGCCGATGATGACCCCCACCCTGGACGCAAGTCGGTCAGCGCAGCCCAAGGACGCGTGCTGCGCAGGAGTCGGTCCGACCGTCGAAGCAGCCGTCCCTGGCGCCAGTGCCTATCGCATCGAGACGATGGACTGTGCTGTGGAAGAGGGCGAGATCCGCAACGCACTCGAGTCGGTCGCAGGCATCCGCAAGCTGCGCTTCGACCTTCCCGCACGGCTTCTGCAGATCGACGCGCCCGAGCCGGTCGTCGCCAATGCCATCGGCGCGATTCGGGCGGCGGGATTCGACCCGGAGCCTCTTCAGGCCGCAGCAGCCGACGCGAGCACGCCGGCGCCGGCGTTGCCATCGACCACATCGCAGGTCGGCCGCCTTGCCCTGGCGCTTCTGCTCGCACTGCTGGCCGAGGGTGTCCACTTCCTCGCGCCGGAGTCGATGGCGTTCAAGGGAGTCGGCCTCGTCATCGCCGCGGCGGCAATCTGGCTCGCAGGTTTCGAGACCTACGCGAAGGGCTTCTCGGCCCTGCGCCGCGGCAAGCTCAACATCAATGCGCTGATGAGCGTCGCGGTCACGGGCGCGTTCCTCATTGGTCAATGGCCGGAGGCGGCAATGGTCATGGCGCTCTACGCTATCGCCGAGCTGATCGAGGCGCGGGCCGCGGACAGGGCGCGCAGCGCGATCAAGGGCCTCCTTGAGCTGGCGCCCGATCACTCCGAGGTCCGCCAGGCCGACGGCTCATGGCGCTCGGTGCCTTCTCGGGAGGTCAGGCTGGAAGCGATCGTCCGCATCCGGCCGGGCGAGCGCGTACCGCTCGATGGCGTCGTTACAGAGGGATCCAGCGCAGTCAACCAGGCGCCGGTGACGGGCGAAAGCATTCCGGTCGACAAGACCGTGGGCGACGCAATCTTCGCCGGCACGATCAACGAAACCGCGGAGCTGACGTTCCGAGTGACTGCGGCAGCCGCCGACACAACGCTGGCACGCATCATCCATGCCGTCGAAGATGCGCAGCAGACCCGCGCACCGACGCAGCGATTCGTCGATCGCTTCGCCGCCATTTACACGCCCGCTGTTTTTGTGATGGCGGTCGCCGTGGCGATCCTGGCGCCCTGGCTGATGGGTCTGACCTGGCTTGCCGCCCTCTACAAGGCGCTCGTCCTCCTGGTCGTGGCCTGCCCATGCGCCCTGGTCATTTCGACGCCGGTCACGGTTGTCAGCGCGCTCGCCGCTGGCGCGAAGCGCGGCATCCTGATCAAGGGCGGCACCTACCTGGAAGAAGCGCGCAAGCTCAAGGCGGTCGCGCTCGACAAGACCGGAACGATCACCGAAGGCAAGCCGAAGCTGGTCGACTGGAAGGCCCTGCGCGGCGAGGAGGCGGGTCGGACGGCGGAGGTTGCCGCCAGTCTGGCGGCTCGGTCGGACCACCCTGTGTCGAAAGCCATCGCCGCAGGGCTGGCTCTCGGTGGCCTCGACGTTCAGGACTTCTCGGCACTGGCCGGTCGGGGTGTGCAAGGCGTGGTTGCCGGCAGGGCCTATGTCCTCGCCAACCATCGCCTGGTCGAGGAGCGTGGTCAATGCACGCCGGAGATCGAAGCCGAGCTTGCCATCCATGAAACCCAGGGCCGCACCGTCACTCTGCTTGCCGGTGACGATGGCGTCGTGGCGATCTTCGCGGTCGCCGACACAATCAAGGAAACGTCGAAGGATGCGGTTGCGGACCTCAAGCAGCTCGGCGTGACGCCAGTGATGCTGACCGGGGACAACGCGGCCACGGCAAAGACCATTGCGCACCAGGCGGGAATCAACGATGCCCGAGGCAACCTCCTGCCGGAGGACAAGCTGACGGTCATCAAGGACCTCGAGCAGCGCTTCGGTCCGACCGGAATGACAGGCGACGGCATCAACGACGCGCCCGCGCTCGCCCAGGCCGACATCGGTTTCGCGATGGGCGCCGCGGGCACCGACATCGCGATGGAGGCGGCCGACGTCGTCATCATGAACGACGACCTCCGCCGCATCCCGGAAACGATCCGCCTCTCGCGTCGAACTCATGCGGTGCTTTGGCAGAACATCGTCCTCGCCCTCGGCATCAAGGCCGTGTTCATGGCGCTCGCACTCGTCGGTTCGGCAACGATGTGGATGGCGGTGTTCGCCGACATGGGAGCCACGCTGCTCGTCGTGGCCAACGGCTTGCGGCTGCTCAGGCCGGCCGGCGCGCACGACGGACCTCGGGTGCGTCCGGCGAGCCCGGCCTGAAGTCGGAGCGCCCGACGACATGGGTCCACCAAGTACCCATGCAGACACCCGCAGGGTCTCTGCTAACCTAGAATCAGTCGCATTTGCGTTTCGCGCCTCTCATGTCGAATTGCCGCCGACTTCTACCTCGCTGTCTGCTCGCCTTCACGCTTGCCTTCTTGGTTGCAGCCGCTCCTCGGGCAGCCGAAGCGGATGTCCGGCGCGTATGGCAGTTGCTCGACTATCTTGCAGTCGACTATTCGGGCGCGGTCAAGGACGGCAAGGTCATCAGCCAGGCCGAGTACGGCGAGATGCGCGAGTTCGCAAAGACCAGCCAGGAAAGACTTGCGGCGCTGGACCCTGCCCCTGAGCGCGCGGCGCTCGTGAGCGAAGCGCAGACGCTGGCTGCCGCCATCGAGGCGAAGAGGAACCCTGAGGAGGTCGCGACGCTGGCGAGGTCCCTGGCGAATCACCTGCTGGCGGCCTACCCGGTGCCTTCATCGCCGAAGGCGCCGCCTGACGTGGGCGCCGCGACCGACCTGTATCAGTCCCAGTGCGCCGGATGCCATGGCGCCACGGGAAACGGTGACGGACCGGCCGGACTCCGATTGAAGCCGCGCCCGGTGGCATTCACCGACCAGGAGCGGGCGCGGGCGCGCAGCGCCTTTGCGCTCTACCAGGTGCTCTCCCAAGGCATCGAAGGCACGGCGATGCCTGGCTTCGACACCATCCCTGAGGCGGACCGGTGGGCGCTTGCGTTCTATCTTGGCCAATTCGCGCAACGAAAGGAGGACGTCGTCGCCGGCGAGAAGGTGTGGGCGGAAAACGCGGCGGTTCGAGCTCAGCTGACTGGCCTGGACGTGCTGTCGCGCACAACCGAGGCGGACCTTGCAAAGGCGGTCGGAGACAGGCCCGCCCAGCAAGCGATGGCCTACCTCCGTGCACACCCTGAAGCCGTGGTTCAGAAGCGGCCGCTGAACTTCGATCTGGCTCGCCAAAAGCTGGCCCAAAGTCTGGCAGCAGCGCACCAGGGCGACATGAGTCGCGCCACCGACCTCGCGCTGTCCGCCTACCTGGACGGGGTCGAGCCGATAGAGCCCACACTGGCCACGCGCGACAAGGACCTACTTGTACGAATCGAGACGGGCATGAGCAGGTACCGCTCGTCGATCGCGGACAAGGCGCGTCAAGAGGACTTGCAGGCTCAGGCGGACGGTCTCAATCGACTGTTCGAAGAAGGCGACACGCTGCTGGGTTCGACCGCCGATGCGACGGCAGCCTTCGCCGGCAGTCTCACCATCCTTCTCCGAGAAGGCCTCGAGGCGTTGCTGGTCGTGGTCGCCATGGTCGCGTTCCTGCGCAAGGCAGAGCGACCCGACATGCTGCGGTATGTGCACGCCGGCTGGGCCGGCGCCCTGGCCTTGGGAGTCGTCACCTGGGGTGTGGCTACCTACCTCGTCAACATCAGCGGCGCGAGCCGCGAAGTGACCGAAGGTCTTTCGTCGCTCTTCGCCGCGGTCGTCCTTCTGAGCGTCGGCATGTGGATGCATCAAAAGAGCATGGCCGGGATGTGGCAGAGGTACATCCATCACAAGCTGTCGGCGGCCCTCACTCGCAAGTCGGCGTGGTTCATGTTCGGCCTGTCCTTCATCGCGGTGTATCGCGAGGTTTTCGAGACCATCCTCTTCTACGCAGCGCTGTGGGAACAGGGCAGCCACGAGGCAGTTCTCGGCGGGGTGGCGACCGGCGCGCTGGTGCTGGTGGTCGTCGCGGTCGCCCTTCTGAAGTTCAGTGCGCGGCTGCCCATCGGGAAATTCTTCACATGGAGCTCCGCACTGGTGGCGGTGCTTGCGGTCGTTCTCACGGGCAAGGGCGTTTCGGCGTTGCAGGAGGCCGGGTGGCTCAACGCGTCGACGATCAGCTTCCCCCGCATCGAGCTGCTCGGCATCTACCCTTCCGTTCAGAGCGTAGGCGCACAGTTCTTGATGACGCTGCTTGTGGCGGCGGCCTTTCTTTGGAACGTTCGCAAGGCGCCCAAGTTGCCCGCGAACGGTCGCTAGTCAGACCACCGATCCGATGAGAACAGGTGCAACGGCTGGCCGCGTACGAAGCTCGGGCATGAAGCGCTGCTCGGCCCGAAACCACTTCAGGCACGACGGCTTCCCATCGCTTGGCTAAACTGCCCGCCGTGCGTCGCTTGATCCTCGTCCTTCTGCTGGCTGTGCTGCCGCTGCAATTCGCGCAGGCCGCGGCTGCCGCCTATTGCGCGCACGAGAAAGCCGTCACGAAGCAGCATGTCGGTCATCATGAGCACGAGCACCACGCGACAGGCTCCGATGCTGGCTCGACAACTGGCGAAACGGACAGCAAGTCCACCGGAGCGGTTGATCCCGACTGCGAGTACTGCCACCTGAGCTGCGCCCAGCCTCTCGGAACCGTCCCGCCCTCCTGGGTCGGCACATCGGACCGTCCGGCGGTCCAAAGTCCGACCGCTCGCTTTTCATCGCACGAAGGCGTCGACGTCGAACGCCCCAAATGGTCCTCCGCCGCGCGTTCGGCGGGAGACCGGTTATCGCCACCCTGACGATGTACTGACGCCCGCCGAACTGTCCCGTTCGTAGTCAACGAGGAGAGTTCGATGCGATGGAAGACGCTGGCCCGCGGGGCCGCGCTCGTGTGGGTTCCGTTCTTGGCGCAGGCCGCGCCCCTGACCTTGCCGGAGACGATGCGGCTGGCCGAGGCCGCCAGCCCGGCGGTGCGCGCCAAGGAGGCGCAGCTGTCCGCGGCCGAAGGGCTGCAACGCGAAGCGGGACGGCTACTGTTCAACAACCCCGCCCTGACGGCCGAAACGGCGCGTCGGCGGGCCGAGGGCGTCGATGGACGGGCGACTGAATGGTCGGTCGGCATTGCCCAGCCCTTGGAGCTCGGCGGACAGCAGTCGCAGCGGCGGGAGGCCGCGGCGGCGGGGCTCGACGCCCTGCGCGCCGAGATCGAGGACGCGCGCAGCCAGGCTCGGGCCATAGCGGCGAGCCGATTTCATGCGGTGATCACGGCGGAGCGCCGGGTGCGGCTGGAACGCCGCTCCGTCGAGATGTTCGACAGCGTCGCGCAGGCGGTCGCCAAGCGACGCAGCGCCGGAGAAGACACGCGTCTGGATGCCAACGTCGCGGTGGTCGAGGCTGAGCGGTCACGCAACGCCCTTGCAGTAGCGACGGAACATCTTCTCGAAGCGCGCAGCGAGTTGGCGACGGCGCTTCAGCTCCCGCCGGAGATGCTTCCCGAGGTGGAGTCCGCCCCGGTCGCTTTACTCGGCGAACCAACGCCGTACACGCTCGAGCGGCTCTTGGCCTCGACCGAGTCCTTGCCGAAGCTGCGCGCCCTGGCCGCTCGCGAGGGGGCGGCGCGAGCGCGGATGGCAGTCGAGCGTGGCAACCGCTATCCCGACGTCACCGTCGGGCTGAGCACGGGTCGAGAGGGATTCCCCGACGGGCGCGAGCGCCTGACGACGCTGTCGGTGTCGGTGCCGCTGCCCCTCTTCAAGCGCAACGAGGCGGCGATCGGGCAGGCGTTGACCGAAGTGACGCAGGCCGAGGTCGAGCGCGTCACGGCAACGCGCGACGCCCAGGCCCAGGTCCGCCGCCTGTGGAGCCGCCTGCAGAGCCAGCGCGAGCGCGTCCTGCGTCTGCAACGCTCGATGCTGCCCGCGTCCGCAGACAACCTGCAGTTGGCGGCGCGATCGCGCCAAGCCGGCCAGATCGGGTTGCTCGACCAACTGGTGGTCAACCGTCAGGCACTGGATGCCGAGCGCGAGCTGAACGACGCCCTGGCCGACTATCTCGCGACACAAGTCGAACTCGAACATGCGGCCGGTTGGCCACTGCAAGGACTTCCGCAATGAACTTGTTGGACACCAATATTCGTCGAGTCGTCGTCGCGCTGACGGCTCTGGCGTTGGCGATGGCGCTCTCTGGTTGTGGCAAGGACGCTCCGAAAGACGAGCACGCCGCCGAGGGCGACAAGCATGCCGAGCACGCCGGGGAGAAGAAGGGCGAGCACGCCGAGGAGGGACTGACGCTGAGCACCGAGGAGGTCGAGCGCGCAGGCATCAGGGTGGAAGAGGTGAAACCGCAGGCCCTCGGCGAGACCCTGAGTGTCACGGCGACGATCCGGCCGGATCAGGATCGCCTCGCGCAAGTCGCTCCTCGCATCGCCGGGCGGATCATCTCGGCGCCGGCGAAGCTGGGCGATCGCGTCACCGCCGGCCAGACGCTCGCTTTGCTCGACAGCGTCGAGGTCGGCGAGGCCCATGCCGCTTGGTCTCAGGCGCAGGCGGAGCTGCGCATCGCCGAGGCCGACTTCAAGCGCGCCGAGGCTCTGGATGCCGACGAGATCATCCCGCGCAAGGACTTCCTGCGCGCCCGCGCCGACCGCGACAAGGCGGCGGCAGCGCTCCGCTCGTCGGCGGATCGGCTTCGCCTGCTCGGCGGGTCGCCCAACGCAGGCGGCACGAGCGTCTCCGGGTTTGCCGTCACGGCGCCGTTCGCCGGCACCGTGATCGAGAAGAAGGCGGTTCTCGGAACCCTGTCCAGCCCGAGCGACCCGCTCTTCACGGTCGCCGACCTGAGCCGGGTCTGGATCCAGGCCGCCTTGCCGGAAGCGGCGATCGCCAAGGTCCGGCTGGGCGCCGAAGCCCATGTCAGTGTCCCGGCCTATCCGGGCGAGAACTTCAAAGGTCGTGTCGGCTACCTGGGCGCAGCGCTCGACAAGGACACGCGCACGGTGGCGGCGCGAATCGATGTCTCGAATGCCGACGGACGCCTCAAGCCGGAGATGTTCGCTACCGCCGTGATCGAGGTCGCCGGCGAGAAGCGCGAGACGCTCGCCCTGCCTGAAGGGGCGATCGTGCTGATGGACGGGCAGCCGACGGTGTTCGTCTACGACCAGGGTGCCTATGCGATGCGACAGGTCGAACCGGGCGAGCGCGTCGGTGGACGGGTGGTCGTGAGGTCCGGCCTCAAGGCAGGCGATCAGGTCGTCACCGCCGGGACCTATGCACTAAAGGCCCGGCAGCAGAAATCGCAGCTCGGCCACGGCCATTGAGAAGGACGACCCGCACATGCTCAATGCCATCGTCGATGCCAGCCTGCGCTACAAAGTGCTGGTGCTGGTCGCGTTTGCGGTCCTGGTCGGGTTGGGCGTCATGGCCTACCGGCAGGTTCCGGTCGATGCCTTCCCGGACGTGACTCCGGCGCAGGTCAACATCTACACCGAGTCTCCCGGAGTCGCCGCCGAAGACATCGAGAAGCTGCTCACCGTGCCTATCGAGGGCGCGATGGCGGGGCTGGCCAATGTCGAGGTCGTCCGCTCGGTATCGCTCTTCGGCCTCTCGTATGTCGGGGTCTATTTCGCCGACAACGTCGATATCGGCAACGCACGCCGGCTGGTCGGCGAAAAGCTGCAGGAGGTCAAAGGAAGGCTCCCGGCCGGCTATGGCGAGCCGGTGCTTGGCCCGAACAGCTCGGGCCTCGGCCAGGTGTTCTGGTACACGATCGAGGACGCCGACAAGAAGCTGAGCGCCATGGACCTGCGCACGCTGCACGACTGGACCGTGCGCCTCATCCTGCGCACAGCACCCGGAGTTGACGACGTAACGACCTGGGGCGGCCACGAGAAGCAGTTCCAGGTGCAGATCGACCCGCAAAAGCTCGTCAAGTACGGACTGGCGTTCAAGGATGTCATGGAACGGCTGGCTGCCAATAACAAGCAGGTCGGCGGTCAGTACCTCAACATCGGTGCCGAGCAGTACCTGGTGCGTGGCCTCGGTCTCGTCGCGAATGCGACCGACATCGCCGACATCGTCATCGCCGAGCGAGACGGCGCGCCGATCCATGTCCACGACGTCGCCACCGTCAAGGAGGCGCCCGCCGTCCGCTTCGGCGCGGTGACCCGCAATGGCCAGGAAACGGTGCTGGGCATCGCACTTGCGCGGATCCACGAGAACGCTGCGACCGTCGTCAAGGCGGTGAAGGCGAAGCTGGCCACGGCCCAGGCAGCCTTGCCGGCCAACATCAAGCTGACGCCGGTCTACGACCGCACGGAGATCGTCGACAAGGCGCTGTCGACGTCGACGAATGCCCTGATCGAAGGCTCGATCCTGGTCGCGGTGATCCTGTTCCTCTTCCTGGGGGAGCTGCGCTCCGCGATCGTTGTCATCGTCACGCTGCCGCTGGCGATGCTGTTCGCCTTCATCCTGATGAAGCAATTCGGCCTCTCGGCGAACCTGATGTCCCTCGCGGGGCTGGCGATCGGCATCGGCATGATGGTCGACGGGGCAGTGGTGATGGTCGAGAACGCCTTCCGGCTGCTCTCGCATGCCCGCGGGTCGGGGCGGCCGATCAAGCGCACGCACATCGTGCTCGAGGCGGCGCGAGAGGTCGCGAACCCGATCGCCTTCGCGATCATGATCATCATCGTCGTCTTCCTGCCGCTCTTCTCCCTGACGGGACTCGAAGGCAAGTTGTTCAAGCCGATGGCGCTGACCATCACGTTCGCGATGGCCGGCTCGCTGCTGCTCTCGCTGACCCTCGTCCCAGTGCTGGCGTCGTTGATCCTCAAGCCCAAGGAGGAGAAGGACACCTGGTTGGTGCGGGGCGCCAAGAAGGTCTATCTGCCGCTGCTCGACTGGGCGCTCGACCGGAAAAAGATCGTCATCGGTGCGGCGGTGGGATTGCTCGTCGGTTCGCTCGCACTCTTCCCGCTGCTCGGCAAGGAATTCATGCCGACGCTGCAGGAAGGTGCGGTCATGTTCCGGGTCGTCGGCATCCCGTCGACTTCGCTCGACGAATCGATCCGCGTCGCCAACGTCATGGACGCGAGCCTGCGCAAGAAGTACCCGCAGGTGAACTCGGTGCTGGCGACGATCGGCCGCGCAGAAAAGGGCGAGACGGCAGACGTGAACTACATGGAGGTGTTGCTCGACCTGAAGCCGCAGGAGGAGTGGCCGACCAGGCAGTCGTACGCCGCGCTGGGCCGGGAGATGCAGGAGTATCTCGAGGGCGAGGTGCAGACGGCTGTGTTCGGTGCGACGCAGCCGATCCAGATGCGGGTGGAGGAGCTGATTTCTGGCGTTCGCGCGACGCTGGCGCTCAAGGTCTACGGCCCGGATCTGGACCGACTCGAAACGCTGTCGGCACAACTCAAAGGCGTGATCGCGGGCGTGCGCGGTGTCGCAGACCTGTCCACGGAGGCGAACAAGGGCAAGCCGCAGATGATCATCCGGGTCGACCGGGCCGCGGCCTCGCGCTACGGCCTGAACGCCGACGACATCCTGAGCATCGTCCAGGCGGGCATCGGCGGCGAGACGGTCTCCACCTTGATCGAAGGCACACGGCGCTTCGACATTGCCGTGCGTCTGGCCGACGAGTACCGCAACAGCCCTTCGGCGATCGCCTCCATTCCGATCCGCACTGGCGAAGGGGCCTTGATTCCGTTCTCCCAGGTCGCGAGCATCGAGCTGGCCGAGGGCTACACCTTCGTTCGCCGCGAGGCGCTGCAACGCTATGCGGTCTTGCAGATGGATGTGCAGGGGCGCGACGTCGACGGCTTCGTCCGGGATGCGAATGCCGCCATCGCCGCCAAGGTGAAGTTGCCGGCCGGCTACTGGATCGAATGGGGCGGCGCCTTCGAGAACCAGCAGCGGGCCATGGAGCGGCTGGCGCTGATCGTTCCACTCACCATCGGGCTGATCTTCATTCTGCTCTACACGGCGTTCAATTCGGTCCGACATGCGACGCTGATCATCGCCAACGTGCCCTTTGCTGTCATCGGCGGCATCGTCGGCCTGTTCATCACCGGGCAATACCTCTCGGTGCCTTCGGCCATCGGCTTCATCGCCGTATTCGGCGTTGCCATGCTCAACGGCATTGTCCTCGTGACGTTCCTGAACGACCAGCGCAAGCACGGTCTTTCGATCCGGGATGCCGTGCGCCAAGGCGCGGCGTTGCGCGTGCGGCCGGTGCTGATGACGGCGTCGGTCGCGATCCTCGGCCTGGTGCCGATGCTGATCTCGAGTGGCGTCGGCGCAGAGACACAGCGCCCGCTCGCCACGGTCGTTGTTGGCGGCCTCATCACTTCGACCTTGCTGACGCTGCTGTTGCTGCCGCTGATTTACGAGTGGTCGGAGGCCCGCGCCGACAAGAAGCGCCAGTCCCGAGAAGAAGCCGACGAGGCCGGCCCGGTCCCGCAACCCGCGAAGGAGACGCCATGAAGGAAGTCAAAGCCTATGTCCATCACAGTCGCGTCGCCGCCGTGATCGCCGCGATCAAGGACTGCCCGGCCTGGGGTGGCCCGCGCGGCGCGAACCGCCACAACTTGGCCGTGTACGTCGTCAAGGGATCGCTGGTCGCCGTCGACAGCGACGAAACCCACTACTCGATGGACCTAGGCGACGAGGTTGTCAACGAATACAAGATCGAGCTGCTCTGCGAGGACGGCGAGGTCGACGGCATCGTTCATGACTTGGTCATCGCCGCGCGCACCGGCCAGGACATTGCGGGCTGGGTCACCGTATCGGACCTGGCGAGCGCCGCGCCAATCCGTTGATGAGCAGATGCGTCCGATGATGAGCCCCGCGCTTCGACTGGCACCGCTGGGGTTGCTGGCCGTGGTCGCCGGTTGCCGGACTCCGCCGTACGAGGGCCGCTACGACTTCTACGAAGGCTGGCGCAAGGGCGAGGTCACCGCAGTCCGACCCCTCGAGGAGGTTCCGCGACACTACTTGACCCGATGCGAGGAGGCGAGGTCGCCGCAAGCGACCGTGAGCCCTGCGCCATGGGCGGTGATTCGCTACTTCCCCATGGGTCGCGCGAGCCACACGGCAGTGGAACTCGATCGGCTGCCCCTGAACGTCGGCCATCGCGTCTACGTCAACGCTTCCCAGTGTCCGGTGCGAGTCGTTCCCCGCGTCGCCGACTAAGCACCACCACTGCCCGCTTTCACTCTGGCGGCACGCCGCCAATCTCAGCCCAAGGAGATCAACATGAACCGTTTCCTACTCGCTGCCATGCTCTCTGGAATGCTCGCGTTGCCGGTCCTGGCCGCCGAGGATCACATGCCGAAACACGGCGGCGTCGTCGTCGAGACGAAGGCCGGCGATCTTGAGTTGGTCGCCAAGGCGAACCTGATCCAGGTGCATGTGAGCGACCACGGCAAGCCGATGAAGCTCACGAGTGGGACCGGCAAGGTGACGGTGTTCAACGGCGCAGAGAAGACCGAGGCCCCGCTCGCACTTGTCGGTGACAAGCTGGAAGCCAAGGGCGCCTTCAAGGTCGCAGCCGGAACGAAAGTGCTTGCGGAAGTTAGCCTGAACGGAAAGCCGGCCGTTGCTGCCCGCTTCACGCTGAAGTAGCAATCCCGCGCAGTTGCCGGTCAGGTCCTTCGAGTCACAAAGGAGAACCCATGAGCGAGGGGCACAGCCATGCCATTCCGGTTGAAGGCAACGAGAGAGCGCTGTGGGCAGCGCTTGGACTGACGTCGTTCTTCCTGATTGCGGAAGTCATCGCCGGCATCGTCTTCCAGAGCCTCGCGCTGCTGGCCGACGCGGCGCACATGCTGACGGACACGGCCGCACTCGCGATCGCGGTCGCTGCCGTGCGCGTCGCAAGGCGGCCCGCAGATTCGAAGCGAACCTATGGTTACCACCGCTTCGAGATCCTTGCGGCGGCGTTCAACGCGGTGATGCTGTTCGCCGCCGCGGCCTACATCCTCTACGAGGCGTATCGGCGATTCACGAATCCGCAGCCGGTCGAGTCAGGCGGCATGTTGCTGGTCGCCCTGCTCGGCCTGGGCGTGAACCTGATCAGCATGCGGCTCCTGCGTGGCGGCTCGAAGAGCAGCCTTAACGTGAAGGGTGCGTACTTGGAGGTTTGGTCCGACATGCTTGGCTCGCTCGGCGTGATCGTCGCCGCCGTGCTGATCCGGTACACCGGCTGGGTCTGGCTGGACACGGTTGTGGCGGTAGCGATCGGCCTGTGGGTCTTGCCGCGGACCTGGGTGCTGCTCAAGGAGAGTTTGAACATTTTGCTCGAAGGTGTACCGGAGGGCGTCGATCTGGCCGAGGTCGAAGGAAGGATCCTGGCGGTACCCGGTGTGGCAAGCGTGCATGACCTTCATGTTTGGGTGCTCACCAGCGGCAAGAACGCCCTGACCGCCCATGTCGTCCACGCCCCGGACTCCGGGCCCGATCTGATCGAGCGAATCAAGGGAGTGCTGGCCGACGCGTTTTCGGTCTTCCACACCACGATTCAACTTGAGTCGACGCCGTGTGCTCACTCCGCTGACGGCTGCAACTTTATCGACCCTAGGGCCGGCGCGCGACAGTAGTGCTTCCGATCGCGCCGCCTCTTCCACGAAGTCAGCCACGGCCTGCCATCCTGCCCGGAGCTGCGCCTCGCTCTTGGCCACATAGTGCCCGAGTGTCACGTCCCCCGCAGCCGCGTGATTCATCATCCGCTTCAACAGGGCTGATGACACGAGTTCCTCGGCGATGCTCGCGAACGTCGCGCGCAGCCCGTGGCCTTGCACCTTCGTTCCCGCCGCCTCATTGATCCAACTCAGAGTCTTGCGGGCGTCCACGATCGGGAACAACGGTTCCTCCGCTCCTCGACCGGCGCAGTTCCGCTTCGCTATCTCGAGGGCCTGCCGGGAGAGCAACAGCTTGTGATCGCTTCTGTTCTTCGTGTCCAGCAGAAGCACCCTGCCCGCTCGATGATCGACGTCCCCGACCTTGATAGGCGGGTACTTGTGCAGCTTGTGTCCGTGGATCTCCACGCCCCGACAGCCCGTCAGCAGCTGGAAGCGGTAATAGTCGGACGCGACTTGTGACGGTGCCCTCTCGGCGGCGCGCCACCATGCCCCAAGAAGCTCTGGAGGGATTGGGGCCGGATCTCCTTTCGCCGTCGTGATCGTGATGCGATCTCGGCCCGCCGTGTCCCGACCCAGCGGGTTGCCGGAGATGACCGCACCGTTCCACCGGAGGACCGCACGAAGAATCTGCATCGCGTACTCCGCCCGCCTCAATGAACGACTTGCAGCCGCTTCATATGTCGCGCGAATGTCGCTTGCCGTCAGGGCCGCGATCGGCTTGTGGGCAATCGGATGAAGCGGTCCCGCAGCGCGTCTTGTTCCACTCTTCGTAACCCGAGATGGCTCGATTGCGGCTAGATAGTCCGACTTTGTGCGTGCCTTCAGTGGCAATCCGTCTTTGATGCGCCGCTTCTTCTCAACGTAGTCGCGAAGCTCCGCCTCCAGGGTCGGCCCGGCGCGTCGCTGAAGAGCTGTAGCGCGAGTCGAAGCCTCGAACTCGAGCCGCGTCGCCTCGGCTACTGCCCAGTCGACCCCTTGCCGCGCGAGTGCCCGGATCCGCCCGGCCTCTGCACAGGCAGCAGCGAGCTTGAGCTGTCCAGGCGCCTCCCCATACTCCTGAGGCAGCCGGTACTGTCGCTCCGTGTTCGAGCCCTTGACCGTGTAGCGCACAAGCAGCGTGCGCTTGCCGTCAGGGGCGATGCGTAGCTGCAGGCCGCGGTCGAGAGTAACCTTGTAGGCCTCAGTCTTGGGTCGAAGGGCTTCGACCGCGCGCACGGTCAACAGGGGCATCGGATGTCCGACAGATGTCCGAAAAATCGATAGCACTCATGCTACGAATCGAGATCGATCGAGACAAAGAAATCACCTAACCCATTGATTGACAAGGGATATCAAAATCCCAAATCGTCTCAAGTGGTCCCGCATGATCCGCCAACTCACGACTGTTAGTCCGTAGGTCCCTGGTTCGAGCCCAGGTCGGGGAGCCGAGAATGACCGGGGGCCACAGGGCCCGCCAAACGGTGCGCGTTCGATCCGTTTGCTCGTGATCACCGCGGGCAGAGGACCTCACCTCTGGGGACCTTGTTTCGATTGATCCGTAGGTCTGCCTCCCGCTGGTTGTAGGCTCGCGCGACTGCAGGTTCGGATCGTCGACGTCGCAGCCGATGCCGCGCCCTGAAATCCCGCCGCATTGCGCCCCTTGAACGGGGGGCCAGTTTCGCGACCTGTTTGAAGTTCAAGGGTCTCTCCAACTCGCGCGGTCGACACCCTCTTAACAGATAGGCTGGCGAGACCCAGGGAAGAAGGCTCAGAGGCACGAGCCGATGCCTATCGACGGCCCTTCCGTCCTCCCATACGATGAGGCGCATGAGTTCCGAATGACTGAGGAAGTGGTGGACCGCCAGTCGACGCGCGGATCCCAGGGCATGCCCTTTACCCTGACACTGTGGTTGGCGGTGCTCGAGCCGCTTGCATCGGCGCACGTTCCGGCATGAACGAGACGCACCGGCCCAAGGTGCTCCTCGCGGACGACCACCGAATCGTCGCTGAGGGATTGCGGAGTCTGCTCGAGGAGGAGTTCGACCTCGCCGGCATCGTCGAAGACGGCCGGGCGATGGTGAAGGCGGCGCGCGAATTGAGGCCCGACGTGATCGTGGCGGACATCTCGATGCCGCTTCTCAACGGAATCGACGCACTGGCCCAGCTCAGGCAGCACGACCCGACGGTGCGGGTCGTCTTCTTGACCATGCATCGCGACGTTGCCTACGCTCGGCGGGCGATCGAAGCGGGCGCGGCTGGCTTCGTCCTCAAGCACTCCGCCAGCGCCGAGCTCGTGCTGGCGGTGCGTGCGGCGCTGCAAGGCCGTACCTTCGTCACTCCCGATCTCGCTTCGGAATTGATGCAGGCCGCCAAGCCCGGCTCGCAACAGCAATCCGACCCTGTGGCGGCACTCACTGCTCGCCAGCGCGAGATCCTCCAGTTGCTCGCCGAGGGCAAGTCGGCCAAGGAGATCGCGGCCGTGCTCAACCTGTCGGCGCGGACCGTGGAAGACCACAAGTACCGGCTGATGGAGCAGCTGCACATCGTTAACAGCGCCGAGCTGATCCACTTCGCGATCAAGCACGGACTCGTGCCGTAGTTTCCGGCTGGCGAACCCGTAAGTTTTCGGGCTGCGCTCCGCGCCGCCGGCACCTATCGTGCCGCGAAATGAGCCAGAAGACGAATTGCGTGCTGCTGGCGGACCGCCATGAAGGTCTGCGCGACAGCGTGCGCGGCCTGCTCGAGGCGGAGTTCCACACGGTGTTCATGGTCGCTACCGAAGCATCATTGCTCGAAGGGGCGAAGCGCCTGAGGGCTGAAGTAGCGGTCGTCGACCTGTCGCTATCCGAAGGCGACCTGCCCGGCCTCGTCGCCCGTATTCGGCAGCGCGCGCCCGGGACGAAGGTGATTCTGCTCTCGGTGCATGACGAACGATCCGTCGCCGAGGGAGCTTTCAACGCTGGCGCCGACGCCATGGTCCTCAAGCGATGCCTGATCACCGATCTCCTGCCGGCGGTGGATGCCGTGCTCGCTGGCCGGCGCTATCTCTCGCCGGGAGTCAAGCCATGACGGAGATCAGCGCCACTCAAACGCGAAGCCGGACGACTTCTCGCTCGTCCTCGACGGCCCGCTGCGGATCTTCGTCATTGTGCTGTTCGCATGGTTCCCCTCATGTTCCTGTCGTCTCGGCGGAGGAGCTTCTCAAGCGCTTCGTGCCATGAACCTTCGACAACGCGCCGCTGCATTTCTGATCGCCGCCCTGTTTTCAGTGGGCGCCTCAGCGCAAACCGTCGTCTATCCTGCCAAGGGCCAGTCGACCGATCAGCAGAAGAAGGACGAGGGCGAATGCCACACCTGGGCAGTCGGACATTCGTGGTCTCGCCGTTGAGGCGCGCCTTGAGGTCGGTCCCCAGGATGAAGCCGCCAAGGTTGCCCACGACCTTGCTTTCGAGGAGGATCTGCGCAGGCGCGCTCGACTGCGCTCGGGCTGCGCCCGCAAGGCCGGCTGCGAACAACGCACAGACGGCCAGAGGAAGGAATGGGACTGGGAGGTTCGCCTTCAATGTCAGCTCCTGTCAGCGGGATCGGGGCACCTACTCGGGACGGCCCGCGCCGTCGATGGCCGCCAGCAACGGCTCGGCCGTCTTGAACGGGTCCGATTCGTACCCCGCGGGTTGCGATGGCCTCGCGCATGCTGTCGTCATCCTCGACTACGAGCACTTTTCATGTGCGGCGTCGCTACCTCAGGCCCAGAACGCAGCGATGCGTTGGACCATCCAGAGCGAAGCCGCACCGCCAATGGCATAGGGGGTCGCCCATCTGGGCCATTCTCCGCGGCGCGCCAGCACCCCACGCAATGCGGAACCAAGTGCCAGAACCACAGCCACGAATGCAAGCTGGCCGATCTCGACGCCCACGTTGAAGCAGAGAAGCGCGAGCGGAATCGCCTGCTGCGGCAACCCGATCTCGGCCAGCGCGCCCGCGAATCCGAGTCCATGCAGCAAGCCGAACACGAAGGCAACGACCCACGGCACCCGCCGGGTAAGGCTGGGCCTGCGGCGCCACGCCGACACGACTTCTCGCGCCAGAAACACGATGGAGAGCGCGATCGTCGCCTCCACCGGTGCGGGTGGTAGGTTGAGCCAACCCAGGGTCGCCGCCACGAGCGTGATGCTGTGCGCGACCGTGAACGCCGTCACGGTGGTGACGATGCGAGAACCTCCGTTCACGATCATGAGGAGCGCAAACACGAACAGCAGGTGATCGATCCCCAGCAGGATGTGCTGGATGCCCAGCAGCAGGTAGGCGCGCACGACCTCGAGCCTGCCGACCGTGGCCTCGACCACGAACTGCTTGCGCATCGGCACGAGCCGGGTCACCTGAGCGGTGCCGTCGTCGTGAACGACGCGGACCAGAACCTCTGCGCCGCCGTCGGACAAGCCGTCTATCTCGATCGTCCGGCCCGCGAGGCCACCGGGCTGCCGGATGCGTCGGTGCTCGACATGGCGCGCGCCGACGAACGCTGCCCGCGGCTCGACGAGGTCGACGGTGCCCGGCGGCAGCACGACGTTCAATCGCAATCGCGCCTCCCCGCCGCGCGCTGGCACCCTCCACATCAACTGGTAGGTTTCGGCATCGACCTGGCGCAGCTCGAGATAGGCAAGGCGTAGCTCGTCGGCCCTTGCCGAGGAGCAGGCGAAGAGCAGCAGCACGAACAGGAATCTCATCGTGCGATGCCGGCAACGCGCTGGCGCTGGCGCTCGATGCGGACCTCGTAGCGCGCACGCAGGCCGGCGTAGTACCTCTCGCGGGCAGCGGCCGTTTCGTCGCGGATCCAGTCGCGCTCGACCTGATCGCGGATCTCTGCCAGTGAGGGAACTCGTGCCGGCAAGCGCTCGGCGACGCGCACCAGGTGCAGGCCGAAGTCCGACACGACGGGACCCCGCCAGGTGCCCTCCGGCAGCTCGTCGATAGCAGCTGCGAACTGCTGCCCGAAGCCGCGGGCGACCTCGTCCGACGACGCGCGATCCATGCGGGCATCGAGCTGGGTCGGCCGTCCCGCGTGTTCCGCCAGACGTTCCCCTTCGGGGCCGTTGAGTCGTGCGAGCAGTCGATTGAAGTCGAGGCTGCCGTCGTTGCCGAGGAAGACTTGCGCGAACGTAAGGCGTGCCTTGGATCGATAGCGGTCGCCATGCGTTTCCAGATAGGACTGCAAGGCAGCCCCATCGGACTCCGGCGTACCGCTGATGCTTTCGCCCACGAACTCCATCCGCTGGCGCACGCGCCGGCGGATCAGTGAATCGTCGCGATCGAGTCCGAGGGCCACGCCCTCGCGGTAGAGCACTTCCTCGCGCACGTAGTTGTCGGTGAGCGCCGTCATTTCCTGCTCGGTCGGCGCTCGTCGCCACGTGCGCTCGAACGCTTGGCGCATTGTCGAGAGCTCCGCTTCGCCGACGACGATCGTCGCCGGTTCCCGGCTGCCGTCCTTGACCACCGCATGCAGCACGAAAAGAGCCAGGCCGATCGCGAGGAAGTGCAGCAGCGGCTCCGCAAGGACGCGCTTAGCCGCCGCGTTCATGGCGTGTACCAGATGGGCGACGTCCAGGCGCGCTCGACCGTCGTCATCGGCACTTCCTTGTCCATCTTCACCTTGAAGTACGCGGCGTCATAGGCCGTCCAACGAGGCGTCGGGATCTCCAGCACGCGCGCGTAGTAGACGGCCTTCTGCTTCGGATCGAACCCAGGGTCCTTCCACACGGCCGTCAGCTCCGGCGTGCCGATCGTGTTCTTCCACGTCGCAGCAGCGACGTCGACCGTGTTGCCGACCGCAGCGAGCTTGCCCTTCGCGTCGACCTTGCGCTTGCCCGGATCGCTCCATGCCACGTCGAAGATCTTCTCGCGTGGCTTGCCGCTCGGGTCGAGCCAGCCCTTGACGATCTGGATGCGGTCGAGATTGCCACCCAGCGGGTCCTTCAACGCCGCGACGAGAAAGGTGGGTGCCTTGCCCGCCGGCGCGCCCTTGAGATCGCCCCCCATCGGCACCCCCTTCGTGTAGCCGATGATGGCGGGGCTGCGCGAGTTCGCGTCCTGAGAGACGAAGTCGAAGCCGCCGAAGAACCGCACCAGCATTCGCGGGCCGCTGGTGGCATAGGTCTCGCGGCGCTTCATGGCGTCCCAGACGCTCTCTCGCGTGTTCTCGAGCGCCCAGACCGCGGTGTATCCGGCCGCGGTCTCCTCGTAGGTCTTGATGAGCACCTTGTCGCGCTTCATGAAGACTTCGTGCCAGCGGTCGGGCCGCGCCTCCGAGCCAGGCATCTTTCCGTAGAAGTTGTCCTCTTCCATCGCGGTCAGGCCGTTGTGCGTGTCGCTGCCCGCGGCCATGCCGTACTTGAAGGGGTTGGCGCCGAGGCTCTGCTCGGCGGCCAGGCCGTTCTTCAGGGCCTCGCGCAGATATTCGGTAGGGATCTGCTCCGGCCTCTTCGCCACGCCCGCAAGGTTGGTCTTGTCCCACAGCTCGTAGCCCACGGCGAACTCGTCGCTCGGCGACAGGCGAGGATGGGACTCGCTTTGCCCCTTGGTCTGGATCACCTCGAACAAGGGTTCCCACCGGCTGCGCGCTTCGGCCCATTCGCGCGTCATCGGCCCGCCCGCGAACGTGCCGAGCTCGAACATGCGACCGTTCGACATGTTGCCGTTGTGGGGGATGGCGAGCAGCTTGCCGCCGGTCTTTTCCTCGTACGACGCCATCCACTTCCAGAGGTCCTCGGGATTCTGGGTGTCCAGCGTCGTCATCGGCACCATCTGCTGGGCCTTGTCCTTCCCGTCGCGGTAGATGACGTTGCGATGCAGGTTGTTGCCGCCGCCCGCGTTCGAGGTCCACTCGTAGGCGATGAACGCCGTGAAGCGCCCTGGTTCGTTGTACTTCTCCATGATCGCGATGCTGCGGTCCCACACGGAGCGCGCCAGCTTCGGGTCGAGGATGGGAGGGGGCCTTTCCAGCACATTGGGATCCTAAGCTTAGAATTCCACGTGGACAAGTTGTC
>JADMIO011564972.1_pt1 | contig 74999 bp, 59 predicted proteins | sample 8958161 | NCBI WGS metagenome assembly JADMIO01 (sample SAMN16585339, study PRJNA669376) | soil metagenome | isolation source: Crop rotation soil | place: USA: Cullars Rotation, Alabama | collected 2011 | reverse complement strand
CCGCGACTTCAAGTCACGTGAATTCCAAGCTTCGGATCCCACTGTGCTGGAAAGATCGGGAACTGCTTGCGCGCGAGGTACACCAGCAGTGCGACGCCGCCAATCGCGCCGAGCACGGTGAGCGGCCGCAGCCAGCCCCAGAATTCAGGCGTCCGTGCTTCGATGTGCAACTGCGCGTACACCGTCACCGCTACTAGCGCGCCAACCGCGATCAACCAGCGCGGCTCTCTCCGCACGAGGTTCGCCGCCGCCACCGCGCCCACGCCAACGAGCGCCGCCACTCCCGGCGCCATCGCCGAGGTGTAGTAACTATGGTAGATACCCTCCGCGAATGAGAAGACGCCGCCGTACATCAGCACAGACCCGCCGAATATCACTGCAAACGCCTGCTTGGTGGGGTTGTCGCGCCAGTACCAGAGCGCGAGCAGCGCACCGCCAAGCGCAAACGGCAGCAACCACCCGATCTGTCCGCCGTTGGCCGCGTCGAACATGCGGAAGACGCCGGGCAGGCCCGCGATAACACCGCCCGCGCCAAGGCTCGCCGCGCCGCCCGGCCCGCCGCCGTTGTTCGGACCAAAGCGCTGATTCGTGCGCGCGCCGCCACCACCGCCCTGCGAGTCGCCGTCCACCCGCCCGAAGCCGTTGTATCCGAAGATCAGGTTCAACTCCGTGTTGTCGGTGCTGCCGCCGACGTAAGGCCGGTCCGTCGCGGGCCACGCATCAACGATCGCCACCCAGGAGCCGGAGACGATCAGCGTCGCCAGCGCCAGCAAGGCCAGCCGCATCGCCGTCTGCTTGATGTTCGCCCGCGAGAGCACGGGCGTACCGACGACGATCGCCAGCGCAAAAGCGGGCCCCGGGATCCACGCCGCGCCCATCTTCGTGTTGAACGCCACGCCCACAAGCGCGCCTGCGGCCGCCGTCCACGCCCACCAGCGCCCGGCCTGCAGCGACTGCATCACGCAGCCCGCCGCACCGACCAGCAGCAGGATCATGAACGGTTCCGGCAGGTTCAGCCGGTTCACCGCTACTGATATCGGGGACAGCGCGAGCACGAGGCCGGCGATCGTCGCCGCGGTCAGGCCAAACCACTTCCTCACGATCACCCACAGCAACGCCACGCTAGCCGCGCCTGCGAACGCGCTCGGCAACAGAATGGACCATGATGAGAAGCCAAACACTCGCGCGGACAGCGCACCGACCCAGAGGAACGCCGGTGGTTTATCGACTGTGATGAAGCCGCCCGGATCGAAGGCGCCGAAGAAGAAGTTCTTCCACGATACGGTCATCGATCGGACGGCCGCCGCGTAGTAGGTGTTCCCGTACCCCGCTTCGGACAGGCCCCACGTATTCAACGCCAGCGCGAGCACGGTCACGCCCGCCAGCAGCGAGTACGGAAGCCAGCGTCCCTGCAGCCGCGCGAAAATCGACTCCCACGCGCGCGCCCACGGCTCAGTGGACGGCCGTGGTTGCGTGGTCGGGTACGCGGTGTTCTCAGACATTGCTACGCAGGTTAGTGCATATATCTGAGTCGCGCATGAAAGCCGTGTGAAAGGACATCAAGAATCGCGATGCGCTTCTCCGGCCTGTCGGTTCGCGCTGGTTCGAAAGGTTAACCGGCGTCCCGTCTCATAACTCCAACGTTACGGAACTGTAACCCATCTCTCATTGTTAATTCACAGGCGGTCGCTATTCTGAATGTAGGCCGAATTCCCACCCGGAGTGGCGGGAAACGGAGGACCCGAAAAGCCGCAAATGGGGTTAATTCGCCGAAAGGCGGACGGGCAGTACGAATCGCCTCTCAGCCCGAACCCGACAGCTAACTTCGTAGGCCACTGAGACGGCCTCTGGCTCACGGCGGGAAGCGCCCCCTGACCGCCGGCGATGCAGAGACGGTACGCGACAAGGAGGAGTGCCATGAAGTACTTCCCCCAGCGGGCGCGAAAACGTGACATCGGAAAGAAACTCAAGATCTGCACGTATTGCCTCGGCGACATGTTCGACGCAGGCCGATGTGTCCAGTGCAACTCCCGCAACGGAGCCACGCCCCTGAGACAGGCTATAATGCAGCCGGTAACGATCTTCAGAAAGCCGATCGTTAACTAGAAGGACTCACGTTGCCGGACTCTGACGACGAGGAAACGCAAATCCTCTCGGGCGACATGCTCGAGGCGAAGCTCTGGGAGAACGAAGACCCGCGCATCTTCTCGACCAACCCGGACGACCCCGACGAAGGCCGCACGTTCATCTGGGTAAGCACCGGCTGGTTCGAGCGTATCGAAGCCGAGGATGGTGACGGCGCCGTAGATTTCTCCCCACTCTCGATGGACGAGCACGCCCTCCGCCAATGGCTCTCCGAGCAGAATCTCGAGATCACTGAGCTCGACGACGAGTACGCAGTCGACGTCCGCGAAGAGTTCATGGCGGAAGACCCGCTGTATATGGAGGCGCCCGAGCTCTCCAACCAGGAAGTCGATACGCGTCCTTAGGGATGCCGCGCTTCTGGGTCGGCTGTTCGGGGTGGAACTACAAGCACTGGCGACACCGCTTCTACCCTGCTGACCTGAAATCCCCCCGTTGGTTCGACTTCTACGCCCAGCACTTTTGCACCGTCGAGATCAACAACACCTTCTACCGTGAAGCGCCTGATAAGACCTACGACCGCTGGCGTGATCAAGCGCCCGATGGCTTCCGCTTCGCCGTAAAGGCGCACCGCTATCTCACGCACATGAAGCGCCTCACCGACTTCGAGGAGCCGCTGGAGCGCATCATCAAGGGCGCCCGCCGCCTCGAAGACCACCTCGGCCCGATCCTCTACCAGATGCCGCCCGCCTTCAAGCGCAACGACGACACCGTCGCCCGGCTCGATACGTTCCTCGCCGCGCTCCCGAAGGACCTCATGCACGCGATGGAGTTCCGCGACAAGTCCTGGTACAACGGCGAGACCGTCGATCAACTGCGCCGCCACGAAGTCGCCTACGTCGCCCACGACATGGGCAAGGACCCGATCCCGCTGGCCGCCACCGCCCGCTTCGCCTATGTTCGCTTCCACGGCAGCGGGGGCGGCAAGTACCACGGCAGTTACCCCGACGAGTACCTCCGCGAATACGCCGATCGCCTCCGCGCCCTCGCCGCTGACGAGATCTGGTGCTACTTCAACAACGACATTGGCGGCCACGCCATCACCAACGCCCGAACGTTGGCCGAAATGCTCGGCGCGGACGTGCCCGCGGGCGTCTCCGCCCGCGGCTCTTGACCGGCAGCCCGGAAGCGGACACCCTACACGTATGTTTAAGAAGATACTCGTTCCGCTGGACGGCTCCCCCACCGCCGAAACTATCATCCCCTTCGTTGAAGAGATCGCCTCCCACACCGGCGGCGAGCTCGTTCTGATGACCGCCGTTCACGCAGTCGCCGTCTGGGATACGTCCGGTACGGTGCAGGTGATGGAGAGCGAAGAGGCGTCCGCCGTCGATTACCTCAAGCAGCTGATGGCGAAGATCCCCGGCAAGCAGCACTGCCGCGTCGTCCGGGGTGAAGCAGCCGAAGCCATCCTGGAGGCCGCGAAGACCGAGAACGCCGAGCTAATCGCGATCGGCACCCATGGACGCTCCGGACTCAAGCGCTGGCTCTTCGGCAGCACGGCGAGCAAAGTACTGCAGTCGGCGGATTGCCCGGTGCTCTTTCTCCACCCAAAGACCGGCGAGGACAAGGGCGCGCCCGGCGCCGTCGTCAAGAAGATCCTTCTACCGCTAGACGGCTCGGAGCTGGCAACCAGCGTCCTGCCGGAAGTCGAAGAGTTCGCGAAGGTGATGGGCGCATCGCTCGTCCTCTACCACTCCGTCGCGCCGATTGGCGCGCTCCCCGGCTTCGAGACGCAGGCGCCGACCGCCGTTGCCCTCCTCCCGGAGCTGGAAGAGCAGGCGAAGCAGTACCTGGCCAAAATAGTGGGCGAGATCAAGTCACGCGGGGTCGAGGCAACGGGCCTCGTGAGCGTCGACGAGCCGGTCCACGGCATCATCGAAGCCGCCGACACCGCCAAAGTCGACCTCGTCGCCATCGCCACCCACGGCCGCGGCGGCATCGGCCGCGCCGTCCTCGGCAGCGTCGCCGACGGCGTAGTCCGCCGAACTGCAGACGTGCCGTGCCTGGTGCTGCGGGCTAAGGACGCCGCGAAGTAGTGAAACGGTTACCTCGTAGCCGGCAGGACAGCGGTACCGTGCGACCACACTCGCACGCGGTTCTTCCCGCCGGCTTTTGCTGCGTACATCGCGGCGTCGGCGTGGTAGACCAGCTCCTCAGGGCTACTCGCCTCCGAGTACAGTGCCAGGCCGATGCTCACAGTTACGGGCGGATCGGTAAGGCGCGCCGCCACGCGACTGCGGACGTCTTCGGCCAGGTCCTCAGCCTCCTTCAAGGACGACACCCAGACCATCATTGCGAACTCGTCTCCGCCGTACCGAAATACGGATTCCTCACCCAGCACCGAGCGAAACTCGTCACTGACTCGAGCCAGTATCTGGTCGCCAGTCGGATGTCCGTACTCATCGTTGACTTGCTTAAAGCGGTCGATGTCTGCCATGAAGACCGCCATCTGTCGATCGTCGCGTGGCTTCGCTACCGCTGCCCGAATGTCTTCCTGGAAGCGGCGGTAGTTCCGCAGGCCAGTCAGCCCGTCCGTAGTGGCTTGCCTCATCGAGATGATGAGCTGCCGATTCCGGTCGCGCAGCTCCGCGTTCGTCAACTCCAGCTCATGCGTGCGCTCCGTGACCTTCTCCTCCAGCAGGTGGTTCATCTCCTCGACTCGCTGCCGTTCGGCGGTTAGCTGTTCGTTCGCACCGCTGAGTGCCGTCGAATAGCGCTCAATCGAATCCAGCATTCCGTTAATCGATCCTCCGAGCTTGCCAATCTCGTCTCCCCCGGACACAGGCGCTCGCGAGTTCAGCTGCGTACCGACAGACCCAACGAAAGCCGACAAGCGCGCGACCGGTCGTAGTACAGTGCGGTCCAGCATAAAGACCAACAAAGCGATGAACGCGGCGCTAAGAACCAGCAGCCAGATGAGCAGATACCGCAACGTGGTCTGACCTTGATCAAAGATGCTGCGAGGCATCGTCACCTCGATGTTCAGCGCAGGCGCTCCATCAACATCGTTCAGCACGGTGTCCGCTGTGAGGCTGTCGCCGCTTGCCTGGACCACTGCTTCCCCCGGAGCTACTCCGTCTGGCAGGCTGGAGGAAGCGGTGGTGATAACAATGCCCAGTTTCGTTGCGTCGCGGAACTCGGTAACCAGCGCATCATCCACCCAGCGGGCCATGACCAGCGATCCCGTGGCCGGCCCCTCGCCACTGCTCGTCACAATCGGCCGCGCCGCCACGATCAGGGCGCCGGAAGGAGTCCTCACAATTCCCGTTCGACTGTCGTCCGGCCCTGTGAAGTTGAACAGGCCGGTGGTCTTCGTAATGGCGCTCTTTGTCGATTCATCCAGTCCAACGCCCGCGCCGTTCGAGTCCACCGCCTGCGTGTACATGATCTCGCCGAAGCTGTTCACGAAGACCATCGCATTGATATGCAGGTTGGTCAGCGTCGTATCGTTCAGGTTCGCGTCGATGTAGCCGGCGTTGTGGTCTTGCACGAACTGGTAGGTGTCATCCCAGGCTGACCAGTCGGACGTGGTGCGATTAAGGCGGCTCAGCTCTACGCCCAGAGCCTGCTTCGTCCGATCGAGGTTATCGCGAGCTTCGTTCTGCTCAAGCGTCGAGAAACCTCCCATCACGATGTAATGGGCAACGCCATAGGTGCCGCCGATGATCACAATCAGGGATACGACCATCACGCCAAGCGTCTTCGTGCGTAGGTTCACTTCAGTCCTTCAGTTCTGAGAGTGCGTCTCTCATAACCTAAGACCATCTGCACCGTTGCCGGGTTACGCGCTAAATGACATCCTTCAAAGAGAGATGTCCAGATTGGGTAAATTCAGAAGGCCGGGGCGGCAGTCGCGGGGTCGGGCGGGTTTAAGCCTTCGCTTCAGCCTTCGGCGTCGGCGATTCGTGGTGGAAGGCGTTGGTGATGTAGTGGTCCGCCGCGATCGCCGCGGTCACGCCGTCACCAACTGACGACGCCACCTGTCGCGCCGAGTTCTGGCGCACGTCACCCGCCGCAAAAAGGCCCGCCAGCGGCGTCTTCATCCACTCGTCGACGATGATGTGGCCGCCCGGGTCGCGCGGAACGAGATCGCCGATGAAGTCCGAGTTCGGGTGGTTGCCAATGAACACGAACACCGCGGACACCGGCAGCGAGCTCTTCTCGCCCGTCTTCACGTTGGTCAGTGCAAGCGATTCGACCTGGTTCTCGCCGACGACTTCGTCGACGACGGTGTCCCAGATGAAGTCCATCTTCGGGTTGGCGAAGGCGCGCTCCTGCAGAATCGCGCTGGCCCGCAACTCATCGCGGCGGTGTACGACCGTCGCCTTGGAGACGTAGCGCGAGGTGAAGATGCCTTCGTCCATCGCTGCATCACCGCCGCCGACAACGGCAACCGGCATGTCCTTGAAGAACGCCGCGTCGCACGTCGCGCAGTAGGAGACGCCCTTGCCAATCAGCCGGTCCTCGCCCGGGATGCCGAGGCGGTTGTAGTCCGCGCCGGCCGTGATGATCAGCGCCTTCGCCAGGAAGTCGCCGGCTTCCGTGTGCGTCAGCCACTTGTTGCCTTGCTGCTCGATGCCGGAGACGGTCGTGTACTCGACTTCGGTGCCGTAGCTTTCGGCCTGCTGGAGCATCGTCTGCGCCAGGTCGAAGCCGTTGACCTGCGCGATGCCGGGGTAGTTCTCGACAACCTCCGTCAGCGCAATCTGCCCGCCGATGACGCCCTTCTCGATGAGCAGCGTCTTGTGGCGACCGCGGGCGGCATACAGACCGGCGGCGAGACCCGCAGGCCCGCCGCCGATGATTACGACATCGTATTCCCTGGTCTCAGTCACGGTTTAGGTAAGTGCTTTCTCGATCGTCTGCTTGAGCTGGCTCTTGGGCCGGAAGCCGATCACGTGGTCGACAGCCTCGCCGCCCTTGAACATCATGAGCGTCGGAATGCTGCGTACGCCGTAGCGGGACGCTGTCTGGACGTTATCGTCCGTGTTCAGCTTGAGGAACTTTACCTTGCCGTCGTATTCGGTGGCAAGCTCATCCACGATCGGCGCGACCATGCGGCAGGGACCGCACCAGGGCGCCCAAAAGTCGACTAGAACGGGCTGGTCCGACTTCAGGACTTCGCTGTCCCAGTTGTTGTCTGTGACTTCGCTTGGCTTGCTCATTGTTGGGGCCTCCTCAGGGCAGTTTGTTTGGCAAAATCGATGATCTTGCTGTTTGACTAGCTGCATGATACTATACCCCCGAGGGGTATGTCAACGGCCCGATAACAGCGAAATTACCAAACAAATTCCCCGACCAGAGGCAAACACATGACACAAGAAGCAAAGACATCCGATCCGGAGGTGGAGAGCCTCGTTTCCCGCCTCAAGCGCGTGGAAGGACAGATTCGCGGTATCCAGCGCATGCTGGAAGAGGACCGCGTCTGTGAGGACATCGTCACGCAGGTGATGGCCGCCCGCACCGCGCTCGACCAGGTCAGCGTCCGCATCCTGGACCACCACATCCAGCGCTGCATGTGCGCCGACGCCGAGCCCGACGAAGCGATGCGCAGCATGCAGCACGCGCTCAAGCTGTGGATGCGTCTCGGCGCCCCGCAGGCCGAAGACTAACTACCCCGAACGACGACAAACGAAAACCGGCGGAGCGTTGTCGCTCCGCCGGCTGTCTTTTTTGCGGCGCGGCGCTAACTCACGTCGAAGGACAGGCTCCCGGACGCGGAGTTGTTGGCCGGGTTCGGGTCGGTGACTGATACATCGCTCGGCGCGACTGACGCCGTGATGCCGAAGTTGTGCGGTCCGGCTTGCAGGCAGGTCACGTTCCATCCGCCGGTGACGAAGATGCCGGTGTTCAGCGGGAAGTCCGTGCCTGGCACAAGCATCGTCGGTGACGTGTCAGTCGAGCAGTCCGCAGGCAGAGTCAGGATCATCGTGACGTCGCCCATCGTGTCGGACAGCGGGCCGTTGTTGCGGACGTCTGTGCCTGCAATCAGCAGGAACGGGACGCCCACCTGGGCAGGCGGCGCGGGCGGCGACAAGAACGCATCAATCTCACGCAGGTCAGCGGTGCCAGCCTGTGGCGTCGGCGTCGGACTTGGTGTCGGCGACGGCGTTGGCGTCGGAGGCAGCGTGGGAGTCGGTGTTGGTGACGCCGTTGGCGTCGGGCTTGGCGTCGGGCTTGGCGTTGGTGTTGGACTCGGAGATGGTGTAGGCGTCGGACTCGGCGTTGGAGTTGGTGTTGGCGACGGCGTTGGCGGCTCCGTTGGAGTCGGCGTTGGCGCTAACGTTGCTGTTGGTGTTGGCGTGGTGGTGGGTTGTGGCGTGCCGCTCGGTGCAGGTTGGCAGTGGCGCCAGATGAAGCCCCAGAACCAGCGGAACCACCAGTTGTGACTGTGTTCCCACGGGTTCGACTTTGGGCACGGGAAGCAGAACCGGTCGAAGAAGTTGAACGCGTCGTTTTGGTGGCGCTCATCGAAGCTGGTGAGCGACGGCGCCGAGTTCGTTTGCTGGCAAAAATGGGCTTCCGCTGTTGGAGCCGAGCCGCCGCCGGAATACGTCCAGGCGAACGCTACAACGGCCAGCACCACCAATCCGCCGATTAGATATCGCAAGCTACACCTCCGTACTAATCCCCTCACAGGACATGACGGATGTGTATGCGGCAGGTTACGGGCGCTCGGAAACCGCCGGTACAGTATCGGTAAGCGTTCGAAAAAGAAGCGGTTTTCGGCCCGAGAACGCCTCTAGTTGCCCGCGGACCTGTGCACGGACACTGCGTAATCGCCGCCGGGCGCCCATGGCTGTCGGTCCCACGTTGACCAACGCTCCTCCAGCGACAAACCTGCCGCCGACGCGGCTTCGTCGTAGCGGTCGATGCTTAAGCGGCCGGGTTGGAGCTGGAAGCCGGCGATGAGGCGCCCGCCCGGCGCCAGGTGCCGCGCCATCTTCATGACGACCGCGGCCTCTGTGCCCGGTTCGAGAAAGATCATCACGTTGCCGGCCATTACGATCGCGTCGAACGTGCGGCCGAGGTCCACCGTCGCGAGGTCAGCGAGCACCCACTCCACGTCAGGCGATTTGCGCTTCGCCGTGCCGAGCATCTCCGCATCAATGTCGACGCCAACAACTTCGATGCCACGCCGCGCGAGCTCACGGCCGACGCGGCCGGTGCCGCATCCCGCGTCCAACACAGAGTGCGGCGCGAACGCCTGCACGAAATCTGCTTCGCCGTGGACGTTCTGGCCCTCGGCGGCGCGGCGTTCATAGGTGGCGTCGTAGGCGTCACCGGTTGTCGTGCGCGTTTGGAGCCAGCGGTTGCCTGAATCGGTCACTGCAGGGGAATTATACCGGCAGATGTTGCCGAGGGCGGTGGACCTGTCGGTGAGGCGACCGGAGCAGTGGCGGTGGGCGTCGGTTTGTCGACCGGCGTGCGGGATGGCTGGGGACCGCCGGAAGACCCGGGCGTTGCAGAACCGCTCCCCTGGGACGTCGCTGTTGGCTTCGGAGTCTTGCCATCGCGTGGGGTGGGCGTTGGCGTCTCGGAGCCTTTCGGGGTCGCACTGGGCGTGCCGCTGGGCGAGCCGTTGGAGGCATTGTGAGTGCAGGCGCCGTCCTCCGTGGTCGAGGCGTCTTTCTTGAAGATCTCTTGCTTGCCGGCGCAGGAGCTGGTTGTGATGTCGTCCGGCTTTGTGAACTTGTCGGCCGGCAGCTTCAGGTAATCGACCGCCGCCTTCATGAACGTCGTCCACATCGGGCCGGCGCCGGCGGCGGAGAACGTGCCGTTGGCCATCGGCGTATTGTCGGCGTTGCCGAGCCAGACCCCGGTTGTGAGGTTGGGCGTGTAGCCCATGACGGTGTCGTCTCGGAAGTTTTCGCTGGTGCCAGTCTTCGTCGCGGCTGGACGACCGATCGTCAGGTTGCTCCAGGTGATCGCGTCGTTGGAGAGAACGTCAGTAACCATGTAAGCGTACGCCGGATCGACGACCTTCTCCGATTGCGGCTTGTCGAAGTTGTAAAGCTCCTTGCCGGAGGCGTCAGTAATCTTCAGTACTGAGACCGGATCGACCTTGCGGTAGCCGTCGCCGAGGTTCTCGACGGTCGGATGGCCGTTCATCGTGCCGTTGTTGGCCAGCACCGAGAAAGCGTACACCTGGTCCAGCATCTTTACCTCGCAGGCGCCGAGCGTGATCGTCGGGCCGCAGTCTGTCTGGTTGAGGTCGGTGATGCCCATCTCGTGCGCGGTGTCCTGCATCTTGTCGACGCCAACGTCGTCGACGGTGCGGACGGCGGCGGTGTTGACGGACTGCGAGAACGCGGTGCGCACCGTGATCTTCCCGAGGTAGGCGCTGTTCCAGTTGTTGATGACGTGCGCCTGCGGCCCGCCTTCATCGAGAGTCAGAGGCTTGTCTTCGACGTATGTGGACGGCACCCAGCCCTGCTTGAAGGCGGTGAGGTAGGTAAACATCTTCATCGTCGAGCCCATCGACTTGAGCGAGGTAGCGATATCGACGTTGCCCTGGATCGCCTCGTCGGAGTAGTCGCGGCTGCCGACGTAAGCGAGGATCTCGCCCGTCTTCGGGTCGATCGAGACGAGAGCGCCGTCGTGGCCGTTCGTGGTCGCTTCGTTGGCGGTGATCACGTCCTGCACGGTCTGCTCGGCGATCTTGTTGAGGCCGAGGTCGAGAGTTGTGGTGATGCGGAGGCCGCCGTCTGAGACGACCTTGTCGCAGGAGATGCCCTCGGGCGGGTCGAACTGGCCGGCCTGGCACATCTTCTCGACCTCGCCCTGCACGTAGAAGTCGAAGTGTGGCGCCTGCACGTCGAAGCTGGCCTGCGTGAAGTTGAGGGGCTCGCTGCGCGCGGCATCGATTTGGTCGGACGTAAGTGTTAGCAGCGGTTGATCGCTGCCGTCCGAGGCTGGGATGGCGTTGATGTCGTCGAGGTGCTTGATCATGAGGTCGAGCACTTCGCCCTGACGTGCCTTGGCTTTGTCCGGGTATCGTTGGTATGTAGTGGGCGCCTGCGGCAGGCCGGCGAGGTACGCGGCTTCTGCGAGAGTGAGGTCCTTCGCGTCCTTGGCGAAGAACTGCTTGGACGCGGCTTGAATGCCGTACGCGAAGTTGCCGTACCCGATCTCGTTGAGGTACCAGTCGAGGATCTGGTCGTCGCTGTACTGGCGCTTGAGCTCGAGCGCTAGGACGGTCTCCTTGAACTTGCGGTTGATCTCGACGGCGGGATTCGAGCTGATGCGGTCCTCCTGGGAAATGTAGATGTTCTTAACTAGCTGCTGAGTGATCGAGCTGCCGCCGCTACCGCCCAGGAAGCCGCCGCTGCCGAACGGTGTCAGGTTCTCGACGCCCGCGCGCAAGAGGCCGCTGATGTTAACGCCGGGGTTTGAGTAGAAGGTTGAGTCTTCGGTGGCGACGGTGGCGGCGATGAGGTAGGGGGAGATCTGGTTTATCGGTACGGGGTCGCGCAGGCCAGCTACGGGATCGACGTATTCGTATAGCTGCTGGCCGTTGCGATCGTAGGCGATGCTGGTGCCGCCGCCGGCGGCAGCGATCGCTTCTTCGGGCGACTTGAGGGTGCGTGCGTACGCGGCGTATCCGATAAATACGATGATGCCGGCGGAGAGAATGCCCGCCAGCACAAACAGGGGGATCAGCCCCGCCGCTGCTTCCAGCCGTTGCCGGAAGGCCTGCGAACGATGCATGCGGAGGTGGCGGGCGCGTTTGCGTCGGGCTCTGTAGATTGCGGTGCGGTTACTCGTAGCGGTGCCTCATTTTCGTGGGCGAGAGGGTAGTCCTATAGGTATAGCGCTGTAAGGGTAGGAAAGATTCGCTTGCCCGCGGCTTAAACGCGCCGGTGAGAGGCGCTGCAATACCATTACAGCGGTTGCGGATTAGAGCCGCGTTAGGGCTTTATGGGACGTCGATGCGGACGATCGTTGCCTGCGGGTCGTGGGCGTGGCGGCCGACGGCGATGTGGTAGGCACCCGGTTCGACTGCCCAGCGGCCGTCGATGCGCACGGCGAGGCGATCGAGGAGAATTTCGAGGCGCACGTGCCGCGATTCCCTCGGTGCCAGTTCAACGCGCTGGAAGGCGGCGAGGCGCCACTCCGGGCGTTCAACGTTGGAGTCGCGGGCGCCGGCGTAGACCTGCACAACTTCGCTGGTGGCGCGGTTGCCTTCGTTGACGGCGGTGGCTGTGACGACGATTGTCTCGCTCTGCAGTTGGACGGAGGCATTGCGCACAGTGGCGGGTGAGTACGAGAGGCCGAAGCCGAAAGGGTAGCGGGGTGTGTGGCCGTCGCGATCCAGGAGCCACTGGCCGTGGAAGAGGTCGTACGTGATGGCGGTGGCTTCGCGGTCGAAGAACGGTAGGTGCGCGGCGTCGGTGGGGACGACGAACGGGAGGCGCCCGCCGGGGTTTGCGCGGCCGAGGATGACGTCGGCGATGGCGCGGCCACCTTCCATGCCGGGGTACCACGCCATAAGGATCGCCGGCACTCGTTCGTGCCAGCCTTCGACCATGATGGCGCTTCCTCCCATGAGGACGACGATGGTTCGCGGGTTGGCCTCGGCTGCAGCGAGGACGAGCGCCTGGTCAGCCTCCGACAGATCGAGCGAGGCGCGGTCGCCGCCCGTGGCAAATGGCGGTGGCGAGGCGGGAGCGTTCGGATCGCGCGGCGGGCGAGGCGGCATCTGCAGATCAGCGGGCCGTGGCGGGGCGGTGTGGGCGAGTAGCTCCGGTTGCGCGGAGATGAACTCGCCCTCGTCCTCGTACGTGCAGCCGACGAAGACAATGGCGACGTCGGCGGCGCGGGCAGTTTGTTTGGCAATTTCGATGTTCGCGCCGTCGTCGTGGGTCACGTCGGCGTTGGGCAGAGCAGCGCGCAGGCCGTCGAGCGGAGTGACAGCGCTGGGCGGGACGACATTGCTCGAGCCGCGGTCGCCGAGGTTGGGTACGGACGCCAATCGGCCGAGAACGGCGAGGCGTTTGATCGAAGCGGGATCAATCGGAAGCAGCGAGCCTCCGTTCTTGAGGAGGACGATTGATTTGACCGACGCCTCGTATGCAAGCTCGCGGTGGGCGGGTGAGGCACAGACGGACGTGTCGGGCGCGGGCTGAGCGAGCACGTCGTCGAAGCGGAGGAGGGTGGAGATGATGCGGGTGACTGGCGCTTCGATGTCGGCTTCTGTCAGCTCGCCGGTGTCGAGCGCGGTCTGAAGCGACTTGTAGCGGATCGCGCGGAACGGCATCTCGATATCGAGTCCGTTGCGAACAGACTTTGGGCCGTCGCGCAGCCCGAAAATCCAGTCGGAGATGACGTAGCCTTCGAATCCCCACTCCTCGCGGAGGATTTCCGTGAGGAGTTGGCGGTTCTCGCCGCACCACTCGCCGTTGACGGAGTTGTAGGCCGACATCACGCAGGCGACGCCTTCATCGATCACGCGCTTGAAGTGTGGGAGGTAGGCCTCGTGCAACGCGCGGTCGTCGGCCGTGACGTCGACTTTGAAGCGGGCGTTGTCGATCGAGTTGAGCGCGTAGTGCTTGACGCATGCCATCGCGTGGCGCTGGACGCCGCGGCAGAGGGCGGCGCCCATCTCGCCGACGTGGTGCGGGTCTTCGCCGTACGTCTCCTGCGCGCGGCCCCACGCTGGGTGGCGGAGGACGTTCACGTTCACGCCGCCGAAGAGGTTCGCGCCACGGGCCCGCAGCTCAAGGCCGATGGCATCGCCGATACGCTCCTCGAGATCCTGGTCGAAGGTGGCGCCGCGGGCCATGCTTACCGGGAAGCAGGTGTTGGGGCCGACAACGACGCCGCGCGGCCCGTCGGAGAAGGCGATGCCGGGGAAGCCGAGACGCGGGACCTGCGCGCCGAGGTACGGCTTCGCGCCGTAGCCTTCGCCGGCGACGCGAGTGGTGGCCGCTCCGGCGAGCCGCATCAGGCCGGGCCAGAAGTCTTCGTCGCCGTCCAGGCACTCGAGCTTTTCGTCGATCGTTAGCTTTGAGACGAGCTCTGCGGCGACTGTACGGGCGTCTTCGCCGGCTCGGACGCGAGTGCGGGCGTCTTCGTAATTCATGCGCGCAACAGTATATGATGCGCGGTGCGATGGCGAACTCAGAACGCTACGAACGGCCGCTAAGCGCCGAATCGCGCGGCGAAGCGCCCGGGCGCAACCGGCTCGCCGGACGGCGAATACTGATCGTCGGCGGCGGACAGCGGGTCGTGGATGCGGAGACGGATCCGACGGGCAACGGCCGCGCGATGTCGCTGCTCTTTGCGCGGGAGGGTGCGCAAGTTGCGGTCGCGGACATGAACGTGGCGAGCGCGGAGCAAACTGTCGACATGATCGTGCGCGAGGATGGGCGCGCGTTCGCGATCCGGGCGGACATCTCGCGCCCGAATGACGTCGAGCGGATGGTGGACGAGGCGGAGTCGAGGCTGGGGGCGATCGACGGGATGGTGTTGAACGTTGGCGTTGGTGTGGGCGAGCTGGGGCTGGAGGGTGCGACGCCGGAGTCGTGGGACCGCACGCTGGAGATCAACCTGCGCGGGCCGATGCTGTGCTGCAAGGCCGCACTGCCGCGGCTGGAGAACGGCTCGTCGGTCGTGTTCATCTCATCGATTGCGGGGCTTGTGGCCGGAAGCCGCTTGCCCGCGTACGATGCGTCGAAGGCGGCGCTGGGCGGGCTGATGCGGCACGTTGCGCTGGAAGGGGCGCCGCGTGGCATTCGGGCGAACATCGTTGCGCCGGGGCTGGTGGACACGCCGCTCGGGCGTTTGGCCACGCAGGGACGGCCGTCACGCGCTGGGACGCGCACGCCGTTCGGGCGGCAGGCGACGGCGTGGGAGATCGCTTACGCCGCGCTGTTCTTCACGTCGGACGAGAGCGTCTACGTGACGGCGCAGGTGCTGGCTGTGGACAGCGGAATCACCGGCATCAGCTGATCACATCGCCGACGGCGGGGCAGTTGCTCGGGGCTGGCAACTCGGGCAACTCGCTGATCGATAGCAGCACGTCTAGGGCATCCAGTCCGTCGATGTGACCGTCGCAGTTCGTATCGTCTTGCGGGAGCGCTGGATTCGAGGCGGCGAAAAAGCACGCGTCCTGTAGCCTGCTCGTGATCGCCAGCAGTGCGATAGCGTCGAAACCGTCGATGTGACCGTTGCAGTCCCCGTCGCCGACGAGGATTGGTATCGATGTTGGTGGGAACGTTGGCGTCTGGCTGGCCGGCGTTGCAGTCGCTGAGGCGGTCGCGGTTTGCGTTGGGCCACCGGTTGGCGTCGGCGTTGGGGTTGGGCCAGGCGTCTGGCTGGTTGGCGTCGGTGTGGGAGATGGGCTTGGGGTTGGCGTCGGCGTGGGCGTGGGAGCGGCGACCACGGTGGCGCAGGCGGAGAACATCGAGGTCGCCTGCTTGTCGGAGCCGACGACGCGGCTGGCGGTCATCGTGAGGATCGTGCCAAGCTCAAGGTGATCGACGATCGTGTGGCCGGAGGCGTGTCCGTTCGAGTCGGTAATTACGGGTCCGGCGAAGTCCTCGGCCAGGATTATCCCTTCACCGAAGCCGGACGAGTCGCAGAGGTCAGTGCGGTAGAGGCTGACTTCGTAGGTGGAGTTGGCCTCAGTGTCAAGTGTCCAATCGACGAAGTCGGTGGTGGCCTGGCTGATGATGGGCGAGTTCTGAAGGCCGTTCGGGCCGGTGTCAGCATCGAGGGGATCCTGCGTTGGATTTGTCGGGGCGAAGTCGAAGTTGATCGCGTTGGACAAGTTGTTGAAGAAGTCATTTGGCGCGAGGTAGTTTCGCAGTGTGACGCCGTCCGTGAACTCCTCCAGGCCGATGCCGTAGACACCGTTGTTGGCGATGGTATTGCCGAAGATATCGTTATCGCTGGCGCCATTGAACAAGACGATGCCGTTCCCATTGCCCTGCGATTCGCCGGTGGGCCTGACTCCGATCTTGTTCGTCTCGATGACGTTTCCGCTGGCTGTGGCGCCGCTGAGAACTATCGCTTCGTTGTCGTTGTTGGAAATGACGTTCGCCGGCCCGATGTGGTTGCCTGGCCCGCTCATTTGGATGCCGATGGTGTTTCCCCGGGGCTGCCCGCCGCCACCGTCATCGCCCGCGGCGTTGACGCCGATGTAGTTACCCAGCACGGTGTTGTTAGTGGCGTTGGCGCCGATGTCGATTCCGATGCCAGCGGCGCCGAATGTGAACGAGTCGCTGTCGATGATGTTGCGGTCAGTCGTGGCCGTCCCGCCGATGGTGTTGTTGTGCGCCGTGCCTGTCAGCTGGATGGCGGTGTCGTTGTAGAACTGCCCGTCGTTGATACCGCCGGTTGTGGTTGTGCTGAACATGTTGCCGATTGCCGTAGTGGCGTTGGCGCTATCAATCTTCAGGCCGACCACGCTCGCGTCGACGAGGTTCCCCTGGATCGTGGTGGCGAGGCCCTTTGAGACGATGCCGTTGTTCGCGTTGCCGACGGCAGCAGTCCCGGCGACGTTCGTGCCGATATAGTTGTTGTTGACGGAGTTGCCGTGTGTGCTGAACTCCAGCAGGACGCCGGTATCGCTGTTGCCGGAGATCGTGTTGCGTGCGCCGCCAACCACACCGATCGCGTTTCCGGACGATGTGCCGATCACGTAGACGCCCGTCGCGTTGGGTAGGGCAGCGGTCCCGGCCGAGTTGAGCCCGATTACATTTCCCTGGATCGAGTCGTTGGTGGTGCTGATGAGGGAGATGCCGGTGGCGGTGTTGCCGGAGACGACGTTGTCGCGGACGGAAGCGCCGGGTGTATTGACTAGCTTGATGCCGTCGTTGTTGGGAGAGGCGGTGGATTGAGGTGTCCCGGAGCCGAGGCCGATGCGGTTCGATCGGATCGAGAGCGCCGTAGATCCAGTGCCTGTCACTTCGATTCCAGACAGCGCGTTGTTGCCGATAAAGTTGGCGTTTGCCGAGCTGCCGCCGATGGTTATACCGGCCGAGGATTCGAGCTTTATGCCATCCCCGTCGTTTGGTATTGAACCGATCTTTGCGGTCAGGCCGATGCGGTTGGCGGTGATCGCAATACCTTGAACGCTGACGAGGTGGATGCCGTTCCCGTGATTTCCGCCGACGATGTTCTGCGAAATCGCGAGGAAGTCCGCGTCGCCTGTTACCGAGATCCCGTCTCCAGCATTGCCCATGTCCTGGAGGCCGTCGCTGGAAGTGCCGATGCGATTGTTGGTTAGCTTGCCCTTGGTGTCGGACAGGATCGCGATTCCGCTACTGGTGAACGAATTGATGACCATGCCTTCGACGGACACTCCGCTGCCGTCGATCGTCAGTCCGTTCGAGTTACCGGCCGTTCGGTGCATCTGCACGAAACCGGCCGGAGAGGTCGTGCCGTCGATGTCGAGGCTCTGGGTGATCGTTGGCTCTGCGCTAGCGACGTTAATTGTTGGGATGTTGCCGGCGGAGCCGATCGAGAAGTTGATGGTATCGAACCCGGACTGGGCGTTGGCGATTTCGATGGCGGCGCGCAGGGTGCACTGGTTGCCGGCGGAGGAGCTGGCATCGCAAGGGAGTCCCGGCGCGAGGTCGGAACCGTCGCCCGTGTTATTGACGACGATCGTCGCGTTTACCGCTTCCGCGGGGCGCGCGGCCAGGAACAGCAGCAACGCTGCGGCGAAGAGCCAGATGAATCGTGTCATTGAATACCCCCGAGCTGATTAGACTAGACGCCGAAGCCGGTCTGGCCCTCCTCCAACTGTACGCCTAGCGTGTTTAGCGCCATCGACACGAGCTTGTACTGGCCGACGGTGAAGATGACATCGATCAACTGGCGGGTGTCGTAGACCTCGGATAAAGCAGCCCAGGTTTCGTCATTGATGAAGGAGTCTTGCAGGAGCTGATCGGTAGCGCGGAGCAGGTCTGCCTCGTTCTTGCTCCAGCCGGCGGCGCCGGGGCCTGACTTGATGCGCTCGATCTCTTCGTCGGTGAGCCCGGCGACTTTGCCGATGATCACGTGCTGTGACCACTCGTACTCGGACTGGCAGAGCCAGCCGGTGCGGAGGATGAGCAGCTCGCGCTCACGCGGCGGCAGCGTCGAGCGGTAGAGGACGTGGGTGCCGAAGACGCTCCATCGTTTGAACAGCTTCGGGTGGTGGGCCAGCGTGCGGTAGATGTTCATCACGCGGCCATCTTGCTCGACGCGGGTCATCACCTCACGGGTGTCATCGTCCCAGTCGGCCGGTGGCCTGGGGTTGAGCCTGGGCTCGGGAGTTCGCATGGTGTGCCTCCTTCGATTCGCGAGGCAAGGCTACCACATCGGCTATTGCGAGGCGGACGATGCGATGCTAACGGTAACGGTCGAACCTGTGCCGGGCTTGCTCTCGATGCTCAGCGTTCCGTTCGCCTTCGCGGCGCGCTCTCGCATCGAGCGAAGGCCGAGGTGGCCGGGGAAGTCGCCGTCCGGGTCGAAGCCGATGCCGTCGTCAGCGATCGTCAACTCGATGCGGGAGTCGACCTGCTGCAGGCAGACGCGGACTGACGTGGCGCTGGCATGCTTGACGATGTTGTGCAGCGCTTCCTGCCCGATGCGGTAGAGCATCTCCTTGGCGTCGAGCGGGAGGTCCGGCTCGTCGGCGAGCTCGGCGGTGATGGCGATTTCGTAGCGGGCGCTTGTGGCGGCAATCTGCTTGTTCAGCGCGGCGACGATTCCTTCCGCCTGCAGCGATTCTGGCCGCAGCTCGAAGATGAGGGCGCGCATTTCGGCGAGGCCGGCTTCGGCGAGCGCGAGGACATAGTCGACCGGCGCGACGGCTTTCGCCGGGTCGCGATCAAGCACGGTGCGGGCGGTGCGTGCGCCGAGCGCGATGCCGTACAGCGCCTGCGAGACGGAGTCGTGCAGCTCGCGGGCGAGGCGCTGGCGTTCTTCGAGGGCGGTGAGCTGGCGGTCGCGAGCGTGGAGGCCGGCGTTCGTGACGGCGATGACGGCTCGCTCGGCGAGGGCAAGGAGCATGCGCTTATCGGCGTCGGTGAGCGAGCGGTCCTGGGGATAGGCCGCCGCGACGCTGCCGAGGACTTCACCTTCCGGAGACATCAGCGCGAGTGCCGCCCAGTGGTGGATCCCTTCTTCCTCCAGGATGTCGCGCCAGGGGCCTTGAACGGTGTCTATCGTAATCTCCACAGTTTGCATCCGCTCGGGGGCGCTTGTAGGCAACATCTGGCCTTCGGGCGTCTGCATGAAGCGAACGCTCTTCTCGGACCAGCCTCTGGCAGCGCGCGGGATCAGGCGTTGCCGGGCGGCGTCCCAGGTCGTGACGACGATCTTCTCGGCGCCGAGCAAGTCGACGGCGACGTCAGCGAGTGCTTGCAGCACTTCATCCAGATCGAGCGAGCGGAAGATCTGTTCGTCGCTGCGGAAGAGGGCTTCCATCTCGCGTGCCTGGCGCTGTGTCTGTTCGAAGAGCCGCGCGTTCTCGATGGCTGTAGCCGCCTGGTTGGCGAACGCTCCGACGAGACGGGCGTGGTCTTCCGTGAAATAGTCCGGTTCCGTCCGCGACATGGTCACCATACCGATGGCCTGGTCGCCAACCATCAGCGGCACTCCCATCCAGGAGCGGATATCGGTGAAAGGCTTCACGGTGAGCAGGCCGGCGCCGCCTATTACCTGTCGATAGCTGTTGGCCCGAGGCTCATCTGCGCGAATGTCCGGGATGATCAGGTGATTGCCGGCGCCAATCCGCTCCCACAGGATCCCGCTGTCCGCGATCGAGAAGCGTGCGCCCAGCTCGCGGCGCGCCCCTTCGCGAGCACGAGAGTCCACGATCACGAGTTCATTGTGCTCGAGTACGACGACTGACGATCCATCGTGGGGAAGGATCGTCTGTAGTTCATCAAGAATGGCGCCCATCAGATCGCGGACGTTGAGGGTGGAGACGACCGCGCGGGAAACTTCGAGCAAGGCGCCGAGCTCTCGCGTACGAGCCTGGGCCTGCGCGAACAGACGCGCATTTTCGATGGCGGTCGCGGCGGGGCCGGCAACCGCCTGGAGGAGCGCGATGTGCTCGGGCGTGTAGAAGTTTGGCTCACGGTGCGCAAGACTGATCGCGCCTACGAGGCGGCCCTGCGCCATTAGCGGCACGCAGACCAAACAGCGCGCGTATTCTGTCGGGGTGTTCTCCAGCGACCCGCCCCAGGTCTCCCGGTAGAGCTTTGCGGTAGCCGAATCGCCGAGCACATCGAGGACGAGGCTGACCTCGCCCTTTACAGCCGACTCCCAGACAAAGCCGCCCTTTCGCCAGATCTGCGCGACATCCCCGTACGGCCGGAGTGAAACAGACTCCGGACGGCGCACGGCGAACTGGCGCAGGCCGTCTTCCACAGCCAGCATGATGCCGGCGCCGTCATACGAGACGATCTTTTGCATCTCGTCCAACATCAAATCCATAAGCGGTTTCAGCTCCAGCGTCGACGAAAGCGCCTTCGAGATTTCGAATAGCGCGCTCATCTCGCGCGTCCCTCGGTCCGTTTGTTCAAACAGGCGCGCGTTCTCAGCGGCGACAGCACCGTGCCGGGCGATCGCCATCGCCATCTCCACGTGGGCATCTGTGAAGAAAGCGGGCTCGCCCTTAGAGATGCTCAGCATGCCGACGACACGGTCCTCGAGGCCGAGCGGCATCGCCATCCACGAGCGGATGTAGTCAAACTCAGGGCGTTGCATACGCTCGCCCATAGTGGCGCGAAACATCTTCGCTTCGGCCGAATCGCCGAGTACGTCGTCCACGACGATCGGCTCGCCCTTTAGTACCCGGCTCCACATCGATTGCCCGGGCGCGGTGACGAGTGTGTCGTCGACGATTGCGGTCTCTCGCCCGTCTGGTCCGACCGATTCGATGATCCGGAGCATGCCGCCTTCGATGAACTCCACTGCCGAGCCGCCGGTGTAGTCGATCACGCGCTTTAGTTGCTCTAGCATGGCGGCCGCCAGCTCACGCAGCGTACGGGTTGCCGTGAGTTCACGCGAGACGTCGAGAAGCACACCGAGCTGCTTCGTCCGCTCCGCTTCCTCTTCGAACAACCGCGCGTTTTCGATGGCGACGGCGGCCTGGCCGGCGATCGCCATCGCCAGGTGCGCGTGCTCTTCGGTGAAGAAGCCGGGCTCCGGCCGCGACATGCTGAGCGAGCCGAGCACCTTGCCGCGATGCGCGATCGGCACGGCCATCCACGAGCGGATCCGTTTGAGCGCCTCGACCTGGCCATGGCCGGCGTCGCGGGTGCCTTTGCGATAGCTGCGGGCGTTGCGGTCGCTTTCGTCGAGCATGTCGGGGACGATGACTGGCTCGCCGTGGTCCATGGCCTCCCAGATCGGACTTTTCGTATCGAGCGGGAAGCGCGCGCCAAGCTTGTAGTCGTTGTCGGGGGACCGCGCGTCCAGCACGACGACTTCGTTGCCTTCGACAAGATTCACGGACGCGCCGAAGTACGGGATCACCGTCCTCGCCTCGTCGAGCAGGAGGCCGAGCACCTCGTGCAGGTCCAGCGTGGAGACGACTGTGTGGGAGATGCGGAGCAGCGCCGCGAGATCCCGTGTGCGTTCATCGACGCGATCTTCGAGGGCGTGGCGTGCCTGGACGCGGTCGGTGACGTTTCGGGCCACCCAGACGACGCGGTCTTTGTCGATAGGGGAGACGGCGGCGGCGAACCAGAAGGTACGGTTGGGGTCCGGATGAACTTCGTATTCGATCTGCTGCGTCTGGCCCGTGTCGAGAGCGGCTGCGACGACAGCGAGAAGCCTGTCGGCCTGTTCGGGCTCAACTTCGTGGAACGTCTTGCCGATCAGGAAGTCGAGGCGGCGGCGGGCGCTGGGCGATTCGTAGGCGAGCGTTGGCGCTGCGGCGAGCCAGCGGCCCTCCCGGTTGAGCACGAGCACGGCATCGCTCATTGCGCCGAGGAGTGTCTTCAGGTCGAGCGGGTAGTCCTCGTCGGCGGTGGTGGGTTTGTCTTTGGCCGCCATCGGACGTCAGGCGCTATCGAGCGAGACGAGGCCTGACTGCGCAGCGTAGAGCGCGGCCTGCGTCCGGCTCTGCACGCCGAGCTTGCCAAGGATGGCGCTGACGTGCGTCTTCACCGTCTTTTCGCCGATGGAGAGCGCCGCCGCGATCTCCTTGTTCGCCTTGCCTGCGGCGACGAGGCGGAGGACGTCGGTCTCGCGGTCCGTCAGGCCGGTGGACGGGGATTCCGGCAATCGCACCTCCCGCACGAGGCGGGCGGCGGCCTGCGGGGAAAGCTGCACCTGGCCGGCTGCGGCGGCCTTGATCGCGCGGCAGAGCTCGTCCGCCTGCGTGTCCTTCAGGAGGTAGCCGATCGCGCCCGCCTTCACGGCACCGACGACGGTGCCGTCGTCCAGCACGCTGGTCAGCGCGATGACTTCGGTGTCGGGAAGCTCGGCGCGGATGCGGCCGGTGGCGGTCACGCCGTCCATCACAGGCATCATCATGTCCATCAACACAACGTCCGGCAGCAGCTTGTGGGCCTGCGCGAGGGCGTCCGCGCCGTTGCCGGCCTCGCCGATCACTTCGAGCTCCGGGTCGAGCGAGAGGAACATGCGCAGGCCCTGGCGCACCACGCTGTGGTCGTCTGCGATGAGAATCCGTATGGGCATGGTTGAGTCAGTATAGCGCTCCCTCCGCCTAAAGACGGAGACGGGGCGTAGGCCGCAGGTATGAGCCACTTGCCCGCCACCCGCTCGATTTCGCGGGGGCGTTACGAGCTGAAACTAGCGCCATGGACTCACGAATCAAGCTCTTGCTCGTAGACGACGAACCGGCAGTGCGCCGCGGCCTCCGCATGAGGCTCGAACTGGAGCCCGACGTCGAGGTTGTAGGGGAAGCCGGAGACGGCTCCCAGGCGGTGCGGCTCGCGGAGACGCTGGACGCTCGCGTCGTCGTCATGGACATCGAGATGCCGGTAATGAACGGCATCGAGGCGACGAGCGAGATCACATCGCGATTTCCGGGCGTGGCGATTGTGGTGCTGAGCATGCACGACGACGCGGTCACGGTTGGACGGGCGCGAAAGGCCGGCGCAGCAGCGTTCGTCGCCAAGAAGACGATGGACGACAGCCTGATCGAGGCGATCCGCAGCGCCGCCAAATCGAATGGAGGTGCAACGCATGACAGCGATCCCACTTAGCAACACGATCGAAAAGTTTTGGCCTGCCCGGCGATCAACCAACCTCAATACACAAGGAGAGCAAACGGTGACAACGATGACCAGCACAAGGCAAACGGCGACACAAGCAGTCGCGACATCGGCAAGCAACAACAAAAGCCCGATCATCGATGCGCGGGACGTCGTCAAGGTGTACTCCAGCGGCGGGCTGCAGGTCGAAGCGCTCAGGAGCGTTTCGCTGCAGGTACAGCGCGGCGAGATTCTCGGGATCATGGGCGCGTCCGGCTGCGGCAAGACGACGCTGCTCAACTGTCTCAGCGGCCTGGACACCGTAACTTCCGGCGAAGTGTTCATCGAGGGCACGAACCTCGCCTCGATGAACGACAAGCAGAAGACGGCCTACCGGGCGCAGAACATGGGCTTCATCTTCCAGACGTACAACCTGCTCCCGGTCCTCTCGGCCGTCGAGAATGTAGAGCTCCCGCTCGTCGTCTCCGGTGTGCCGGCGGGGACGGCCCGCAGGCGCGCGATTGAGGCGCTGGAGCGGGTGAACCTGGTGGAGCGGGCACGAAACATGCCGGCACAACTTTCCGGCGGCCAGCGCCAGCGCGTAACGATCGCCCGCGCGCTGGTCAACGAACCAGCCATCGTCTGGGCGGACGAGCCGACAGGCGCGCTCGATTCCAGGGCGGCGAACGACATCATCAGTCTGATGGAGGCGATGAACCGGGAGCAGGGACAGACGTTCGTGCTCGTTACCCACGACCCGCGGGTTGGCCAGCGCTGCCACCGGCTGGTGAACATGAGCGACGGCCTGATCGTCAGCGAGGAGAGGAACTAATGAACGCTCTATTCGGACTGAGCATGACGACAATCATGTACGTGCTCCTGGCGTTTTTCGCCGTGAGCATGGCAAGCGTAGCGTGGATCGTGCTGCGCAACCGGACGATGTTCAAGATGGGCCTGCGGAACGTACCCCGCCGCGGGCTCCAGACCGGCCTCATCGTGGTGGGCCTGATGCTGGCGACGCTGATCATCACAGCTTCGTTCGCAACCGGCGACACCATCGACTACTCGGTAAGCAACGCATCCTACCAGCAGTGGCAGCGCACGGACCTCAACATCGACCTCCGCGGCGAAGACAGCGAAGACGCAATCGGCCCGGACGTCTACGTAAGCGACAACGTTGCCAGGCAGCTGCAGGCACATTTCGCAAACGACCCGGACATCCAGCAGTTCCTGCCCTTCCTCTACGCCAAGGTGGCGGCGACCTCCGACAGCACCAAGCTGTCCGAGCCCAACGCCAACCTGACGGGCGTAGACCCGATGGCGCTCAGCGCGGTCGGCGGGCTGCGTGGCACAGACGGCAAGCAGATCGACCTGGCGAGCCTGGGCCCGAACGACGCGCTGGTCAGCCAGAAGGCCGCCAAGCACCTGAACACGAAGGCCGGCGACACGCTCTCGCTCGTGTACCAAGGCAAGCCTTTCACAGCTAACGTTGTCGCGATTGTCGAGGACGAGCAGGCGAGCGGCGTGCTCGGTGACGTCACGGACGCCTCGCGCCCCGGTGGCATCGCAATGAGCCTGTCGGCGGTGCAGAGCATCACCGGCCACCCCGCACACGTGAACTACATCAGCGTTGCGCTGAAGGGCGATGTGCACAGCACGGTCGGTCCGAAAGCTGACGCCGCGGCCAAGCGCGTCGAGGAGTACCTGAAGACGACGCCGGGCCAAGTGATGCTGAACCTCGGCGGCAATGTAGCCGTCGAGACGGTCAAGAACGACGATGTGCACGATGCCGAAGTCATCGGCAACATCTTCACGACGTTCTTCCTGGCGATCGGCCTCTTCTCGATCGTCGCGGGCATCATGCTGATCTTCATGATCTTCGTCATGCTGGCGGCAGAGCGGAAGGCGGAGATGGGCATGGCACGCGCGGTCGGCGCTCAGCGCTCGAACCTTGTGCAGAGCTTCGTCTCTGAGGGCATGGTGTACAACCTGGCGGCCGGCATGGTCGGCTGCGCGCTCGGTGTGGGCGCCGCCTTCGGACTGGTCGTCGGCTTCCTCCGTTACTCACTCGGCAACGACTTCAACTTCATCACGCAGCATGTCACCACGCGGTCGCTGGTCGTCAGCTTCTGCCTGGGCGTGGTGCTCACGTTCATCACCGTGGTCTTCGCCTCGATGAAGGTGAGCTCGGTCAACATCGTCGCCGCCATCCGCGGCACGCCTGAGGACGAGACGCCGGCGGCGCGCCAGCGCATCTCCTGGCGCTCGATTGCCGTCGGCATCCCGATGCTGATCGTGCCGCCGCTGGGGCTGTACGTCATCCTGCGCAGGGGCTTCCACGTTTCCTGGGCGTGGCTCCTGTGCCCCGCGGGCATCGCGCTCGGCCTGTTCGCCATCATGGGCGCGAAGTCCGGCGGCCAGGAAGCACCGTTCTCGATCGGGTTCACGCTGATCCCGCTGTCGATCGCCGGGCTGGCTGCGCACCTCCGGGCACCGGGTCGCCTGACCTGGACGCTGCTCGGCATCGTGCTGGCCAGCTACTGGCTGTCACCGGTGAACATCGGCGAAGAAGTCCTCGGCCGCGAGCTGAAGGGCGACATCGAGATGTTCATCCTCTCCGGGATCATGGTGGTGACCTCGTTCACGCTGATCATCGTCTTCAACGCGAAGCTGCTGACGTTGCTCTTCCAGCGCGGCACGGGATTCGCTTACAAGGTCCCGGTTGCTACCAGCGTTCTTGCAGTGGCTGCCGCCGCCACGGGAGTGCTGCTGGGCGACCGCGCCAACAGCCTCGGCCAGTTGTTCTACCTGGTGGCCGGCATGCTGGGCATCGCCACGGCGTTCTCCTTCGTCTCGGTTCGCTTCCCGACGGTTGCGCCGGTACTGAAGATGGGCGTCGCCTACCCGCTGTCCAACCGCTTCCGCACCGGCATGACAATCGCGATGTTCTCGCTGATCATCTTCTCGCTGACAGCGTTCAGCGCGATCATCGCCAACTTCTCGGCAACGTACGGCGGCGCGGACGCAAACGGTGGCTACGATGTCGTCGCCACGGCCAACGAAGGCAGCGGTCTCGGGAACCTGACGCAGGAACTGAACGGCTCTCCGGTCGGCGCGAACATAACGGACACGGCAGTTGTCAGCGCTCCTCGTCACGGCCAGCACGTCCAGCAGGTTGGGACAACGACGTCGGACCCGTACCCGGTGATCGCGGCTGACGCGAGCTTCCTGAACGGCAACACGAAGCTCGAGGCAGTGGCCAATGGCTACACCGACTCCGCGGCAGCGCTCGCGGCCGTCGCCGGCAGCCCGGACTTCGCGATCCTCGACCACAACACGGTTGACCCGCAGAACACTGACACATGGGTCGCCGACACGACGATCGAGAACAAGCGCTTCGAGCCGTTCCAGGTCACGATCCGCAACGACTCCAACGGCCACGAGCACGTCGTCACGGTCGTCGGCATCTGGGCCAGCCGGATGGACCTCAACATGGTTGAGGGCGTGTACGTGAACACCGCCGCTTACACGGCGATGTTCGAAGCGCCGGAGTTCACACGCACCTTCGTCAAGCTGGCGCCGGGCAGCGACTCGAAGGTCGCGGCCCAGAACATCGAGTCGACGCTCGCCGCGCGCGGTGTGCAGGCCGACTCGATCCAGGGCTTGATCGACGACCAGACTGCGCAGGACCGCACGTTTGACCGCATGTTCCAGGGCCTGATGGCGCTGGGCCTGCTCGTCGGTGTGGCGGCGCTCGGTGTGATCGCCTTCCGCTCTGGCGTCGAGCGTCGCCAGCAGATCGGCATGCTGCGGGCAATCGGTTACCAGCGCGGGAGCATCGCCCTCACGTTCGTGATGGAGTCGGGCTTCATCGGCCTGATGGGTGTGCTGTCCGGAGTCGTCGGAGGCGTTATCGTCTCGCGCAACATCTTCACCACGGGCCTGTTCAGCGACCAGGGAGTCGACTTCACGATGCCCTGGTCGGAGGTGCTGGTGATGGTCTCGATAGCGCTGGCGGTCTCGCTGGTGATGACCTGGCTCCCGAGTCGGAACGCGGCCAACGTGCCAGTGGCGGAGGCCCTCCGGTACGAGTAACGCACAGGCGACCAACCGCGGGGGAGGGCTACGGCTCTCCCCCGCTTCTGCGTCCGGGCCAGAACGTAGCGGCCGGCAGGCGTAAACTTGATGTTGTGAGCGCAAGACTGATCCGGGGGGTCGAAAACTACGCCCTGGCGGCGGGATTTACGGTTGTAGCCACCGGCATCGTGGCTCTTGTGCGCGAGGGGGCGGACGTCAGCAACGCCTCGATGCTGTACCTGCTGGCGGTGCTGGCGAGCGCGGTGCTTTGCGGGCGCGGACCAGCCATTTTCGCCTCCGTTCTCTCCTTCTTCAGCTTCGACCTGTTCTTCGTTGAGCCGCACTACACGATCACCGTCAGCGACGCTAACGAGTGGGTGGGCCTGGGCCTTCTGCTCCTCACCGGCGTGATTACGGGACATCTGGCCGCCGCGCTCCGGGACAGCGCGCGCGATGCCCAGCGCCGCGAGCGCGAAGCCGTCGTCATGTACGACGTCGTGCGTTTGATGGTTGAGCCGGACTTGCAGCGAGCGCTGACGGCGGTCGCAGAACGTCTGCGGTTCGAGCTAAGGTTGTCAGCAGTGCAAGTTGTTGTTGGCGGCGAGACGATCGTGCGGGCGCAGGCTGACACTGGCGATCCGGAAGCGGTGATCCTCGCGCGGGATGCGATTGGGCGCACGGAGATGATCCTCAGCGGCGGGCACGCACCGACGGCGAACGCGCCGGGCAAGCCCGGACGCTGGATCCGGATCGTCGCGCCGCAGCGCCGGGACGGTCAGCGCAGCAACCGTGTGCAGACGGTGCCGGTGCGTATTAGTGGCGCCCAGGTCGGATCGATTGTGCTGGTGCGGGAGCCGTACAGCGCTCCGTTCAGCAAAGAGCAGGACCGACTTCTATCGGCCGTCGGCAGTCAGCTTGCGCAGACCATCGAGCGGTTGCGATTGCAGGCGGCGGCCAACGAAGCGGAGGTGCTGCGACGCACAGATGAACTGCGAACGGCGCTTCTCAACGCCGTCTCGCACGACTTTCGGACGCCGCTTTCGTCGATCATCGCCTCGGCAGGAAGCCTTTTGCAGGACGACGTCCACTGGACCGAGGCCGAGCGCGCCGAATTCGCGCAGGCGATTGAAGACGAGGCGCTGCGGATGAACCGGCTCGTCGGCAATTTGCTGGACCTTTCGCGGATCGAGGCGGGGAGCCTCAAGCCCGACAAGGGTTGGTACGACATCGGCTCGCTGATCGAAGAGGTTGTGGGGCGGCTGCAGTTCCTGGCGTCGGCGCACCACGTAGTGCTCGATGTGCCGCACGACCTGCGCCCGCTGAACTTCGACTACGTGGAGATCGACCAGGTCATTTCGAACTTGCTGGAGAACGCGATCAAGCACACGCCGCCCGGCTCCGAGATTCGCGTTTCTGCGAAGGACACCGGCGACGAAGTGCGCGTTGAGGTGGACGATACCGGCAAAGGCATCGCGCCGGAGGTTATCTCGCAACTCTTCGATCCGTTCTTCCGCGCGCCGACGAATGGCGCTCGCTCTGCTGGGGCCGGCCTTGGGCTCGCTGTTGCGCGCGGGCTTATCGAGGCGCACGGCGGTCGCATCTGGGCGGAGAACCGGCCAGAAGGCGGTGCGTCGTTTGTGTTCACGCTCCCGGCGGGCGCCGTCGCTGAGAAGGTGCCGGCGTGAGCGGCAGCGAGGGCGCGCGAGTGCTCGTCGTAGATGACGAGCCGGGGATTCGCCGCGCGCTGAAGACTAACCTCTCGCGTCACGGGTACCAGGTGAGCACCGAGCAGAACGGCGCCGGAGCGATTGAAGCGCTGGACCGCTGGCACCCCGACATCATCGTGCTGGACCTCGGGCTGCCAGACATGGACGGCGTGGACGTCATCCGCGAGGTACGCAAGCGGGGGAAGACGCCGGTCATCGTGCTCTCTGTACGCGAGACCGAGCGCGACAAGGTCGGAGCGCTGGACATCGGCGCGGACGATTACCTTACGAAGCCCTTCGGCGTGGACGAGTTGCTCGCGCGCATTCGCGTGTCGCTGCGCCATGCAGCTGGGCCTGCGTCGGGGAATGAACCGATCGTGCGCGCGGGCGACCTCGAGATCGATCTCGAGAAACGGCGGGTCACCGTCGGCAGTGAGTCCGTACACCTGACGCCGACGGAATACGAGTTGCTGAAGGCGCTGGCGACGCATCCGGACCGCGTTGTCACGGACCGCATGCTGCTGCAACAGGTGTGGGGCCCGGAGTACGGCGACGAGGCACACTACCTGCACGTGTACATGGCGCGAGTCCGCCGCAAGATTGAGGCGGACCCGCAACGCCCGCGGCACATTGTCACTGAGCCTGGCGTCGGTTACCGCTTCGCGACTGAATAGCACTTCGCGCTTGACCTCTGCCGCCTGAGCCACCACTCTAGCCAACGTGAACATCGGAATTATTGGCGCGGGTGGGATCGCGGAGGCGCACCTCTACGCCTACTCACGCATCCCGGAGCGTGCCACCGTTGTCGCGCTCGCTGACGTCGATACGGAGCGCGCGAAGAATCTGGCCGCAAAGTTCGGGCTCCAGGCGGACGTGGTCTCGGACTACCGCCAGCTGCTGGATCGGGACGACGTGCAGGCTGCGAGCGTTTGCACGCCGCCGTTCGTTCACGCCGAGATCAGCGTCGCCTGCCTGCGAGCGGGCCGCCACGTCCTCTGCGAGAAGCCGGTAGCGGCGACGCTGGCGGAGTTGGACACGATCGAGGCGGCGCAGAAGGAGAGCGGCAGCGTGTTCTCCGGCGTCTTTCAGTGGCGCTTTGGGCGCGGGGCGAAGCAGGTGCGCTGGCTGATCGACAACGGCAAGTTCGGTAGCCTGCACCTCGGCCTGGCGGAGACGCTGTGGTTCCGCGACCACCCGTACTACGACGACGTCGCCTGGCGCGGGACGTGGGCGCAGGAGGCCGGAGGCGTCACCGTCAGCCAGGCGATCCACGCTCTCGATTGCCTGCTGTGGTTTCTTGGCGAGCCGGTCAGCGTGTACGCGCAGGCCGGCGCCTTCCGCGCGAAGATCGAGGCCGACGACACGGCGGTCGCCGTCATCCGCTTCGCGAGCGGAGCGATAGGGCAGATCACGTCGACGGTAAACGTCCGCCACAAGGAAAGCACCCGGATCGAGCTGTTTGGCTCCGACCTGAGCGCAACCGGCGGCGGCGAGGCTTATGACACCACGAAAGACCTCTTCGCCCTGAACGGTCCGGGCGCTGAGATGCTGGCCAGCGAGGCTGATGCCGCCATCGGCAAGGCGCCGAGCATGCTGCACCGCGGCGTCGTCGGCGATTTCCTCGACGCTATCGAGAAAGGCCGCCCGCCGCTCGCGGACATTAGCGCCTGCCGGACCGCGCTGCAGACTACGGCTGCAATCTACAAGTCCGCCATGACGGGCGAGGCCGTTCGCCTGCCGATTACTCCGGACGATCCCTGGTACTCGCAACTGCCGGCGGAGGGTCACTCGCTCAGCACCGCGTTCGTTTGACAGTCGATTACGCCCGCATATAGTAGGGAAGCGATGCCAGAACTCGATCTCGCCGGGCTGATCCCCGCCGTTGTCACGCCGATGCACAAGGACGGCCGCATTGACGACGAAGCGCTGCGCAGGTACGCGCGCTGGCTTCTCGCCTTCGATGGGTTGAAAGCCGTCGCCGTGAACATGGACACCGGCGAAGGCGCCCAGCTCTTCACGCACGAACGTCGCCGCGTCCTCGACGTGTGGCTGGAGGAGGCGAAAGGCCACGTGCCGGTGCTGGTCGGTGTTGGCGGGCACACTGACCTTGCCTGCGACATCGCGCGGGACGCGATGCACGCCGGCGTGGACGGGCAGGTGATCTTCCCGCACCCGGTCTTCGCTGGCGAGCCTGAATCACCGGACGTCATCTACGAATACAACGCTGCGATCGCCGAGGCGACCGGGCTGCCGACAGTCGTCTTCCAGCTGCAGCCGTCGCTCGGCGGAGTTCTGTTCTCGCGCGAGACGCTGCTGCGCCTGGCCTCGATTCCCAACGTTGTCGCTATCAAGGAAGCTTCGTTCGATGCGGTGCGTTTCGTGGAAACGGTGCGAGTGCTGCAAGAAGCGCCGCGCCGGATCCAGATCCTCACCGGCAACGACAACTTCATCCTCGAGTCGTTCATCCTTGGGGCAGACGGCGCGCTGATCGGCTTTGGGACGCTGGCCGTCGCCGAGCAGATCGAGATGATCCGCCTGGTAAAGAACGGCCAGCTCGTGCAAGCGAAGGCGATCTACGACAACGTGGTACAGCCGCTCGTGTCGACCATCTTTGCGCCGCCGGTGCGAGACTACCGCGCCCGCACGAAGGCCGCGCTAGCCGAGCTCGGCGTCATCGAAAATGCCACCGTGCGCCGTCCGCTGCTCGATCTGAGCGACGAAGAGCGCACGAAAGTGCAGCAAGCGGTGCGCGCCGCCAACACCGCGACGGCGGTACGCGCATGAAGCTGCGGATTACGGCCGCTCAGGCGGTGACCAACTCGGTGGCAATGGGCGAAGTAGAGATGCTTCCCGAAGGCGCGTACCAAGCGGCAACAGACGACGGACGTTCGCTGCCGGCGCAGGTCACTTCGCTTTCGGACGGGCGATCGCTCGTCGGCGTGCTTGTGCCGGAGCTTAGGGCGAGCCAGTCGCTCGATGTGACGCTGCGGGAGACGGACGCTGCCGCCGGCAAGGGCATCGATCTCGACGACCAGCCTGAGAACGGGCGGATCGTCGTCAACTACAGCGGCTTCATGCAGACGATTTACCACTACGGCTCGCAGAACTTTAAGCCGCGCTTCTACCCGATCACCGTGCCGTGCGCGAAGATGGGCCCGATGGAAGACTTCGGCACGCAGTACCCCAAGGGCATTACGGACGACTCGCCGCCGGACCACATCTGGCACCACTCGCTCTGGTACGCCTGCGGCGACGTGAACGGCGTCGACTTCTACCTCGAGAACGGCGGCGAAGGGCGCACCGTCCACCAGCGCTTCCGCGACGTCTTCTCGGGCCCCGTCTTCGGCGGCTTCAGGCAGGAGCTCGCCTGGATCACGCCGGACGGCAAGCGTTTGATCAACGACGAGCGCCGGTTCATGATGTACCGCCGCAAGGGCATGGAGCGCGTGTTCGATATCGAGGCCGCGTTCACGGCAACCGACCAGCCGGCAACGTTTGGGCAAACGAACGAGAACGCGCTTCCGCTGATCCGCGTCAACGACTCGATCGATGAGTGGGATGGCGGGCAGATCACGCTCGAAGGCGGCATCGTCGGCGGGAAGGACGCGCAGACGAAGCGCGCGAAGTGGGCGGACTACAGCGGCCCGCTCATCCGCAAGCCCGGCAAAGACGCCGAGTGGTGGGGCATCGCGATGCTGGACCACCCGCACAACCGCAACCACCCAAACGCCTGGTTCGCGCGCAGCTACGGCCCGCTAGGCACGAACCTGCCGTTCTTCGACGGCCCGCTCACCCTGCAGCCCGGCGAGACGTGGCACCTGCGCCACCGCATCGTCGTGCATGACGGGGCGGCGGACGCGGGCAAGCTCGAGTCGCACTGGCAGACGTACGCGGAGCCGCCGCAGATCGAGGTGTTGGGATGACGACGGACAACAAGCAGAAGGCGAGCATCATTCGCTCGCTCTCGTCGATTCCGGAGGAGCGCGGCGTTTGCGGCTTCCGCCGCCGCCTGATCACGAGCGACGACACAACCGCCGGCAACGTCTCGTACCTGCGCATCGACGACTCGAAGGAGCACTGGCACGAGACGATGACGGAGTTCTACTACGTGCTCACCGGCGGCGGCGAAATGTACCTCGACGGGGAGAAGCACCCGATCACGGCCGGCGACATCGTCGTCATTCCGCCGGGTGTACGCCACACCTCCGAGGGCGAGATGGACGTGCTGATCTTCGGCGCGCCCGCCCTCGAAACCGAAGACATCCGCTTCGACTAGCCGCGGCCCGCGATGTCGCGCTACTTCACCTACCGCTCGCTGGACGACCTGCGTGCGGATATCGCCGCGCGCTCGCTGGACATCGCGCTCGAGCCGAACGTTGATGCGTTGCTACGGCCGATCGCGATCGGCGCGCGCACAGTGGGCAACCGTCTCGCCGTGCACCCGATGGAGGGCTGCGACGGAACGCTCGACGGCCACCCGGATGAGCTGACGTTCCGGCGCTGGCAGCGTTTCGGTGACGGCGGCGCTAAGCTGATCTGGGGCGAGGCGACGGCCGTCGTTCCGGAAGCGCGCGCTAACCCGCGGCAGCTCCTGCTGACGGACAAAACCGCGCCTGACTTCGCGCACCTGGTGCGGACGGCGCGGGATGCGCACAAGAGTCGCTTCGGGCGAGACGATGACCTGCTCGTGGGGCTGCAGCTCACGCACTCGGGCCGCTGGAGCTACCCCACGCCGCTCATCGCCCGGCACTCGACGACACTCGATCCGATCAAGCACACGGAGGACGCACCGCTGCTCGACGATGCGTACCTGGAGCGGCTGGAGGATGCTTACGTCAGCGCCGCCGTCCTTGCCCGCGACGCCGGCTTCGACTTCGTCGACGTCAAGCAGTGCCACACGTATCTCCTAAACGAACTGCTCGCGGCCCGCGATCGGCCCGGCCCGTACGGCGGCTCGTTCGAGAACCGCACGCGCTTCGTGCGCAACGTCGTCGGCAAGATACGCGCTGCTCTCGGCGACGACCTGCTGATTGGCACCCGACTAAACGTCTATGACGGCCCGCGCTACTCAGACGAAGGCAGGCCAATCTTCGACGCAAACGACCGCGGCTTCGGCGTCGGCGAAGATGGCTCGCCGGACATGGCGGAGCCGCTGGCGCTTGTCGGCATGCTGCGCGACGCCGGCGTCTCGATCGTCAACGTCACGCTGGGCAGCCCGTACTTCAACCCGCACATCGGCCGCCCGTTCGAGCGCGCGCCCGTCGACGGCTACGCGCCGCCGGAGCACCCGCTCGTCGGCGTTGCGCGACACTTCGAGCTGGCGGGCGAGGTGCAGCGCGCATACCCCGATCTCGCGGTCATCGGCACCGGCTACAGCTGGCTGCGCCATTATGCCGCTGCTGCGGGTGAGGCAAACGTTCGCGCGGGCCGCATCTCGATGATGGGCCTTGGCCGCGGCGCGCTTGCGTACCCTGACTTCGCCGCCGATTTGACGACTGACTTCGAGATACACGACCGCAAAGCCTGCATCGGCGTCAGTTACTGCACCGCGCTCATGCGCGCCAAGGGCAACGACCTCGGCCAGTTCCCCGCCGGCTGCGCCCCCCGCGACCCGTTCTACGCCGAGCAGTTCAAGCTGGCGACGGGGCGGAAGGCGTAACGGCTTAACCTTTTCCCGTCGTGTTTGAAGTACAATCCGGCCCAACATATGTGAGGGGGTTCTCGTGACACGCACCTTGCGTCTTGTCGCTGTATTGGCCGTCGCTGTTGTTGCGGCGTTCGCCGTGTCATCTTCGGCACAGGCACCAGTGCATGCTGCCTTTCCGGGCTCCAACGGCAGGATCGCATTTACTCCCGCAGGTGGCGGCATCTCAACGGTGAATCCCGACGGATCCGACTTGAAATCGATTACAGCTGGCAAGGACTTTTGGCCGACCTGGTCACCAGATGGCACTAAGATCGCGTTTGCCCGTCTATTATCGACGTCGGGCCTGAACCAGTTTGGCATTTTTGTCGCCGATGCGGACGGACAGAATGCGCAAGAGCTCACCGGAGCCGGCCCGTTCGAATCCTTCGAACCGGGAATAGGCTGGTCCCCCGATGGAAGCAAGATCGTTTATGTGTCCGTATCAGGTCACCAACTCGATATCTGGTCGGTGGACGTCAACACTCATTCCGCATCGGATCTCTCCAATACACCAAACATTGGAGAACAATTCCCGAAGTACTCGCCTGATGGGAGCCGCATCGCATACTCCGGCGAAGACTTTCAAAACGCCAACAAGTTCAATATGTACATCATGCCGTCGGGCGGCGGAGCAGGAAGCAACCTCAATACAGGCTACGCGTCATACTTGGATTGGTCACCAGACGGGGCGTCAATCGTGTACGAAGGGGATGGCAGAGACGTGTATATCACCACCCCGTCCGGAGGAGCGGGCAGCCTTGTCGTGAGTGCCGGTCACACAGGAGGCGGCAGGCCTTCTTGGTCCCCGGACGGTACACAGATCATCTACATAGACGGTCCGACGGGCATTGCAGACTACACCGTAAAGGCCGGAGGTACGCCCGCGACCTTGAATGTGGCTCCGCCCATTTGGGGGATAGACTGGGGGCCGGAGCCTGGTGAGTGTAAGGGTACGACTGCATCGCTGATTCCGTCCGCTGCTACGCCGACGCCGGCGCCGTCCGACGACAACGACGGCGACGGCCTCACCAATGACACCGAGAAGAACGTCACGCACACCAACCCGGACTGCGACGACACAGACGGCGACGGCCTACTGGATCCATGGGAGGTCGACCCAAGCGTGGACGGTGCGGGCTTCGACTTTGACGGAGACGGCAGAATCGATGCCCAACGCGACGACGTATTTGGGCCGTATGCGGGGCAGTGCCAGACCGGCCTGGGACTACGGAAGGAGCCGCCCGAACCGTACTGCGAACTCGTGCACCCGCCCGACCCCTTGCACAAAGATGTCTATGTCGAAGTCGACTGGCAAGACTGTGGCACGGGCGATTGCCCGGAGCTTGTGGGCATCCTACCTCTAGATCCGAGCCACCACGCTCCAAACATCAGCGGGTTACAGGATGCAGTCGACGTCTTCGCGCATGCCCCCGTCGATAACCCCGACAAGAAGACCGGGGTGAACCTGAACATCCTCATCGACGAGTCACTGCGGCACACGCCAAACTGCGATCAAGGGGAAGCGCCCTCCTACGCGGGACACTTCGGCACACCACTGCAGCGCGTAAATCCCACAGACATCATCGCCAAGCAAATGGCCTTCCGATACGTCTGGTCCGGGCACTCCAGTGCTGCTGACAACATGGCAACCGGCGCGGACCCAAACTTTCCGTGCACGCTGCCGGGGCTGGCTGACTTGATCCTCTCCGGCCTCGGCTCGGAGCCGCTGCCCTTCTATGACGTTTCGGCGGCCGGCTCAGCGCTGTCTGGCAGCCGTAGTTTCCTGGTCACGCTGGCCGTCACGTGGATCTGCCAGCTATATACATCTGATCTCCCTGTCGTTGGGCAGCTTCCTCCCTGTTACCGCCCGTTGAGTGTGAACGGAGCAGCTACGGTACCGATTCCCGGCTTATTCCCGGCGCATATTGCCACTCAAGGTGGTGGAGAAGTTGACTGGCCGCTGCCGGTCCAATTAACGCTCGGTGTGCCGCCTTCGGAGGGGGCCCGCGACCTGTGGGGGCGCGCGTTTATGAAGTACCTTGGCATCTCGCTGGGGCTTGATGACGCCACCGCAAAGAACGATGTCGGCGTGCCGGGTGGCGCACGCGCGGAGTCGTATGCCAGTTGGGACGGCCTCCACTACGCGCTGCCTCACCCAAACACGCCATCTGCCTCATCGCCAGCCATCCTGGATACACCCTCGGGTGATCTGCCCGACCCGACGCTTGCCGACCACGACCAGGATGGAGACGGAGTAATCGAAAAGAATGACAACTGTCCGGGCATTCCAAATTCGGACCAAGCCGACCTCGACCTCGACGGCGCGGGCGATGCGTGCGATCACGATGCTGACGGGGACGGAATTCTGGATACGCAAGACCAATTCCCCGGGGACAGCGACAACGACGGAACACCGAATGCGAGTGACGCTGACGACGATGGTGATGCCGTCCCCGACGCGAGTGACAACTGCGCACTGGTTGCGAATGCGGATCAGATCGATGCGGATGCCGATAACCTGGGCGATCTCTGCGACCCGGATGCCGATGGCGATGGCCTGGCCAACGCGCTGGAAATGGCCCTGGGTTCGGACCCCCTGGACGCGAGCAACACCCCAGAGTTCGTCGGCTACAACAACAGTTGTAGTGACGGCCTTGATAACGATGGCGACGCGCAGACGGATGGCGCTGACAACAGTTGCACGGACGCTGACGGCGATACCGCCCCGGACTCGGTCGACAACTGTCCGGGCGTATCGTCGGAAAATCTGCTTGATAACGACCACGACGGTAGGGGCAATGCCTGTGATCCCGCACAGCCACCCGGAGACGTCGATTGCAGTGGCAGCTCTGACATCTCAGACGCGATAAAACTGCTTCGCTGGACCGCGGGACTCCCGGTGGACCAGACGCAACCTTGCCAGCTCATCGGCTACGGTGTACCGGAGGCGGGTGATGTCAACTGCGACGATCAGAACAACGCTCTGGACGCGCTCGACATTGTGGAGTCGGCGGGGCAAATTGTTGTGTCTTTGCCGGCAGGATGCGTCGGCGTTGGAAACCAATGACGCTAGAGGCGCACCGCCGCGCCCGTCCGCAGCGATTCCAACGCGGCGAACGCCGCCGCTTGCGCTGCGCGCGCTTCGCGTGCGCCGACCAGCGGTTCGCTGCCGTCTAGGACGCAGCGCGTGAAGGCGGCAAGCTCGGTGATGTACGCGGCTTCGTAGCGCTCTGCGAAGAAGTGGTGAGGTGGCGCGCTGATCGAACCGCCGGCGTCGACGATTGTCGCGCGGTGCGGAGTTTCGTTTTCTACGCGGGCAACGCCCAGGGAGCCATACACTTCGACACGCTGGTCGTACCCGTAGGCGGAAGCTATGTGGTTGTCGATTGTCGCGACGGCGCCGCTTCCGAGGCGCAGGTTTACGAGCACGCCCTCCAGGAGCCCGGCGTCAGCGCTTTCGATGCCGGTCGCTTCGAGGCGGGTGACCTCGCTGCTGGTCATGTGGCGCACTACGTCGAAGTCGTGGATCGTCGTTTCGAGCAGCAGGTCCTCCGGCAGGCGGGCGGACGAACCCCATACAGGATCACGGCTGATGCTGTGGACGATGCGCACGTCACCGATGTCGCCCTCGCCGATCGCCTGGCGGACGCGCGCAAAGCTCGGATCGAAGCGGCGATGGAAGCCGACCTGTAGGGCGACGCCTGCCCTCTCGACTGATGCGACGACCGCGTCGATCTCATCGAGCGTGTTGGCGAGCGGCTTCTCGGAGAAGACGTGCTTTCCCGCCTCCGCCGCCTCGATGATCGTACCGGCGTGCGTGCGCCGTAGCGTTGCGACAACGACCGCGTCGACTTCAACGTTTGCGAGCAGCTCTGTCAGCGTCGGGTAGCACTTGTCGATGCCGAGCGGGCCGCCAACTTCGCGCGCCTTCGCGACGTCCACGTCAGCAATCGCGACGAGCCTGGCGCCGGGCACGCGCGATGCCACGTATTGCGCGTGCAGGTGCCCCATCGACCCGACGCCAACGACTGCAAAGCGCACGATGTCTGGCATCACAACCCCAGTTCCGCGAAGTACGCGCGGTCCGCCTTCGCCATCGCCAGCGCGGGCATGCGGCCCGGGGGCGCCTCGTTCTCCGCTACGATCCAGCCGTCGTACCCGATACGCTGCAACTCCGACGTGATCGCCGCGTGGTCGATCGCGCCTTCGCCGAGGCCGCAGAAGATGCCGTTGCGGATCGCGGTGATGTAGTCCCAGCCCTCGGCCTTTGCGAACGCCGACGTCTCGCCGTCGCAGTCCTTGAAGTGCACGAGCCACGTGCGCTCGCCGTAGGTGCGCAGCGCGTCGAGCGGATCGCCGCCGGCGTAGTACCAGTGGCCGGTGTCGAGACAGAGGCCGAGCAGGTCGGGCGATGTCATCTCCATCAGCCGCGCGGTTTCCGCCGACGTTTCGACGTACGTGCCGCAGTGGTGGTGGAAGACCGTGCGCAGTCCCGTTTCGTCCATCACAGCCAGCGCGATTCGTGCGGCGCCAGCCGCCAGCGCATCCCAACCACCGTCATCTAACTCATGCTCTGGCCGGATGCGGCCGGCGAACTCGCGGCGGTGCGTCGCGGGTGTCGGATCATCTGCCAGGATGAGGAACGGTTGATCGTCCCCCGAGACGGCTGTCAGCATTCGCGCAGTTCGCAGCGCAGTCGCTTCGGCGTCAGCGTGGGCGCTCTTGTCCCACAGACGCACCGGAGTAAACGCGCCGATCATCGACAGCTTTCGCGCTGCCAGCGCTTCTCTCACCACCGACGGATCGTCCGGCATGAATCCCCAGTCGCCGAGCTCGCTGCCGGCGTATCCCGCCGCTGCGATCTCATCGAGGACGCGGCGCCAGTCGTAACCCTCGCCCTCGACGCCGGTCACCACGCCCCACGAACACGGCGCGTTGCCGATACGAATGTTCGTCATGAGCGCGAGGATAGCACGAGGGGGAGTAGCCAGTAGCAAGTAGCCAGTGGGACGAACCGCTAGCTTTGGGTGATGAATTGCCAGACTTGCTCGTCAGCCAGCGTATCGACGACAAGGTCCGCGCCTGTTGCCAGCAGGCGGTCGTGGGGGCGGGTCGTGGCGACGCCGACGGTGCGCATGCCACCGTTCTTGCCGGCTTCGACGCCCTCGGGCGCGTCTTCGATTACCACGCACTGCTCGTACGGCACGCCGAGGCGGTCGGCTGCCGTCGTGAAGGGCTGCGGGTCGGGTTTGCCGCGCTCGCTGTCCTCTTCGCCGACGATCGCGTCCAGCCAGCCGCCCACGCCGAGCGACTTCACGATGAGCTCGATGTTTTCGCGCGGAGTCGATGAGACAATCGATTGCTTGAGGCCGGCCTCGTGCGCGCGCTGCAGCAGCTCCTTCGCGCCGGGCAACGCCGAGATTTTGCCTTTTACTAGCTCGCGGAAGGTGCGCTCCTTGTCCTCCGCAATCGCGCGGATCTCGTCGTCCGGCAGGTCGCCGAGCACATCGCGGAGGATATCCCAGTTCCGCCGCCCGAACAGCGAGCCGTAGTACCGCTCACGATCGAGCGTCACGCCGCGCTTCGCCAGCACTTTCACGTACGCAGCGTAGTGGAACTCCCCGCTGTCGACGATCACGCCGTCCATGTCCCAGAGGATGGCTTTGATGCGCGCCGTCACTCCTGGCACCCGCGGCAGAAGTTCGTCTCCTTGCCGCCCGAGACGATCGACGAGATGCGGTGGCCCTCGCGCGGGCAGACGGCGTCTTCGGGGCGGGAGTGGACGCGCAGGTGATCGCGGTACATCTTTGCGGGCAGGCCTTTCTCCTCGAGCTGCTGCTCGACGATCGGTGTCGCCCACTCCATCACGCGCCGGATCGAGCGGTACAGCTCGCGGATCTGTTCTTCGCTGATGTCGCCGCGCTTGCGGAACGGGTGCAGGCGCGCCTCCCACAGCACTTCATCGGAGTACGCATTCCCGATGCCGGCGATGATGCGCTCGTTCGTGATGATGTTCTTGATCATGCCACGCTGCTTTTTCATGATCTCGGCGAACTTGTCCTCGGTCAGCTCGGGGCTCATCACGTCTGGTCCCATCTCCGTCCAGCGCGGCAGCTTCTCCGCGAACTCCTCTGGTCTGGCGACGAACGTGCGCCCCATGCGCCGGTCGTCGAAGTAGCGCAGTTGCAGGCCGTTGTCGAGGGCGAGCACCCAGGCCGTCGCCGCGCGCAGCTTCGTGTCCGGCGTGACGAGCTGGTAGCGGCCCGTCAGCATTGCGTGCACGACGAGGTTGTCGCCGCTCGACAGCTCGAAGAACAGCATCTTGGCGTGACGGTGCGTTTGCCCGAACGTCTGGCCGGGCAGACGCTCCTCGAAGTTCTCCTTCGTCTCGCGCACGATCCAGGCCAGCGGCCGCTCCGCCGTCGTGATCGTCACGCCGGGCAGGCGCTTGTTGAAGTACGTGACGTAGCCGTCGAGGTCGGGTATTTCGGGCATCGCGCCTTACTCGCTCGCGCGGTAGCGCGGGTACGAGCCGAGCACCCGGAAGAACGAGCAGCTCGCCTCGATCACGCCCAGTGCTTCGCGCAGCGGCTCTTCGGTCCGGTGCCCGGCAACGTCCGCGAGGAAGATGTACGTCCCGAGGCGCTCCTTGCTCGGCCGCGATTCGATCTTAGTGAGGTTGATCCGGCGTGTAGAGAACTCGTTCAGCGCGCTCACCAGCTGGCCGGGCCTGTCCTCACTCTCGAACGCAAACGCTACGGACGTGCGGTCATCGCTGGTCGGCGCGTGGTCGTCCTGCGCGATGACGACGAAGCGGGTGTGGTTCGGGCTGCGGTCCTGGATCAGCTCGGCCAGCACGGCTGCACCGTACATTTCGCCCGCCCGTTTGTTGCCGATCGCCGCGGCGTCATCGCGCGACATCACGTCTTCTACCGCGGCGGCCGTCGAGAGCGAGGCTTCGATGCGTGCTTCCGGGAAGCTGCGCTGGATGAACTCGCGGCATTGCGCGACGGCCACCGGGATCGAGCGGATGGCTTTGATGTCCTCTGCTCGCACACCCGGCTTTGCGAGGAGGTAGAAGTCGATCGGACGGACGACTTCCGCGCGGATGAACAGCGGCTTCGACGAGTGGATCAGCAGATCGAGCGTTTCCGGGATCGCCCCCTCGAGGCTGTTCTCAATCGGGACGATGCCCTGTTCTGCCTCCCCTGCCTGCACCGCGCGAGCGATCGACGTGATCGTGGGCATCGGCACCATCTCGAACTTCTCGCGCTCCCCCGCCGTGTAGACGAGCGCGGCTTCTTCCGTGTTGGTACCGGGCGGGCCAAAGTACGCGAGCCGAATGGTCATTGCCTACGAAGTGTAGAAGTTTGCCCCGCGAAAGTCGAAGGTTACGCCGTTGCGCCTATTCCGTCAGGATCTTGCGCAGCGCCTCTTCGTTCTCTGCGTTCGTGATCGCGACGATCTCGTCCTCAGCCTGCACGGCGGAGTCGGGGCCAGTGATCCGCGGCTGGCCGTCCTTGCCCACCATCAGCACGAGGATCGAGCCGTGGGGCAGCAGCAAGTCCTTCACGCGCTTGCCGATAACGCCGGCCGTTGGGGGCACCTTTACGCCGACGAGCTCGAGGCCGCTCTTTAGCTGCAGTAGCGGGATCACCGCGTGCGTCGGCAACTCCTGCTCGATCTGCGCGAGGATTGCCGCCGTGGCACTGACGGTGGTGTCGATGCCCAGCTTCTTGAAAATGTTCTGGTTCTTGGGGTTGTTCAGTCGCGCGACGGTGCGCGGCACGTTGAACTTCTGTTTGGCGCCCTGGCAGGAGACGAGGTTGTCTTCGTCGTCGCCGGTGACGGCGATCACCATGTCCGCGCGCCCGAAGCCGGCGATCTCCATCGTTGTCGCCTCGCAGCCGTCGCCGCGCAGGACGATGTCGCCCAGCTCTTCGGCGATGCGCTCACACTTCGCGCCGTCCTTCTCGATCACCAGCACTTCGTGGTTTTCCTGCGTAAGCTCCCGCGCCAGGTAGTACCCGACTTTTCCGCCGCCGACGATGATGACGTACATTAGTTGTCGCTCCCCGCGGCCGCTGCGTTCGCTGGTTCGCGGTCGAGCTTGTCCTTCAGTAGCACGGCGCCGACGATCGTTGGGCTGATCGTCTCAAGGCCGAGGTCCTGGTACATCTGCTCGCGGATTGGGTCGTAGATGCGGCAGAGCGCGCGCTTTACCCCAAAGATGTGCTTCGCGATCTGCGTGGCCATGACGTTCCGGTTGTCGCCCTGCGTAACGGCTACGAAGGCGTCGGCCTCGCTCGTGCCGATTCGCGCCAGCACGTCCTGGTCGATGCCGTTGCCGATGTGCCGCTTCCCTTTGAAGTCTGGTGGCAGACGGCGGAAAGCGTCCGCGCGGATGTCCAGCACGGTCACCTCGTGGCCTTCCTCACTTAACATACCGGCCAGCGTCGCCCCGACACGGCCGCATCCCATGATTACGACTTTCATACTTCTACTGCTCCTGCATCGCTGACCGCAGCAGGATCACCTGGCACGGTGCGTGTTCAAGTACGTATCGGGCCGTCGCGCCGAGCTCTCGTTGGGCGGGCGCGCTACTTACGCCCATCACTATGGCGCTCACATCGCGCTCGATCGCCTCGTCGACGATGGCATGGCCGGCGTCGCGTGCCTGGAGGATCTCGCCTTCGACTTTGCAGTCCAGCTCCTCACCTATCTCCTCCGCCTTCACCAGCACCGCCTCCGCCTGCGTCGCTTCGTTACCCATCTCCGCGTCGAGTGCCAGCGTTCGTGCCACTTCGATCACGTAGACCGCGTAGACGGTGCCTTTGCTGCGCCTCATCAGGTTGCAGGCCAGTACGAGCGCCTCATCGGCGACCCTGTCCCCGTTAACCGGCACGAGGAGGTCTCGGATACGTTGTGATGTACTGTCCAAATTAAACCCGCTGCTTGTGAACGCCCCCAATTATAGGGACGCCCTATAGCGGCGGGCAATGAGATGAGCCTGCACCCATGTTTACACCGTAACCTCCGGGTCAGGCGAGGGGCTTCGCCCGCCGGCTTAGCGATGCTATTTAGACGTCGGTCAGATCCAGGATGCTCGGGATCACGGTCCCGGCAGCGTCGATGTCCAGGAACCCCACCGTGCCCAGGCGCGTGTTCGAGTGGTTGGGGAACGTCGGGCTGCCCGGACAGACGATCAGCACGCCCTTTACGGTCGTGATCTCTGCGCGGTGGGTGCTCCCCCGCACGATCACATCTACCGGCCCCCCGAAGAAGTGCTGCATCTGCCCCTCCATCGTCCGTAGGGGTGGGTGCTCCGGCATCTGGAAGTCGTGCACGAGTCCGATGCGGGCGCTCGTCCCCGGAGGTGAGTACACCTTCGACTCACCAAGGCGTGGGTCAGTCGGCCGGATCGAGCGCTCCCAGCCGGTGTAGTCGCCGTTCCCCTCGACCGCGATCACCGGCGCGATCTCCTCCAGCCAGTCGAGGACGTCCGTCACCAGCAGGTCGCCACCATGCATGATCAAGTCGACGTCCCGGAAAGCCGCGTAGACCTGTGGCCAGAGGTGTTCCATCGCCACCGGAATGTGCGTGTCCGAAATCAGCCCGATGCGCATCAACTCAATCGTATCGCAGTGGGTCTTCTGTTGCTAAGGCTACGTGCCGACCTGCGCGCAAGAGCTTGGCGGCGTCATCGGCGTCCCGGCCACGAACGCTGCGATCCGCAGCGCGTCGTCGGCGTCCAAACCCCCGTTGCAGTTGACATCGGAGCGGTCCGAGCACGGCGCGCCCGGATCGACGCCCGCCACCTGGCTGAGCGCGGCGATGACGTCTTCCATTGTCACCTGCCCATCGCAGTTGGCGTCACCGAAGACGGGCTCGCCACTGGGTGTGGCCGTTGGCGTCACGCTGCCGATCGGTGTCGGCGTTGGGCTATGTGTCGGCGTTGGTGTTGGGCTGTGAGTTGGTGTCGGCGTGCTGCCGCCCGGAACGATCGCACAGTTAGAGAACTGGCCGGTGTTGCCGTCGTTGCTCGTTGCCGTCGCGGTGATCGCCTGGCCGGGGTAGGTACCGCTGACCGTGGCATCGATCGCCGCAAGGTTCGCCGTTGTGCTCACCGGCGTCGAGCCAAGATAGGTCCGTCCCTCACCGGAGCCGGACGGGTCGCAGGCCGGGCTGGCGAAGAACTCGATCGTGAACGGCGATGCGCCGCTTGATGTCAGCGTGCCGGTGATGTGCGTCGAGCCGCCCTGCGTCACGGCGGCGGCGAGAACGGGCGCTGTCTGTCCGGCGTTTGCTTGCGGGCCGAGCAGAAATATGCCCAGGCCGCCGTTGTCGTCAATCGAGTTCGCCTCGATGGAATTCGTCGATGACGTCCCCCTGACCTCCACGCCGGAACTTGTGCTGTAACGAATGACATTGCCGCCCGTGGTGGCAATTCCAGTGTCGGCAGACTGCGGTGCAGTCTCGCTGCCGATCGTCATGTGCATGGCGTCGTCAAGAAGGATTCCGATGGACTGCCCGCCAAGATTATCGCCGCCCGGGTTGGTGCCGATGTAGTTCTCATAGAACGACGTGTCCGTGTTGTTGCCCACCACGTGAACGGCGGGTTGTCCCCCAGCCCCGGCGATGACGTTGCTTGTGAGGATGCCGTCTGGCGAGTCCTCCCAGTTGAGGGCGGTGAGGCCATTCACGATTCGCGCCGTACCCGCCGGGTTCGTGCCGATGAAGTTGGACGTAAAGAACGGCTCGATGATCCCATCGCCGTTGCCTCTCACGGAGATCCCGTCCGTTGTATTGCCGGAAATGGTGTTGCCGATAAACGTGATCGAATCGATCACGACGTTGATTGGTGAATCAGTCGCCACCACCACTACGCCGTTCTGGTTCGGTATCGGCGCAGTCCCGGCAGCGTTCAGGCCGATGACGTTACTTGTGATGGTGTTCGTGTGAATAATCTGGCCGCCGCCAGCCGCAACCGTCGCCTCGATGCCGGCGCTGCCGTTTCCGGAGATGAGGTTGTTATCGATCGTACTCTCGGAGACCTCCGCGCCCGCCGCTGGCTGCAACAGTATGCCGTCGCCTGTATTCGGGAGTGCGTCGGTGCCGGCGGCGTTTGTACCGATGTAGTTGTGCGATATCGTTACGCCCGGCCCGCCCGGCGGATGTCCCAGCAGGCGGATGCCGTCCCCACCGTTCCCCGATATCAGGTTCCCGTACGTGCCGTCAGCGCCGCCCACAACGGCGTTGTACGCCTGGTCACTCAGGTCGATGCCGGAGGTGCTGTTTGGTATCGCCGCTGTTCCTGCGATGTTTGTTCCGATGTAGTTGCCGCTGATAGTGGTGCCAGCGGACTGTGCGAGCACGCCAACACCGTTGCCGGAGATGTAGTTGCGAGCCGCCGCCGTGTTCCCGCCGATCGTCACCGTATTCGAGACGTCGAGCTGAATGCCAGTTGTGTTGCCGATTGCGAGGGCACCGTTAACGTCGGTGCCGATGAAGTTGCCCAGGATCGTTGCGCTGGCGTGGTGCACGTAGATCCCGACGCCGTCGTTCGGCTTCAACTGTCCCGAGATGAGATTGCCGGCCCCGGCGTCCGTCCCGCCGATTGTGACAGTCGCACCCTCATCTGCGGCGATTCCGATGATGTTGCCCAGGGCGGCTGTCCCCGCGGCATTCGTGCCGATAAAGTTGCCTTTGATAGTCGTGTTGGTGCCGTTGGCCAGAATGCCCGTTCCGCTGCCGGAGATCACGTTCCGGTCGGCCGCTGTTGTTCCGCCAATCGTCGCATTAGTAGAGTCGCCCGTGACGACGAGAGCATACGTCTCCGAACTCGGATTCTGCCCGTCCGCCGTTCCCAGGAAGTTGCCAACAACTGAATCATTGGCACCATCATCGAGCGTGAGCGCCTGGTTAGTCGTGCCATAGATCGCCAACCCGCGCACCGTTGTGGCGTTCGCGTCGATCGTCATGCCCTGCCCCGTAATGCGGATGCACGGCATCACCCCAACGCCGCAGCCGCTGGTAGTTGCTTGCGTCGTCCCGTCGATGTTCACCGGGTCGAGAATGTCCGGCAGCGCCTGGCTTGGCGTTATCGTCTGAATGCCGGCCGGCGCGATCTGGAAGCGGATGTTGTCCGGCCCCAGGAACTGCGCGTTGGGATGCGCGTTCGCGGCATTGATGGCGGCGACAAGACTGCAGGTCTGACCAACAGTCTGCGGAAAGTGGCATTGGTTCAGCGCGCCGGTAGGGTCCGCGGCCGTCGTATTGACCTGGTATGTCTCCGGGTTCACTGCGGAAGCGGCGCCGTGCGCCGCGATCAGCCCGAGCAAGCAAGCGGCCGCCACCAGCAAGAGCGGGATAAGCGGACGCCCGGCAGCGCGCAGCATTTGCGCGATTCTAGCCTAATCGCGGCCGTCGAGCATTAAGCTCGCGGCTACGTGCCGACTTGCGCGCACCCTTGCGGTGGCGTCAACGGCACGCCCGCAACAAACGCCGCGATGCGCAGTGCGTCGTCCGCGTCCAGCCCGCCATTGCAGTTGACGTCGGAGCGGTCACTGCACGGAGCTCCCGGATCGACGCCCGCCACCTGGCTGAGCGCGGCGATGACGTCTTCGAGGTCGGTGTCTCCATCGCAGTCAGCGTCGCCGAGGATAACGTTCGGCGTTGAGGTGGGAGAAGGAGTGGCGGATGGCGTCGGCGATGGACTGGGGGTTGGTGATGGCGTGGGACCTTGCATCGTGACGCAGTTGGAGAACTCGGAGGTCTGGTTGCCAGTGGCGGTTGCGGTGATCGCCTGGCCGGCCGGTGTGGTGGCCGAAAGCACTTCATCTATCTGCGCTAACCCAGAGTTGTCTGTCGAGATTAGTCTTTCTTCCAGGACGTCGCGACCCTCGCCGAATCCCGACGGATCGCAGGGGGGGCTGGCGAAGAACTCAATGCGGAACTGAGAGTTGGGCGTGCTGGTCAGCGTGCCGGTGATATGCGTGCTGCCGGTTGTCGCTGCTGTCAGGACCGGCGCCGCCTGGACGTCGCTCGTGACGTCGATGTCGATACCGAGCGCGCCGTTGTTATTGATGGAGTTGCCAAAGATGAGGTTGTCCTTGGAGTTGTTCTGCAGGAGTATCCCCGCTCCCGCCGAGTTCACGATAACGTTGCCGTCAGCGGCGGCCGCAGCCGGCACGCCGCCGCCATCAGAAACGGGCAGCGTTGCACTCCCGATGGAGTTACCGGTTGCGTCATCGAGGAAGATCCCAGCATCGCCGTTGCCCAAGCCGGGAGCACCGTCCTGGTTGGTGCCAATGAAGTTACTGTTGATGGAGTTTCCGCCGGCGCCTGAGTTGAGCGATACGCCGACGCCGTTTGCCGCAATTGTGTTCGCTTCGATGAGGTTGCCCTGCGCGTTTGTGATGAGAACGCCGGCCACGGTGTTCCCGAATCGCCCCGTTCCGTCAGGCGCGGTGCCAACCAGGTTTCCGCTGACGGTGTTTTGTTGCACGTCTTCGCCGACGAGCTCCACTCCGCCTGAATTCCCGGAGATGACGTTGGGCCCGGCGCTGTCGTCGACCAGGTTGTGGTGAACCGTGCCTATGTTCTCAGCGTAGAGGAGCACTCCTTCTCCGTTGCCAAGGGTTTCCGTCCCGGCCGCGTTCAGGCCAACAAGGTTGCCGGAGACGACGTTGTCGCGGAGCTCGCCGTTGACCCCGGTTGCTGTGAGCGAGATGCCGGTTCCGTTGCCCGCTACGACGTTTCGGGTGATTGAGTTGTTCTCCGCGGTTATGCCGTTTGCGATCAGGAGAATGCCGGTGCTCTGGTCGCCCAGGGCTTCCGTGCCCGCCGCATTCAGGCCGACGTAGTTGTTCTGGACTGACGCCTCGGTCATGTAACCGGACAGGTTGACGCCGTCGTTGTGGTTGCCGGTGATGACGTTCCGTGCGCCGCCGGGGCCGCCAATCGTCAGCGGGTTGCTGTCCAGGTCGTCCAGCGCCTCTGCGTGTATGCCCTCGCTGTTGCCCAGCATCCCTGTACCCGTAGCGTCCAGGCCGATGTAGTTCCCGATGATTTGGGCTGACACGGTGAAGTTCATTTTGAGCGAGATGCCGAACCCGTTGTTGCCGGAGATCACGTTGCGCCCGCCGGGATCGTTGCCTCCGATGACGTTGAGCAGCCCATCTGTGATCGTGATCCCGGTCGCATTCGGCAGCGCCACCGCTCCGGTCACGTCCACACCGATGTAGTTACCGAGCACCTGCGTCTTTCCCGCGTCAATCGCAATCCCATCCGAGTTCGTGCCGTGGTTGCCGGAGATGATGTTGCGCGCGCCCTCTTCCGTCCCGCCGATGACGTTCTGTTCGCCTTCCACCCGCACGCCTGTACCGTTAGGCACGGCTGTGGTGCCGCTGAAGTTCGCGCCGATGAAGTTGCCCTGGAGGACGTTCTGTGTTCCCTCCAGCATTACGCCCACGTCGTTGCCGGAGATCACGTTGCCTGCGCCCTCCGTCGTGCCTCCGATGGTGTTGCCGTCCCCGGATACGTGGATCCCCTCCAGATTGCCCTTGGCAGCACTGCCACCGTAGTCGGTTCCGATGAGATTACTTGCTATGACGGCGCCATCGCCCTGTAGAACAATGCCCGCCGAGTTGTTGCCGGAGATAACGTTGCGGTCCGTGGCGCTTCCGCCGATCGTAACGTCGGAAGTCTGGTTGCTCGTCACGATGCCGTAGTGATTCGGCGCTGCCGTCATGCCACTGCTCATGCCCAGGTAGTTCTGGACGATTCTCACATGGTTCGCGGCGGTAAGTAAGATCGCCGCCGAGTTCGTGTAGTTGTAGATCGCCAGGCCTTTGATCGTAACGTCGTCACCGGAGATCAGCAGTCCACCTGAGTTGGGCGCGTTGACGCCGTTGATGTTGATGCAGCGCCCGCCGTTGAAGATTACGGAGCAGCCGAACTGTCCTACGCCAGGCTGGGTGAACGCGTCGATTACCAGGCTGTCCGTTATCGCTGGAAGGCTCGCGCCGGGCGTGATCGTCTTCTGACCACCGCTCGGAATGTTGAAATGAATCTCGTCAGGCTGGTCCGTGCCGATGTGCGCGTTCGATTTGTTGATCGCCCCGCGCAGGCTGCAATCCGCGGCCGCGGCCGAGCACCCCTGCAGGTCAGTGTCCACCGTCGTGTCGACGACGTAGACCAGGTTGGACGACCCAGCGTGGACATCGCGCGCCGACAGCACGAATAGCGTGGCCACAAGGATAGCCAGGGCGAGCGGGAGTTGCGGGTGGAGGCGTCTCAACTTGGCGCTATTCTAGCGGGCGTTGGCCGCAAATCCATCCCTCAGGTGGGTGAAAGCGCAGCAATCCAGAGAATCTCCGTTGTCTGCTCACTCTGCCCAACTTATACTGGTCTTACCCCACCGCTCCGGCGGTGTAGAGCTACATCGGAGGAAGCACATGGCTATCCAGACCGGCACCGATACCGTCAAGCGCGGCCTCGCTCAGATGCTCAAGGGCGGCGTCATCATGGACGTCGTTACGCCCGAGCACGCCGTCATCGCCCAAGAAGCCGGGGCGTGCGCTGTCATGGCCTTGGAGCGCGTTCCCTCCGACATTCGAGTGCACGGTGGCGTCGCCCGCATGTCTGACCCCGACATGATCGCCGGCATCATCAAGTCCGTCAGCATTCCGGTCATGGCCAAGGCCCGCATCGGCCACTTCGTCGAGGCGCAGGTGTTGCAGGCGCTCGGCGTTGACTACATCGACGAGTCCGAAGTCCTCACCCCGGCGGACGAAGCGCACCACGTCAACAAGTGGGAGTTCAACGTTCCCTTCGTATGCGGCTGCCGCGACCTCGGCGAGGCGCTCCGCCGCGTCGGCGAAGGCGCTGCGATGATCCGCACCAAGGGCGAGGCTGGCACCGGCAACATCGTCGAGGCCGTGCGCCACATGCGCGCGGTCTGGTCCGGCATCCGCCGCGTCCAGAACATGCCGGACGATGAGCTGATGGCCGAGGCGAAGAACCTCGCCGCGCCTTACGACCTGCTGAAGGAGACGAAGGAGCTCGGCCGCCTGCCGGTCGTCAACTTCGCTGCCGGTGGTGTCGCGACCCCTTCAGACGCTGCGCTCATGATGCAGCTGGGCGCGGACGGCGTCTTCGTCGGCTCCGGCATCTTCAAGTCGAGCGACCCGGCGCGCATGGCCCACGCCATCGTCCAGGCCGTCACGCACTACAACGACGCCAACATCATCGCCGAGCTCTCCCGCGGCCTCGGCGACGCCATGCCCGGCCTTGACGTGCGCAGCATGACCGAAGAGCAGCGCCTGTCCCTGCGCGGCTGGTAGCATCAAGAAACGCAAGTAAATGCGAGGCTCGCCACCGCGAGCCTCGCATTCTTTTCCCGCTTCGCGTCGCCTAGGTTGCAGCCGGTGTGACGGTTGGCGTCGGCGTTGGCTCTGCGGTCGGTGCCGGCGTCTCCGAAGCGCAGACGTCGCCGGCGGGACATGGTGTCGGCGTTGGTGTTCCGCAGTCCACGCCGCCTGGTGTACAAGGAGTCACCGTGGGGGTTGGAGTTTCGCACACCGCTGGATCGCAGGGTGTAGCGGTGGGTGTTGGCGTCTCGCACGCCAACGGATCGCAAGGCGTAGCCGTCGGCGTTGCGGTCGCGCACTCCGCTGCCGGGCATGGGGTAGCCGTTGGCGTTTCACAGGTGGCGCCTGTACACGGGGTCGCGGTTGGCGCCACGGTTGGCGTGGCCGTGGCAACCGGCGTGGGTGTCGGCGGCTGAGGCGTCGAGGTCAGAGGCGGCGGCGAGGGCTGCGGCGTTTGGCAATGGGTATAGAACGCCGAGTTCTGATTCGCGTGGGCTTTTCCATTAGACGCTGCTTCATTCGGGCAACCACCGCTGTTCGCGCTTGAGGCGGTCGCGCCGAACAGGGCTGAGCCAGCGACTACAACAAGCGCTAACGTTGCGGCTGCTGCAAGCAATCCATTTCTCATGGGCGGGTCATCCTCCTTCTCACTATCCCAATTAGGGCTTCCTTCTCCCGTAGCTTCTGACAGCCGGCTCACCGATTTCTCGCCGAGAGATCGCGCCTTGGTTAATCGCTACGCCAGTTAACTATCGGTGTTTGCAGGCGGACATCGGCCAAACACAGCGGTGGAGCGCAAGGCTCGGAGGCTTCCCCTCCTATTTGTGCGATTGACACAATGCTGAAACCACGTGCTCTTCGACCGTTGAGTCGATCGTTGCTGACCTCCTCTTAGAATGACGGAGCTTGCCGGTCGACGCCCACAAGTCGCCCGAAAGGGCAAGGAGGTCGGAAAATGACACCAGGCATGCGAATTCGCTCCGGATTCATGATCGTGCTCACCGCAGCTCTCCTGATGATGCTAGCGCTGGCCCCCAACGCCTTTGCCGCCCGCAATCCCAGTAGTACCGGGCAACCAAACTACGAGTGCCCGGAAGACGGATCGCAATCAACCCCGGGCTTTATGACGGACGGCTTCGCCCACGCCGAGACCGTTTACGCCGGCAATGGGAAGTCCGCCGATCACGCGCACAGCGACCACGCAGTCTCGCAGTACGACGTCGCCTGCTACCAGCAGGCAAGCAACGGCCACTAGCAACTAACCACGCTAGCCGAAGCGAGGGCCTAATTTCAGGCCCTCGCTTCTCGTTGTAGAATCGCAGCCGTGGCTCTTGCATCCCGCCGTGTCAGCACCTCTCACATCCCGGGCGGTGCCACGTGATCGCAGCCATCCTTCTCGCTGACGAAGGATTTACCGGCTTCCACGGCGCGAAGCTCCTTATTCTTATCGCCGGCGGTGTTGCTGCCTTCCTCTGGATGATCGTTTTCGCCTGGCGGTGGATCGCGAGCCGGCCCAAGATGCCGGACGCGGGGCCGGAGACGCAGGAGCTCGGGACCGAGCCGCCGGCGATCGCCAACCTGCTGGTCAACCGCTGGAACGTCACGAAGGTCGCCGCACAGGCCACGCTGGTCGACTTGGCGGCGCGCAAGGTCGTTGGCATCGATCAGTACGGGACGGACCACTTTATGGTCCGCCTGCGAGACATCCCGCCCGACGAGAAGATCTCGCCCTACGAGAAGCAGGTGCTGGACCTCGTTCGGAAGCGGGCCACAGGCGGCGCCGCGCCCGTCGAGGCGCTTAACCTTGGCGAAGAGGGCGAAGCGCAAGCGTGGTGGAAGCGCTTCAGCAACTCAGTCGAGGGGGATGCTCGGGCGCGCGGCCTCGCCCGTAACCGTTGGGCGCCAGAGGACTGGGTTATTCTCGGCGCCGGCCTGGTCATCGTCTTCGGTCTGTTCGCGCTCGCCTTTGCGCTGGCCCACGTCGGCGGCACGAAGAGTACCGGTGAGCGTGAGATCACTCCGGAGGGCTGGCTCGGCATTGCTGCGGGCGCCTGGCTCTTCTCGATGGCCGCCCTGAGATCGCTGCGCAATCTGCGGGACACTCCGGCCGGCCGAAAGGTCTGCGCGCAATGGCTCGGCATCCGAAACTACTTGCGCAACTCGCACGCGTTCGACGATGCGCCGGTCTCCGCCGTCACCGTCTGGGAGCGCTACATGGCGTACGGCCTGGCGATGGGCGTCGCGCGCGATGCTGCTCACGAGCTGCCGCTTGCTGCAGACGATCCGAACACCGCATGGACGCGCTACTCCGGCACCTGGCGACAAATCCGCGTCGATTACCCTGAGCACTTCGGCTACGGCGAGTCGCCGTTCGGCGTGTTTGCCGGTGGTATCGGGCGGACGATCCTCTGGGGCGGCATCGGCTTCGTGTTCTTGCCGATCGTGGCGGACGTTGGCTGGCGAGTCGCCAGCGACGGCATCGGCGACACGAACGACAACAGGTTGTTGCTTCTCGGCGCGGGCTTTGTTGTCGCTTTCATGGCGATGGGCATCTACGTGGCGTTCAACCTCATCAACGGTCTCATCCGCCTCTTCTACGGCGGCAGCGATCTCTTCGGCAAGCCTGTCGTCATAGAAGGCGAAGTCGTGAAGTCACACGCGGGCCGCATCGCTGTCGACGACGGTCACGTCGAAGAAGTGCGCGCCTGGACTCCGCCCGCTGGCGGGCAGCACCCGAACGTTGGCGCGCACATCCGCGCGACGATGTCGAAGCACCTGCATCACGTCACGCTGGTCGAGACAGTGCCCGACAGACCGGCCGCCACGCCCGGCGACGCGAAGCCTCAGCCGGCGTAGCTTTCGCTATATCCAGGGCTCAGGCACAGCGCTTGTTGAACGCCGGTCCGAACTTGATGATGTCCTGCGTGCCGATCAGGGTGTCGCCGTTCAGGTTGTAACGCGCGTCGTAGCCGGCGTCGGTGGTGTGCTTGTTGAACACCGGACCGTACTTGATGATGTCCTGCGTCCCGGCGAGCTGGTCGTCGTTGAAGTCGAAAGGCCACGCATCCGGCAGCGGCTCATTGTTCGCGCCTGAGTTGGCTGCGCAGTGTTGCGTCATCACCGTGTTCAGGAAGGACTCCGGCGCCTTACCTGACGCGGCAACGGTGTCGGGGAAGCCGTCGCAGTCGCTGTCACCCGCCGGTACCGGCCACACGGGAAGGGCCTGGCTGGCGTTGGACCAGTTCGGACAGTTGTCGGCACTGTTCTTGATGCCGTCGCCGTCCGTGTCTTCGCAGGCGTCGATCGTGCCGTTGCTGTTCGAGTCCGGCAGATTCGTGTTGACGTCAGCGACGATGATGCCCATCGCGTCGAAGATTGGGAAGCCCGAGGTGTTGTTGTACTGCGTGTGAAGCCTGATCACGTCACCGATGCAAATGATCGATTGGGCCGGCGTTGGGCTGCACAGGGTCATCGATTGGATGTGGTAGCGATCGTCCGGCGTGCCGTTAGCCTCGTGGTACGCCTGGTTCAGCGTTTGCGCGATTCCCGCGGCAGGATGCCCTGGCGTGCCGGGGCCGCCCGTCGGCAAGTATCGGGAGCCCGTTCCGTATCCCCCCTGCGAAGTGCAGATGTAGTCTCCGAGGCGGTTGTTGTAGGCGGATGTGCTGATGCCGTAGTCGTGCACGTGTCCGCCGATTGAAACGATGGCGCCCTGGATGGTGGATGTCCAGTCAGGGCTGATGCCCGAAGCTCCGCTCCCCGTGTGTGTGTCGCTGTAACCATCAGGAATCGTGTACTGGGAGTCCCCGGTGTTCGACATATCCAGCCAGACCGGCGTCACAGGCGTCAGTGTCTCTCCCGTCCTGTAAGTGATCACGAGTTTCAAGGCGACGCTACGGTCAGCGTTGCTGCTGTTGTGGATGTGGTAGTTAACGGTCCAAGTTGCGCAGTTCTCAAAGTAGCCGTAGCCCGCGGGAAGCGACAAGGTCGTGCGTTCGTTTCCTGACGCGAAGACCCGTGGGAAGGAGCCGCACCAGTCAAGGACCACCAAGTGGTGCAGCCAAACATTGTCCAGGCCGTTGTTGTTGAAGTTTGCCGACGTCCCATTTGTGTGATTGGCGTCGCCCTGATACACAAGGTCGGGAACGATGCTCGTGATATAGCAATTCGTGCAAGGCGACGGGACGCCGATCAAGGTGTTCTCCGCATCCCCGCCTCCTGAGGCGGGTGCCGGGATAGTGGTGCTGATCCAGGTCGTTGTGGTCTGTGTCGCCTCTGCCGGCTTCGCGAGGTTGAAGGCGCCGTTGCCGGCCAGCACGAACGCCGCCAGCAGACCAACTAGAATGGCGCAAACAAAGAACAATCGCCGAGCGTTGTGCAGCCCCATGAAGTGTCCCAATTGGCCCCCCTGACCGCGCGGTTGCCGCGCTAGTCCCACAAAGTGTCGCCCCAGTCCCGATTTTCGTCAACAGTTGTGTACCCGTCGGACGTATGCAAGGGCGGGCGCGGTATGATGCTGTACCAACTGCGGCAGCCATGAGCAGCGCATCACTCGCCCGAACCTCCATCCCCAGGCCGCTGTTGCTGCTCGCCCTTCTCGCTCTGGTCGCGGTCGCTTGGAGCCAGTCCGGCGGCATCGCCTCGGCCCATGCAGCGCTAGTCCGCTCCGATCCGCCGGTCAACGCCCGCCTCTCAGATTCGCCGACGCAGGTCACCGCCTTCTACAGCGAGTCGCTCGATTCGCAGCTCTCCTCGCTTCAAGTGCTGAATGGCGACGGCAACCGAGTCGACTCCGGCGATACGACGTTCGGCCCGGACCCGGCGCAGATGTCCGTCGCCGTGGAGAAACTCGGGCCGGGGTTCTACGCCGTGCAGTGGCAGACGCTGTCCAGCCTCGACGGGCACCTGCTAAAAGGTTCGTATCCGTTCACCATCCTCAACGCCGACGGCACCGAACCCAGTGGCTCCCGTCCGTCGCTTGAGGGCGGGTCGAGCTTCAGCATTTCCTCCGTCAAACCAGAGGACGTCGCGACAAAGTGGATCAACCTGCTCGGCGCCGTCTTGCTTGTTGGCGGGCTGGTCTTCGCGTTGGCGATTGCGGGCCCTGCTTCGAGCAAGCTGCCGTCGCCAGAGAAAGAAGACTCGCTCACCACGAGGCGTCGTCATCTCACGTGGGCGGTGTGGCCGGGACTCGCGCTGCTTGCCGCCACCGCTCTCGCTGAATTGCTACTGCAGGCGAACAAGCTCGGCGGGCTGGGCAACATTAGCGATGCGATCAGTTCCGGCTGGGGCGATCACTGGCTCCAGCGGCAGGTCCTGCTCGGCGTGATGCTTCTCGCCTTCGCGGCGTATCAGCTGCGCGGCGCTCACACCCGCCTTTTCGGCGAGGCTGCCCTCTGGGCGACGCTCGCCGCCGGCGTGTTGTACCTGCTCTCCGTAGCGATGGTCAGCCACGGCGCGTCGATTCGCGGCTCGTTCTGGGCCACCGCCAACGATTTCGCGCACCTGCTGGCCAGCGCCGTTTGGGTCGGGATGCTGGTGCAGTTGGCGCTCTTCTTGCTCTGGGTGCGCCGCCGCCCCTCGACTGATGAGAGGGACGAGCTCACCGTTGGTCACCTGCGACGCTTCTCGCCGTTCGCCGCAACCAGTGTCATCGTGCTTCTCGCCAGCGGTTCGATCAGCGCGTTGAGCGAGCTTCCGAGCCTCAGCGCCATCTTCGACACCGTGTATGGCCAGGTGCTAATCGTCAAGCTCTCGCTGATGGGCGTGCTGCTGCTCGTTGCGGCCGTCAACGCCTTCTACCTGCGCCCGCGTCTAACCGCCGCCGACGCCTCCGGCACCGAGGCGACGTCATCGCCGCGCACGCGCACCCTCCTCTGGCGCATGGTGCGGATCGAGATCGCGCTGGCGGTTGGCGTGCTGCTGGTTGCCGCGGCGCTTGTGCAGTATCCGACCTCACGCCAGCAGACAGCCGCTGAAGCCAACGTCGCCGCCGCCAACGAAGCGGCGGGCTATAACGCTGTGCAGACCGCAGGCAACATCGACGTCCAGATAACGATCCTCCCGAACCAAGTGGGCACGAACTCGTTCCTTCTGTACCTCTTCCCGCCGTCGGACGGCCAGCCCGCAAACGTCTCCCGCGTCCGCCTCAAGTTCCAATCTCCTGACGCCGATGCCGGCCCGTCGTTCATCGTCGCCGACCCGACCGAGTCGAACTCCTACAAGGCCATCGGCCCATTCTTCAACACGCCGGGCGACTGGCAGGTGCAGGTCGAACTGCGAAGGATCCAGGTCGACGACGTCACCGCCGCCTTCAAAATCCCTGTGACCGGAATCGGCGCGGGCGAGACGCTGGACGACTTCGCCCTCCCCGTCGAGATCGGGAGCTGGGTGGTCGTCGCGGCGCTGCTTGCCGGCGTTGGCGTCTCGCTGGCCGTCATCTGGGCGCTTGAGTGGCCGGGCGGCACTCACTTGCTGCGCCGCCGCTCCTCCGTTTGACCGCCTGCGGGCGCCGGTGATACGGTCACACGCGCGGGGGATCACATGCGACTATTTCTAGCGATTTGCGCGGCGGTGGCGACTTCCTTGATTCTTCTGAGTTCGATCGCGTCCGCTGCCTCCAACGTCCAGATCACCGCGCTCGACTGCGAGAGCCACCCGCGCCGCATCCGCATCGAGAACACGGGCGACTCAGCGCAGGACCTCTCCGGCTGGCAACTGCAGAGCGATCAGTACGAAGGCGGGCCGATGGACCTTAGCGAGGTCGGCTCGATTCCGGCCGGTGGTAAGTTCTTCGTCTTCCAGGGCCACCTCTCGCCGGCCCAGGACCCGAGCGCCGGCTTCTGGCGCTGGGGCACGGACGAAAACTTCAACCTCCGCGCCAATGACTCCACCGACTACGTCCGCATAGTCGACTCGCAGGGCAACAACGTGAGCCAGAAGAACTGCGAGGGCCTCGCCCCCGGCGCCACGCCGGTGCCAACGTCGATTTACGACCCGCCGCCCCTCGTGCAAGAAACCCCAACACCAACGCCGGAGCCGACCGCCGCCCCAACCGCAGCGCAAACGGCCGCGCCCACAACTCGCGCGACCGCGGCACCGCAAGGCGGCCCCGCCCGCGCGAGCACATCCGCCTCGCCGACTGCGACCACGGCAGCCATCGCGTCAACCGGCGGACCGCCCGGCACAAACGATGACACCTTGGCGATGCTGATGCTCGCCGCCGGTACTGTGTCGCTCAGCGCAGGGTTCTTCTTCGTCGTGCAAGCGGCGCGGCGTAAGCCCACCGCGTAGTGCAACGCCGCCGCTGACCGCGGCGAGTCGGTGAACAAAGCGAAACTTTTACCTACCCTGCACCGTCTCCGTCCGTTCATGAGAAACCGTCGGCGCGCCTTGTGTGTCCTTCTTATTGGAGACGCTCAACCGCCGGACAACTCATGCCTCGCAAACTGTACCTTTCCGCATTCTTTACCGCCGCACTGGCCGTCGTCGTATTTCTCGCGATGGTGGTGTCTCCGCACGAGGCCGCGGGCAACCCGCAGCTCGACTCGGAAGAGCAAGCGTTCGTCACGCTGATCAACAACTATCGCGCGTCGCAGTCTCCACCGCTTGGCCCGCTCTCAATCGACTGGGAGATGCAGGCCTCCGCCGATTGGATGAGTAACGATATGGGCGTGAACGCCTACTTCGATCACACCGACTCGCTCGGCCGCGACCCGTGGACGCGCATGTGTGCATTCAGCTACTGCTACAACACCTGGAAGGGCGAGAATATCGCGGCGGGCTACACGACCGCCCAGGACGTTTTCACCGCCTGGCAAAACTCGCCTGGACACAACGCCAACATGCTCGGCCCGAACTACAACTCGATGGGCATCGCGCGGGTACAGGTACCCGGCAGCCCGTTCGTTTGGTACTGGACGAACGACTTCGGCGGCGTAAACAGCAACGCCACGCCACCGCCCAGCACCACCACAACTCCCAGCCCTACACGCACGCCAACGCCGTCGCCGACCGCGAGCCCGACCCGCACGCCGTCCCCGACGCCGTCGCCAACCCGCACGCCGTCGCCGACTCCAACGCCGACCTCCACCCCGTCGCCGACGCCAACGCCGACGCGCACGCCATCGCCGACGCCTACTCCGACGGCGACGCCATCGCCAACGCCGAGCCCAACACGTACGGCGTCGCCAACTCCGTCGCCGACCGCGTCGCCTACGCCAAGTCCTACGCGCACGCCTTCGCCAACGCCAAGTCCAACACGTACGCCTTCGCCGACGCCCACGGCGTCTCCCACTCCAACCGCGACACCGACGCGGACTCCGACACCTACGCCTACCGTGACGCCAACCGCCACTCCGTCACCTACCGCAACCCCATCGCCGACGCCGGCCGGCCAGGGCGACTGCTCCTCGGTTTCCGGCACCATTCCGCTGCCGCGACTCGGCCCGCTCGTCATCTCATCGCCCGGCGTCTACAACGGCGATGGCCAGACGATCCTCGGGGGCGCGAACAACATCCAGGTCCGAGCCAACAACGTCACGGTGTGCAACTACACGCTGCTCGGCGCGCAGGGTGCGGCAATCGATATCGGAGCCTATAGCTCGACCACCGTTCAGTCCGTGATCATCGAGGACTACAACGACGCAGGCTCCGGCGGCACAGCGCCTGGCGGCCCGCAGTACGTCGGCGGTGTCGCTTGCTGGTACTGCACGGCGCTCACCGTCGTCGACTCCACGATCGGGACGACGCAGTACTACGGCAACGGCATCTGGGTGAAGCGCACCAACGCCGCCGAGGCAGGCGCGGACTACTTCGCGCGCAACAACATCACCGGCGGCTGGGACGGCATCGGCTCCGAGCCCGAGGGCGACGTCGACGGCGGCATCGGCAGTGGAACGGTAATCGAGAATAACACCATCGCCGGCTGCCACGACGACGGCATCCAGGTCGAAGGCCGCGCTGAGAACCTCACGGTGCGTAACAACACGATCTCCGGCTGCGGGGCGGGCATCGCGACGGCGCCGGTGCTTGTCGGCCCAGTGCACATCGAGAACAACCTCATTCATGATCTCGTCCTCGCGCCTAGCACCGCCTTCTTCTGCTTCAAGCTTGGCGCGTCGCAGGGGAGTGCGACGCCAGAGATCGACTACACGGGCAACACCTGCATCGCGCCCGGTGCCGGCGGCTTCGAGCAGACGAACACCGGCCTGCGTTTCAAGATCGTCGCCACGCACAACTGCATCGTTGACGGCCTCTACGTCATCGACTTCAACGAGTCGCCCGGCGCCGGCTCCCTCTTCGATTACAACACCCTCTTCACGAGCGACCTCACCGGCCGCTTCGCCAAGTGGGCCGGCGTCCGCTACGACCTCAGCGGCCTGCGCGGCATCGGCCAGGAATTGCATGGCGTCGTTTCGGCGCAATGTCTCAACCTGACCCCCGCAGCGAGCGCAACCGCGAGTCCAGCGCCAACTGCAACGCAGACGACTGTGCTGACACCAACGCCAACCGCAACGCCTACAGTGACGCCAGCGCCGTCAACGTCCGAGTCGCCAACTGCCACCCCGCCGGATCTTTCACCGCCGCCGGGCCCGACTCAAACGCCAACGGCAACGCCCACCGGCCCGACGCCTACGCCGTGGGTGACGCCGCTGCCGTCGATAACGCCAGTGCCTGCCCGCGGCGACGCCGACTGCAACGGTCATATCGATACACAAGACGTCGTTCGCCTGCTGAAGCGAGTCGGCAAAGTCGGGCGCTCGACCGGTCCGTGCAGCGCCGACGTTGACCTCAACTGCGACGGCACGGTCGACTCGATGGACGTGCTATCGATGCTTCTTGAGATCAGCGGGCAGCCGGGCCATCCATCCAGCGGCTGCTTCTAGTCGAAGACGATTACGCTTCGCGCCACCTCGCCCGCTTTCATCGCGCGGAACGCCTCGTTCACGTCTTCGATTGGCAGCCTGCGGCTCACCATCTCGTCCAGGTGCAGGCGTCCCTGCAAGTAGAAATCGATGTAGCGCGGGATGTCGATGCGGAAGCGGTTCGAGCCCATGATGCTGCCCTGGATCTTGCGCTCGCTTAGCAGCAGCATCGCCGGAAGCTCGATCTTCTCCATCATCGGGACCATGCCGATCACTGTCGCCGTGCCGCCGCCGTTCAGGCACTCGAACGATTGCTCCGCCGTCTTCTTCATGCCGACAGCCTCGAACGAATAGTCGACGCCGCCGCCGGTCATCTCGCGGATAGCCTGCACAGCATCGCGGCTTGAAGCATCGACCGAGTCCGTTGCACCCATCTCGCGCGCAAAGCCAAGCTTCGACTCGACAACGTCTACCGCGATGATCCGCCGCGCACCCGCGATGCGCGCCCCTTGGATCGCCGCCAGCCCGACGCCGCCAGTCCCGAACACCGCGACAGTCGAGCCTGGCTCAACCTTAGCCGTGTTCAGCGCCGCGCCGACGCCCGTCAGCACGCCGCAGCCGATCAGCGCCACGATGTCCATCGGCACGTCGTCGCGTATCTTCACGATCGCGTTTTCGTGCAGGAGCATCTTCTCGCAGTAGCTGGACACGTTGAGGAACTGGTTCACCATCTTTCCGTCTTGCGAAATGCGCGGCGGCTCGTTTGGCCCGCGCTTTGTCTCCGGGTTCGCGCAGCGGTTCGGGTGTCCGCTCAGGCACTGGTCGCAGTGACCGCAGAACACCGACAGGCACGAGATGACGTGGTCGCCGGGCGCGAAGTCCGTGACGTCTTCGCCAACCGCCTCGACGATGCCGGACGCCTCGTGCCCGAGGACCGCCGGCGCTGGAAACATCCACAACCCTTCGACGAAATGCAGGTCGGAGTGGCAGACGCCGCTCGCCACTGTGCGCACGAGCACCTCGTGCCGCCCCGGCTTGTCGAGCCCCACCTGCTCTATCGATAGCGGTTGATGTGGTCCGTGGAATATTGCTGCTTTCATGCTGCTCCCTTCGTTGCGCCGCTCGTCTCGTCGTGCTGCTGCCTCATCGCCATGCGACGATCGCGCGTCCACAGCACCCCCGCGTCGAACAGGCGGCGTACTTCTCCGTCTTGATAGCCGAGTTCCCGGCAGATTTCCTCGCTGTGCTGGCCTAATGATGGCGGTGGTGTGGCCTCAACGGCCGGAGTCTCGCTAAGGCTCGCGGGATGTCGCGGCATCTTGAGCGGCCCCACGACCGCGTGCTCGAAGCTCTGTATCAGGTTGTTCGCGATCACGTGAGGATGCTCGAAGATCTCCTCCGGCAGGTTGGCTGGCGCGCACGGCACGTCCACTGCGTCAAGCGTCTCCATCCACTCCGCCGTCGTCTTCTGGCGGAATTTCTGTTCCAGCGTATCCGTTGTCGTGGTGTGCGCCTTCCGTATCTCGTCTGAGTACCAGTCGTACGTCAGCCCCTCGACCGTCGAGTCTTCGATGCCGAGCGCGTCTCGCATCGCCCGCCGTTGCGCATTGGCCAGGCATGCCACCGCGATCAGCGCGTCCCGCGTCTCATACACGCGGTAGTAGTTGTTGCGCCCGCGGCCGGGGATGTACTGGGCGCGGAGCTGATTCATCTCCTCGTGCGTGATGCCCTCGCGGCGTCTCTCCGCAAGCTCGCCGAGGAATCCCGCGCGCACCGGCCCGTCCACATCTTCGACAGACAACAGCGGCCGGTTCTGCACAGCCATTCCCGAAGCGAAGAGGCTCGTCTCGATTCGCTGCCCGCGGCCGGTCTGCACGCGCGCGAATAGGGCATTCACGATCGCAAAGGCCATGAACAGCCCGGTCGAGATGTCCGCCACCGCAAACGTCGAGATAAAGGACGGCGTGCCGTGGTCGATCTTGTTTTCGTAGACAACCATTCCCGTCGCCGCCTGCGACAGGATATCGAAGCCCGGGCGTCCCGCGTACGGCCCCTTCGTCCCGAACGCGCTGTTCTCGGCGTAGATCAGCCCCGGGTTGTTCGCCGAAAGCGTCTCGTAGCTTAGCGAGAGCTTTTCCGCGACGCCGGGCCGGTAGTTCACGACGACAACGTCTGCATCGCGTACCAGCTTTTCGACGATTTCGCGAGCCTCGTCAAGCCGCATGTCCAGCGAGATGCTCCGCTTGCCGCGGTTGACGCCCAGGAACATGCGGCTCTCGTATGGCGCGACCGTCGCAGTGTGGCGCCAGGCGTCACCGTCTGGGCGTTCGACTTTGATCACGTCGGCGCCCATGTCGGCGAGCATCATCGTGCAGTACGGCCCGGCAATGTACTCCGTGAAGTCGAGGACGTGGATGCCGGCGAGCGGTGCGGTCACTGTGCTAAGCGCTTTCCATTAGTTGGCAGCCGACGACCTGGTCGCCGACCCGCCGGTCCCCCGGAGCGCCGATGTGAGCCACTCCGCGGTCAGATCGCCTGGTGTGCGTGGAATATCGATGTCGGCCAATGTCTAAGCTTCCCCTTATGCTTGGCTTTCGCCCGCCCGACTCCACCCGTTCGAGCCAGTGCGGCCCGGCCTTCCGCGCGATGGAGTATAGCAGGGAGACATGATTGGTCTCATTGAAATGCGCTAATTCGCGCGCTCATGTTCAGTTACCTGGCAGCAAACTTTGCGTTAGCCAACGGATCAGGCCGCCTGTACCAACCTCGGCGTCACCAGAGTTTCGCCAACCGTGCCAGCGCCACGAATGAGGTCGGCTTCGGCGAGCGCGTTGGCCTCGCCGTGGGTCCCGTGCCTGGCGGGGGAGTTGCGCTCGGCGTTTGACCTGTCGGAGTCGGCGAGATCGTTGGCGATGGCGTCGGCGTCGGTGTCACCGTCGGTGTAGCTGTTGGGTTGGTCGTACCACCGACCGGTGCGCGAGTGGGGCGAGCCGTTGCCCTGGGCGTCGCCGTCGGCGTTGGTGTTGGGCTTGGCGTCTGACCGGGCGGTGTGGCGGTCTGCGTTGGTGTCGGCGAAGGTGTTGGCGTGGGCGTTGGAGGAACCGTCGGTACTGGAGTGCTCGTCGGGCCGGTCAGGCAGAACGGGGTCGCCGTAGGAGTTGGCTGGAAAGGTATAGGCGTTGAGCCAATCGGAGAACGCGTCGGACGCGGCGTCACCAGGCACTGCGGCGCGGTGATCGTCGTGTTCTCGGTGTCCTCGTTGTCACTAGTATCCGAATCGGGCGGGGTCTGTGCGGTGATCGAGGCCGAGTTATCGATGACGGCCTGGTACGGCGCGAACGGTCCCACGTCCAGCACGATCGTAAGCGTTGCCGTAACGCCGTTCACCAGGCTGCCGATCGTCCACGCTCCTGTCCCAGACACGAACGTGCCGTTCGTAGCGCTCGTCGAGTGGATAGTGACGTTGGCGGGCAGCACCATGTTGTCTTGCACCACAACCCCGGTTGCGTCGTTCGGGCCGTCGTTGCGCACCTTGACCTGGTAGGTCAGTTGTGTCCCATCGATGACGGGGTCGACCGACTCTGTCTTGTCAAGATTGAGGTCTGCCGCTTCGATCACCGTGTTGTGGGGTTCGGTGGCGGAAGTGGAGCCGCTAAAGTTCCCGTCCCCAACGTATACGGTGGTCAGGGAACGGTTCCCGGGTGTGGCGAGTGTGATGCTGCACTGGCCGGCTGAGACAGTGCCGGTGCAGCTGTCAACGCCGTCGCTCACCGTCACGTTGCCGGTTGGAGTCCCGGCGCCCGGTGCAACGACCACAACGTTGTACTGTACGGTGACTGATACACCGACGAGAGATGGATCAGGACTATCAGACGTGATCGTCGTTGTTGTGTTGGCCGCGTTGACCGTGTGCGATGCGGAGGTTGAGGAACCACCGCTGTAGCTGCTATCGCCAGCGTATGTGGCCGTCAGGTTCCCGGCGCCGGGGCTGGTGAACGTAAGCGAGCATTGGCCCGCCGCCACCGTTGCCGTACACGAAATTGTCCCGTCGCTTACCGTAACGTTTCCGGTGGGAGTGCCGCTGGCGGCCGTGACGCTGTAGTTGATTGTCACTGACTGACCCACCACAGAAGGATCAGGCGAGTCCGAGGTGATCGATGTTGTCGTGCTGATGCCGTTGACCGTGTGTGATTCAGTTGCAGAAGTACCGCCGTTGAAGTTGCTGTCGCCTGTGTAGGTAGCGGTCAAAGAGCGCGCCCCGGAGCTATTGAAGATAAGTGAGCACTGGCCATCGGCCACTGTCGCCGTGCAGGAGATGGTGCCGTCGCTCACCGTGACGTTGCCCGTTGGCGTGCCATCGCCCGGCGCAACCGGCGTCACTGTGTAGTTCACGGTCACCGATTGCCCGACCACAGAGGGATCGGGTGTATCCGAGGTGATCGCTGTTGTCGTGTTGGCCATGTTCACCGCATGCCCTTCGGTGGCCGAATCACTGGTGTCGTAGTTGCCGTCGCCCGCGTAGCTTGCCGTCAGCGTCCTTGCACCCGCGCTTGTGAAAGTCATCGAGCATTGGCCCGCGGCAACGGTGCCCGTGCAGGAGATACTGCCGTCACTCACGGTCACGTTCCCGGTCGGGGTGCCACTGCTGGGCGCAAGCGCGATGACGCTGTACTGCACCGTGACGGATTGGCCCACGACGGACGGATCGGGACTGTCGGAAGTGATCGTTGTGGTGGTACCCGCGATGTTTACCTGGTGCGGCTCCACCGACGAAGAGCCGCCTAAGTAGCTGCTATCGCCGTCGTAAGTGGCGGTCAGGCTCTTGGCGCCGACGCTGGTGAAGGAAAGTGAGCATTGGCCTGTCGCTACTGTGCCTGTACAGGAGATGGTGCCATCACTTACCGTCACGTTGCCGGTCGGTGTGCCACTTGCCGCAGTCACGGTGTACTGCACTGTGACCGATTGCCCGGTCACGGAAGGATCGGGCGCGTCCGAGGTGATTGTCGTCGTGGTTGGGAACTTGTTGACGTCGTGCGGCTCACCTGTCGAGGTGCTGCTGTTGAAGTTGCCGTCGCCTGCATAGGTCGCCGTCAGGATCCGGGCACCCGGAGTGTTCAGCGAAATATTGCACGTCCCGGCGCTGACGGTGCCAGTGCAGCTATCCACGCCATCACTTACAGTGACGTTGCCGGTGGGCGTGCCTCCACCGGGAGCCACTGGGGCTACTGAGAAGTTCACTGTTACCGACTGCCCAACGTTCGATGGATCGGGCGTGTCAGATGCGATTGTCGTGGTTGTGTCGGCGGGGTTCACGGTGTGAATTCGTGACCGAGGTGCTGCCGTTGAAGTTTGAGTCGCCGCCGTACACGCCGGTCATCGAAAAGGGTCCGGCGCTGGTGAAGGCAAGGCTGCAGGAGCCCGCACCAGCGGCCAGCGTTGCGATGCACGTGTTCGTCCCACCGTCCGATACTGTGACCGCCCCCGTGATTGTGGTTGGAGAAACTGCGGCGCCGGGTGCTACGGCCGCCACCGTCACGTTAAACGTCACGCTCTGGCCGGTGACCGAGGGATCGGGCGCGTCCGAGGTAATCGTCGTGATGGTGTCTGCCTTGTTCACGGTGTGAGACGCTGAGGCGGAGGCAGGGCTGGCGTTGAAGTTGGTATCGCCCGCATAGGTTGCGGTGAGTGTCTTAGATCCGGCCGTCTTGAACGTCAGGTTGCATGAGCCGGCCGCGGCGGTGCCGGTACAGACGTCGGTGCCGTCGCTCACCGTAACGTTGCCGGTCGGAGCAGTCGGACTGTTCCCAAATGCTCCCGTGACGCTGTAATTGACCGTAACCGGTTGGCCTGTGACCGAGTCCGTGCTTGAAAGCGAGGAGCCGTTCGTAATCGCCGCCGTTGTATCGGCCTTGTTGACCGTCAAGCTCAAGACGTTGGAGCTGACGGGCGCGTTGTTATCGTTGTCGACTTGCGAGGAGATTATTGCCGTCCCCGTGGACGTTGCCTGGAAACTGCCCGTCGCTGTTCCGGCGGATTGGACAGTGCCCTGCGTGCTGGAAAGGTTGCCATGCGTTGCCGCCCACGTCACGGAGCGGCCGATGATCTCGGCCAGGTCGGCGAGCGGTACGGCGCTGCCCGTGGAATTCGTCAGGAAGCTGGAGGTGAGCGAAGTCGATTGGTTAACGGCCACGGGCGAAGTCGCCGCCGACAGCAGGTCGCGGTACCAGGGGGTAAACGTGAGCGTCCCGCCGCTTGTTGTCGCGCTGTCGCATGGTGCGGCGCCGGGTCCCGTGCTGCATCCCCACCAGTTGTTGGAAACGTTGGCAACGCCGGTATCGACGCTCTTGTGAATTCCGCTGCCGTCCGGCGCGCTGTTTCCGACGATTAGCGACTTCGACATCGTCACGTTGCTCTGGCCCACGTAGACGCCTCCGCCGGAAATCCCGGCGGTATTTCCAGTGATCTTCAAATGAGAGAGGGAGAAAGGTGTGGTGTTGAGTACGGTGCTATCAAGGTCAAGCGCGCCGCCAAAAGAGTTCGTGGCGGTATTTCCAGTGAATTGCGACGTCTGAATACTCACCGTCGAGGCTGCGTCGCGGGTATCGGTGGCGATGGCCCCGCCAATGCCCGGGGCAGTGTTCGAGGTGAATGTGGAGCTGCTGATGCTGAGCGCGCCGCCAGTCGTCGGTCGGAAGTAGATTGCTCCTCCGCCGGATGTTGGGTTGGTCGTGAGATTTCCGCTAAAGGTGCTGTTGGTCACGTTGACGGTCGGGCCGGATCCGAACATGTTGATCGCCCCTCCGGTCGCCGTGTCGGTCAGGTTCAAGGTGCGGTTGTCCTGGAACGTATCGTTCGTGATGTTGGCGGTGTAACTCGTCGCGGACGAGCTGTCCATGTTCATGCCTCCGCCATAGCCGTTGACATTCGTGTTATCGGAGACAACCGAATTGCTCAGCGTAAAGACTGAGCCGCTGCCGTTTGCACACCAGTCGATGCCGCCCCCGGTGAAGCTGAAGTCTGCTGCACCGGCGGGCTGGCTGTTGCGGCCATAGCGCACGGTCACGCCATCAATCGTGACGTTGATAGGAGAGGTGCAAATCGGATTGACGGCAATCACCTTGTCGATGCCGTTCGTGTTGTCCGTTCCCGCCTCGATGATAGTTGTGCCTGCCCCGTCCCCCTGGATAGTGAGCGAGTCTTTGATGTCCAGGTCACCGGTGGCGTTGTTGTCTTCGTTCACGCCGCCGGCGTTAGCAATGGTCAGCTGATAAACGCCGGCCGGCAGCGTGATCGTATCCGCGCCGGCGGTGGCGTTTGCCGCACCGATTGCTTCGCGCAACGAACAGTCAACATTGCAGGTGCCATCGTTTGTGTCAGTGGTCTTGGTTACAGTGAACCCCGCCGCGCGCGCGGGTGGGATGAGGACGGCGCTGCTGAGGAGAAGCAGGGCGATGACCGTGAGCGGCACGGAAATCGTCGTCAAGAATCTGGTAGGTAATCTCATGCCATATTTCTCCTGGCGACAGCGCGCATGTCAATGAAAGTCACGTCTGGATCGATCTGGTAGCACGCCACCGTGCCTGGTAGGCAGACGAGCCGAAATTGTCGCGCCAGTCGAGCGGGCCGGGGAATTCCGGCTGAAAGCTATGTTTTAAGCCCACTCTGCGGCGTCGAGCGTGCCAATCGAGAGTGTCGTCTCGCCCCCTTCCACCGTCAACCCGCCCAATAGTTCAGTGTTGGTCACGACTGGTGAAGGTGAAGCCCCGTTGTCAGTTCACCGTGCGGCATTCCTGACGCCGACTGTACAATCTCGCGCATGGAACCGCAGATACAGTACGCGACCGCGTCCGATGGCGTGCGGATTGCCTATTGGACGGTTGGAGATGGCACGCCGCTCATCCACATGTCGCCGATGCCGGTCAGCAACATAAAGAAGGAATGGGGCTTCCCGCCGCAGCGCAAGTTCTACGAAGACCTCACCTCCACTGTCCAACTAGTGCGCTACGACTGTCGCGGCGCGGGGCTCTCTGATCGAGACGTTACAGACTACTCGCTCGAGGCACATGAGCGCGACATCTTCGCCGTGGCCGATCGTTTGGGGCTCGAGCGCTTTGCTTTGCTCGGCTACGGCCATTCCGGTGGCGTCGCAATCGATTTCGCCGCTCGCTATCCCGAAAGAGTGTCGCACCTCGTCCTCTGGTGCTCTTACCCGCGGGGCAAGGACTATCGCCGCGTCCAGCGCGTGCAGACGTTTCAGTCGCTGATGGACCAGGACTGGGACTTCTGGACGAGGGCGGAGGCTCTGCGTCTGTCCGAATACGCGGGCGGCGAGACGTCCAGCTATTTCCTTGAATACGTGCGAGATGCTCTGACCAAGGAGGGAAGCAGGGCCATGGTGGCAGAGCTCATGAAGATCGACGTGACCTCAGCGATGCCGAAGGTCCGGGCGCCGACGCTTGTGCTACACCGCGCGGGGCTCGCAGCGATAACTGTCGACATGGCCCGCGAGATCGCCTCAAGCATTCCGAACGCGCGGCTGATGCTCTTCGATGGCGCCTGGATCGCGCACTTCCTCGGCGGCGCAACGGAAATAGCAGCCGCCATCCGCGAACATATCGGCCATCGCCCGACCAGGCGACGTCACCGCCACAAACGACAGCCGCCCTCACTCCCCGCGAGACCGAGGTCCTCCGCCTGATCGCCGCGGGCCGGACCAGCCACGAGATCTCGAACGAGCTCACCCTCAGCGTACGAACCGTCGGCCGCCACATCACGAACATCTACGCGAAGATCGGTGCGCGCACTCGCGCCGATGCCACGGCCTACGCCATTCGCCACCGCCTCGCCTGAGCTAAGGCGGCTCGCGGCTGGGAGGCGGCGGTGTGTATGATGCTCCACGCATCATGAAGACTGTCCGCTTCCCGAAAGACTTCCTGTGGGGCACGGCTACCGCCTCCTACCAGGTCGAAGGGGCCTGGAGCGAAGATGGCAAAGGCGAGTCGAACTGGGACCGCTTCTCGCACACGCCCGGCAAAGTAATGAACGGCGACACCGGCGATGTCGCTTGCGACCAGTACCACCGCTACAAAGAAGACGTCGCGATCATGAAGCAGCTCGGGATGAAGGCGTACCGCTTCTCGGTCTCCTGGTCGCGCATCTTTCCCGACGGCAAGGGCGCGGTGAACCAGAAGGGGATCGATTATTACAACCGGCTCGTCGATGAACTGCTGGCAAACGACATCATGCCGTTCCCGACGCTCTTCCACTGGGATCTCCCTCAGGCGCTTGAGGACGAGGGCGCCTGGGCCAACCGCGACATCATCAACCACTTCGCGCGCTACGCCGAGACAATGGTCAACGCGCTCGGCGATCGCGTGAAGAAGTGGATGGTCTTCAACGAGCCGTGGGTGTTCGTCTACCCCGGCTACCTGTACGGCTACCTCGCCCCCGGCATTCGCGACACCTCGATGGCGATGAAGTCGTCGCACATCGTGAACCTCACGCAGGCCGAAGCGATGCGGGCGATGCGCGCGACCGGCAAGATCGAAGCTGTCGGCAACGCCTTCTCGATGTCATCTACGTATCCGGAGTCGGACAGCGCCGAAGACCGCGCTGCCGCCGAGCGTCTCCACAACTGGAACAACGTCTGGTTCCTCCACCCGATCCTGACCGGCGAATATCCGCTCGCCTACGTTGACCAGGCGCGCGCGCTGGAGCGCATGGACGTGCGCCCCGGAGACATGGAAGCAATGCGCTCCACATACGACTTTATCGGCATCAATCTCTACTCCCGCATCGTTACCCGCGCACGTGATGTTGATCGCAACCTCGGCGTCGAGCGGGCCGAGGGCACTGGCCCGCGCACCGGCAACGGCTGGGAGATCTGGCCCGCCGCCATCTACCAGGCAATGAAGCGCATCGACCGCGACTACGGCCACCTGCCGATCTACATCACCGAGAACGGCGTCTGCTACGACACCGCGCCCGGCCCGGACGGCCAGGTCCACGACAAAGAGCGTATCGATTTCTACCGGCAGTACGTCGGGCAGGTGGGGCGCGCGCTGGACGAAGGCTGCGACGTGCGCGGCTATCTCGCCTGGAGCCTGCTCGACAACTTCGAGTGGTCAGCCGGCTACGCGCACCGCTTCGGCATCGTCTACTGCGACTTCGAGAACGACCAGCGCCGCATCATCAAGGACAGCGGCTACTGGTTCCGCGATCTCATCGCCGCTGGCCAGATCGACTACGACGAGACGCTGGCCTAACCGGCTGAAGCCCCGGCCCCATCGCCCGCTTGTGAGGCCTGACGGTCTATCACGCACGTGATCTTGTGCATCTCCGTCGTCAGGTCCAGGATCTGCTGCGAGATCGTGATGAGCTGCTCGTTCTGCTGCTTCTCGAGCTGCACCGTCTCCCATTGATGATCGGCCAGCACCTGCCGCTTCGCGTCCGCGCGATTCTGCGAAATCATGACAAACGTGCTCAGGAAGATCGCCTCCAGCGATACGATCATCGTCAGCAGCCCGAACGGAAACGCCTCAATCCCCGACGCGATCCACACCGTGAACCAGACCATGTGGATGTAGATGAACACCATCGATCCCGCCAGCATCGTGATCCGGTCCGCGATCCGGTTCTGCAACTTCTTTGCGCGTTCCTCCACGGCGTCGACGAGCGCCGGATGGATTGGCTGTGCTTGTGCTCTCGCTATGCTCACTGTGTGCCCCCTAAAGTCGTGATAGCGAGACGTTAAGCAAGTCTCATTAGAGCCACATGAATTCAGCCGGCAGGGTCACTCCCGCGGCCGCCCAAACCCGAACATCGCCTGCGCGATACGCCGCATCTGTATCTCCTCCGAGCCTTCCGTTATCCGGTATCGGCGGTGGTGCCTGTAGATGTGCTCGAACGGCATGTGCCGCGTGTAACCCATGCCGCCGTGCGTCTGCATCGCCTGGTCCGCCGCGTCGCAGACCAGCCGGTTGGCGCGATAGTTGCACATCGCAACCTTGTCGCTGATCTCCATGTGGTGCATCCGGTCCAGCTCCCACGCCGTCTTGCGTACGAGCTGTCGCACCAGCTCGCACTCCGTCTGCAGCTCCACCAGCGGCCACTGGATCGCCTGCCGCGTCGAAAGCGGCTGCCCGAACGTCACCCGCTCCCGAGCGTACTTGATCGACTCGTGAATGCAGTACTGCGCCGCGCCCACGCCGGACGCCGCCTGGCGGATGCGGTTCTCGTGCGTAAACGTATTCGCCAGCGCCAGCCCATCGCCCTCGCGGCCGAGCATCGAGGTCGCAGGCACGCGCACCTCGTTTAGCGTGACCTCCGCGTGGTCCGTCGGCATGTTGAACGTCCACCACATGAAGTCGACGGAGAATCCTTCCGTGTTCACCGGCACGATGAAGCAACTGATTCCCTGCGCGCGCCCCTCGTCCCCGGACGTGCGGGCGAAGATCATGTCGTGGGTGGCGGCGTGCATGCCGCTGTTGAAGCGCTTCTTGCCGTTGATCACCCACTCGTCGCCGTCACGCACAGCCTTTGTCTCTAGCCACGAAGCGTCGGAGCCGTGGCCGGGCTCCGTTAGCCCGAACGCGACGCGCGTCTTGCCCTCGAACATCCCGTCCAGGAAGTCCGCCTTCTGCTGGTCGGTGCCGTAGCGCTCCCACATCTTGATCGTCGGGAAGTTGCCCACGATTGACGACTCGTTCTGCAAGTCGTTGTGCAGCCCGAGACCCTTCGCCGCGAGGTGCTCGCGCACAATTGCCATCGCGAGGTTTGTGCCATCGCGGCCGCCGTACTTCGCCGGGATGCCGTAGCGGAGGAAGCCGGCCTTGTCCGCGCGACGCCGCATCTCCTTCAGCAGGTCCTCCCACTCCTGGCGAGGCACGCCCCCGTTCTCGAAGTCCGTCCGTGCCCACTCGCGCCGGTGATCGAAGAAGCGGATGTTGTCGTCTTCGTTCTCGAGCGGTTTGATCTCCGCCTCGATGAAGTCGTCCAGGTCTTTCAGCAGCTGCTGTATGTCCTGCGGTATCTCGAAGTCCATCTGTCCCTCCTGCGTTACGGTATTTCGTTCGGGCTGGCGATGCGCACCTTGTTCACAACCGTCTCCCAGAGGTGCGGGAGCAGCGCCGCCTCATCGCCATCAAAGTCTCCAGCGCGGATGCGTTCCACCAGCTCGGCGTTGCGTTCGCTCAGGCGAGCGGTCAGCGCCGCCTGTCCCTCCGGCATCGCTTCGACGCCGAGCAGCCGGTCCAGCCCGAGCCACTCGCTGCGCATGAACCCGTCCTCCATCTCGAACTCGCGCTTGATGACCGCGATCGAGTTCGCCGCCACCTGGAACTGGAACCGCTCCCAGCGGTCGCGGGCATTCTCGGCACGGTCTCGCATGAACCCGGCGAGCGCATCCAGCAGTTCGGCCGCCGTCGGTCTATCCTGCACGGGCCGCCCTCGTCCCCGCGCCGGTCAGGCGCAGTATCTCGAGCTCCGTCTCCGCCGTCCGCCTGCCGATCGCAGCCAGCTCGTGGCTCACCGTGTGCCCGTCGAGGTGCGCGCGCGCCTGCATCATTGTGATCTCTGCCCAGCGGATGTTTTGCAGGACCTCCCACGCCGCGACGCGCTCGCGACTGACGGCGATGCCGCTCGCTTGCTCGTACGCGCGCAGCCAATCTTCCCGCGAGGCGATGCCTCCCGCTTCGAGTTCGTTCACGCCGAACCGCCAGACGCGAGTGCAGAACCACGCCAGGTCTTCTTCCGGCTCGCCGATGTGCACGCCTTCCCAGTCCAGCACCGCAGTCAGCCCGGCTTCGTCGTACAGCATGTTGCCGATGCGAAAGTCGCCGTGCACAACGCAAGGCGGCTGAGGCGATCGCTCCAGCCGCGCGATCTCGCGGTCGAGCCAGCGGAACGCCCATTCAATGGCCGGATGCGGGTTCAGAACATCGATGCGGTAAAGCTCTTCGACCGCCTGCCGCTGATACGACAGAGGGTCCTCACCAGCTGTCGGCCCGCGCATCCCCGGCGCCTCTCGAACATCATCCGGGAGGATCCGGTGGATGATCGTTAGGTCCTCTGCAAGCTGCGTAGGCAGCCGCTTCCGGGTCGCTGCAAATCGTTCAGCCGTCAGCAGCTGCCGGGGGTTGGTGTTGCCGGCGATGCGCGACATCACGAGGTAATCTTCGCCGCCCTCGCACTCACCAACCGCGATCGGCTCCGGGCAACGCACGCCCCGCGCGAATGCGACACACAACACCTCAAATTCGCGGCTTGTCTTCTCGTGGTCCGCTCTCCCCGCCGGGCTTACACGCACGACAAGCTCGCCTGTCGCTCCTTCGACCGTAGCATCGACGGCCCACGAGTCGTGCATCGCGCCGCCCGCAAGCTTCTTCGGCTCGCTGATTGTGGCGCCATCGCCGAACGTCGCGCGCGCCCCGAATACGGCCACGTCGGAAGTCGATGCTTTGTCCGGGCTCATCGCGCCGCCCACCGTACCGTCCGCGAGGCAAACGCCGGCCGTCTACTCGAAGAAGAACCAGCGCCTCTTGGGCCGGGGCGCATAGCTCAGGCCAAAGTCCCCCATCGCGATCTGCAGAATCCGCTTGACCGCTTCCTCCGGCGAGTCGATCACCTGCAACAGCCCGAAGTCGACGGAGTCGATCGTCCCGCGCGCCAGCAGCGTCTCCCGGAACGAATCGATGATCGGGTTCCAGAATTCGGACGGCATCAGCACCATCGGGAAGTTCTGGATCTTGTGCGTCTGGATGAGCGTGATCGTCTCGAAGATCTCGTCCAGTGTCCCGAAGCCGCCCGGCATCGCGATGAACGCGTACGAGTACTTCACGAGCATGACCTTGCGCACATAGAAGTGGTTGAACAGGATCCACTGGTCGAGGTACGCGTTGGGCTGCTGCTCCTTCGGCAACTCCTTTCCAGCACATTGGGATCCTAAGCTTAGAATTCCACGTGGACAAGTTGTCGCG
>JADMIO011184603.1_pt1 | contig 75005 bp, 63 predicted proteins | sample 8958161 | NCBI WGS metagenome assembly JADMIO01 (sample SAMN16585339, study PRJNA669376) | soil metagenome | isolation source: Crop rotation soil | place: USA: Cullars Rotation, Alabama | collected 2011 | reverse complement strand
CGCGACAACTTGTCCACGTGGAATTCTAAGCTTAGGATCCCAATGTGCTGGAAAGTCAGCAACTCCCCCTTTTCAGAATAAATACTAAACACCAAATCCTTCGCTGGCTTTTCGATGCTTACCGTAAACTGTTCATGAACAGGATTCGGATAAATTTTCAATCCGATATCATCTGTAAGTTCATCGATACCAAATGTCTGATTCAGGTAAACGAAATTATTATAGCAGCCGGATGCATCGGTGGTTAAATCTGTCGCGTAGAAATTCAGACGGCCGGTGCCGATACCGGAATCGAGGTTCCAGGCGACGTAGAAGTTTGCGCTAAACTGCCCGTTGGCGACCTGCACTGTTGTATTTTTGTAAATGGTATCATCATATTGATAGTATGGTGCTGCAATACTGATATCGGCGGATAGCGAATCGTTTGCAAGAGTATAATGCAGCGTCGCCTGGTCGTACATGCATATTTCGACCGTGCCGTTGAAAGAACTCATTACAGAGCCGTTCATGTCTTCGATTTGTCCTGCGAGGGAAATGTTTTGTCCGGGAATAAGCGTGTCGGCATTCGATGAAACGGGATTGCCATTAAAGGAAGTAAGCACCACATTATTTTTTGGAAGATTTAATCTTAATGCGGGGTCGCCCAGGAGTGTAAACGGCACCAGATACGGGTCACGCACCGATTGCTTTGCTTTCTTGAAGACGTCGCCGATCCTCATTGCTTCACCGTTCTCTTTTGTGAACAGGTATTTATGAAGAGCTTTATCAAAATTAAAATTCGTAGAGGAAAACCCTACGCGTGTCGAACCTATCGATCCGATTCCCGTCGCGCCTTGAGTAGTGGCAATGATCTGTCCGCACGATCTTGAACCATGCTGATCGAATTTATTCCAGTCGGCAGTGATAGCTAGAAATAATGGCTGTCTCGAATGATTGATTCCATTCATGAACGAAAGCGAATCGAGTACCCGCTCATGTGCCCAGCCGAGCGTACCTCCATGACCAATGAATTCGATTGCAAGTGCACCTTCGTCGATATTCTTAATAATGTCGGCTTTCGCGCCAGGATATCTATCTCCAGCAGTATCCTGGACTTGCTGATACGCATCGAGATAAATTTTTCTGAAATTCAAATCGCAGCGGACGCTGTCGAGCGAATCGACGATCGCTTCCATTTGCCTGAAGTGTGTATTAACATCCTGGTCGTCGGCCACGGCAATGTCGCGCGTTCGCCAACCTCCATAAGAAGAATGGTTCGAATAGTTCATTATCTTCTGGATCACGTTCACATCGGAAGGATTAACGACAGGCAATCTTCCGATAGCCAGCTGGACAGTATCAGTATACCGGTCGGACGCATGAGGATTCAGATAGCCATAGAAATCGTCAGTGCTATATGATGTCAATTCATTCAGTGATTGTTCAGTTTCATAAGTAGGAATCAGATCGTGCGATTCACCGGAAATATTCCTGTAATCATAATCGCCGCCACCAAATAGAAGGAGATACTTCATCGAATCATTCGCTGCAATCGAATTCATGTATAACTGACGGATATAATTTCTTATTCCCATTGGATCTTTCGAGCCGGAAGAATATTCATTGTAAATCTTATCCACCGTCGTGACCATACTGTTTATTCCCTCGTTGCTGTGAAACACCGCCAGCGATTGCGCATACGATTCGAAAAGCGGAGTTGTAATGATCAGCATTTTGGCATAGGTGTGACTGTGAAGATCCTGGTTGTTGATCCTGGCTAAAGGTGATGTTTGTTTTGCGGCTCCGGGAGTAAAATACATGTACTCATGGAGGATATTATTATCAGCATTGAATGAAAGTGAATTGCCGTTTATTGTGTAATCCTGCACAGATACATTTACAGGATCAGTAATGTCGAATACTTCAGCGAGCGAAGATGTATTCGTTATTGTATAACCAGTGATAATTCCAGGTCCATAGTTTCTGGAATCCCTGAAGCCGAACATGGGTTTCGATGCATTCAGAGACCGGATGAAATTTAATTCAATATAGTCGATCCAGCCGCGAGCCGTTGTGTTTGTTGGATTGGAAAAGGACACAGTTAAATTGCCACCGGCGACAGGAGGAGGGACCTCAAGTTTTAAATATCTTGCAAGTGCGAAGGAATCGAGATAAGATCCCTGAACACTTTTGATTTTTATTAATGAACTTGCATTGTTGCACGACAATGTAAATGTTGACGTGTCATAGTAAGATCTGTTAAGCAATAAGGCTTTAAAATATAAAGATTCGTTTGGAGCTATATCAGAAGCATCGAAGGAAAAAGTTCGTTGTGTATTCAGGCTGTCGAATTCATCTCCATACCATAGCCGCCCCGATTCATTGAAATTCAGCGAGTCGATTTCGTGTAATTCATATTCCGTAAATGTGCTGGTTGAAACCGTGGACGATGGCAACGTAGGCACGGTCTGCATTCTTTTACCCGGATGGTTGAGCACTGTGAGAAAATAAAAAACCGAATCCGAATAAGCATTGGTTATATGATGAAAGGTTGCTTGCGCCGAATCCTGCTTCCATTGAGTCTGAGATTGTCCGAAGAAAAACAGGGTATCACCGGTGTCAAAAGAACCATCGGATTCGCCGTTAAGAATTACAGACAACTCCTGTAGATCATCCGGATGAGGCGAGTCATTTAATACAGGCAGCATTCCGGCAGGGTTGCCAAAGACAGCTATGTTTCTCGGATCCGTTACGCTCATGTTTATACCTGCCGAGGTCAGGTCGTTCCTCGTAAGAAAATAAATTCCTTTTTCCTTCACGCCGAATTTATACCAGTCGCCAGATGCGAGGATGGAGACCTGGGAGAATCCATTTGAGTAAAAGCCAAGGATGAATACATGAATAAAGAGTGTAGTAATTATTTTTTTGAATTTCATAGGGAGGGGATTGTTCGGGCTGAATTGTTTGAAAAGTATTGATTTAATTTTTAATCTGAAAATTATGAGGGGTGGATCAGTGTTAGGGGCTGGTTATTAATCGATCTGCAATCTTTGATAAAATGGGATAGGTGCAAACTCCCCCAGGGCCCGTCTCGTAAGCCGCTACGCACCCGTTCGCATTTATTCTGAAAGTCGCTTCGCAGTTCTATCGCTTCGCTGAGAAAGTCGCTTCGCAACGCTATCGCTTCGCTTTAATGGTCGCTTCGCAACGTTATCTTATCGCTGGAAAGTCGCAACACAAATCGAGAGCTTGAACTTATTCTGTTGATTCAACTCTGCTCACATCGCAGTTTTGAATTTTTGAATTTCATTCCCCTGGCAGAAAACTTCTTTTTCTATTTTATTTTTTTTAGCCTTTCATTTTTATTTTTGTTTTTCATTTTTCTTTTATTCTTTTTCTTTCTTTGATTAAAGAAATCCGGTGAGAACAGAGTATAGTCCCTGAGAAGCAGATGAGCTGATCACCTCCTCCCTCATCGGATCCTGAGAGACTATACTCTGTCTCGCCGGATTGTGATTATCGGAGTTGATCAAGATACCTGTTTCCCCCGGGTGAAGTTCAGGCAAGGATTGATGTTCCTCAAATCACGATACAAAGATGCATCGTTAAAGAGCGGATTCAAACCGCATATAATAGGGAAAAGTTTATTAAAAGCAACTTTCTTATACTATTCTCAAATGGAAATTGCCAATCCAGCTGGTTATAAGATAAAATGAAGAATTATTGCCGGAGATTTTAAGGAATTATTTGCATGCTCATTTACGTTTTGTGTAATAGATCAAAGGAAAAAAAATCTGCGAGTTCTGCGAGTCTCTGCGAGATCCGCGGGAAAAAAATATATCAGCGAGTTCTACGAAATCTGCGGAAAAAAAATATCTGCGAGTAATGCGGGTCTCTGCGAGTTCTGCGGGGAAAAATAAAATCTGCGAGTTCTGCGAAATCTTCTGGAAATAAATTATCAGCGAGATCAGCGAGTCTCTGCGAGTTCTGCGGGAAATAATATTTCACCTAGTTCTGCGAGAAAAAAATTACATCTGCGAGTTCTGCGGGTCTCTGCGAGTTCTGCGGGAAAAAAATTTATCACCGCGTTCTACGAATTTCAGCGAGTTCTGCGGGAAATAATTTTATCAGCTAATTCTGCGGGGCAAAAAAATCCGGAGAGTTCAATGAAATTCTGCGGGATCTGCATTAAAAAATTTACCTTTCAAAAAATTAAGTGTATGTTCGTCACAAGTAAAACTAAAAACAACATGTCATGCGTATATTCTTCAAAATATTAATCGTCATCGGAATTATCCTGCTTGTCTTCTCGGCGATTGGGCTATTGTTTTTCTCATCGCACATCCACGTTGAGAAAAGCATTACGATCAATAAAAGTCCCGACATTGTTTTCAACTACGTCAATAACCTCGACAACTGGAACAACTGGTCGCCGTGGTATAAGCTGGATCCGTCAGCAAAGTATACGATGACAGGTCCGCATTCAGGGGCCGGAGCGAAGCTTAGCTGGGAAAGTGACAACAGTAAGGTTGGTAAGGGAAGCATGACGATTACTGAGGTGAAACCAAATGAGCTCATCAAGGAGGATCTGAATTTTATGGAGAATGGAATTGCGAAGAGTTACTATGCGTTTGCTCCTGAAGCAGGAGGCGGAACTAAGGTATCGTGGGGATTCGATGTGGAGGCTGGCGCTAATCCGCTGATGCGAATAATGGGTGCTTTCATGGATGATATGGTAGGCGAGGATTTCAACAAGGGATTGAACAGCCTGAAGCAGAACCTGGAGGCGATGCCGGTTGCTGCGCCCGATTCTACGCGAAGGATATAGTAAGTCAAAAGTCAAAAATCAAAAGTCAAAAAACCAAAAGTTAAGGATAGAGTCTATTAACTAGTTCTTTTTTTGGATTGAAAAAAAGCATGTATGCACGACACATTTTTGACTTTTGACTTTTGATTTTTGACTTAAAAATGTCCAAAGGAACCCATACCCCCGACCAGGCCCTAAAAAAAGCCGAGTCCTACTGCGCCTACCAGGAGCGCAGTCAGCAGCAGGTGCGTGATAAGCTTTATTCATGGGGAATGCACCGCAATGAGGTTGAAAATATTCTATCACATCTTATTTCAAGTGGTTTTCTGAAGGAAGAAAGATTTGCAGTGGCATTCGCGGGAGGTAAATTCAGAATTATGAAGTGGGGGAGAAACAAGATAAAGATGGCGTTGAGGGAGAAAAAAGTATCGGAACCGCTAATCAAGAAAGCCCTATCAGAAATCGATGAGAGAGAATACGAAAAAACGCTGAGGCAGGTCATTGAAAGTCGCTCGAAGAAAATAAAAGAATCCAATCCGCTGAAGAAAAATTACAAAGTCGCATCGTATGCCATCTCGCGTGGGTTTGAACCGGAGCTGGTGTGGGCCTTGCTTCAATTAGCAGATTAGCAAATTAGTAGATTAGCAAATTAGCAGATTAGCAAATTGGTTCAGGTCTACAATGTTTTAGGCAATTGCTGGAAACATATTTCAGTTGAGGAAATATTATAATTGCGCCACCACATTTGCTAATTTGCTTCCCGATAGTTATCGGGATTACTAATTTGCTAATTGTTTATATCTTCGCGCAATATGACAAACGACCAACTAAAAGATATTAAAGAGCGCGTTGAAGCTCTGAGGAGGTATCTTTGACATCGACGGGAAACGAAACAAGATAAAAGAAGAAGAGGAGCTCACTCATTCTCCCGATTTCTGGAACGAGCCTAAGAAGGCCGAGCAGGTTTTAAAGAGCATCAATCAGAAAAAAAGCTGGACACAGCCATTCGATAAGTTGTCGGCATCGGCGGATGACCTGGGTGTGCTGTATGATTTCCTGAAGGAAGGAGGGGCGACGGATGCGGAGGTGGATAATCATTTTGCGCAGACTACAAGCCTGCTGGAAGACATGGAGTTCAAGAGGATGTTGGGTAACGAGGAAGATCAGCTGAGTTCGTTCCTGAATATCAATTCTGGCGCGGGCGGAACGGAGAGCCAGGACTGGGCCGAGATGCTGATGCGCATGTATATCATGTGGGGAGAGAAGAATGGTTACAAGGTGACGGAGATCGATGTGCAGTCGGGTGATGGAGCCGGAATAAAATCAGCTACGCTGCAGTTCGACGGAGAGTTCGCTTACGGATATCTGAAGGCGGAGAGCGGCGTGCACCGCCTGGTGCGCATCTCGCCGTTCGATTCAAATGCGAGGAGGCATACTTCGTTTGCATCTGTGTTCGCATACCCGGTGATCGACGATACGATAGACATTGAAATCAAGGACGCGGATATAGAAATACAGACTTCAAGATCCGGAGGTGCGGGCGGACAAAACGTAAACAAGGTCGAGACGAAAGTACAGCTCACCCACATCCCGACAGGCATCGTGGTTGTTTGCCAGGTGGAGCGCTCGCAGGGCGCAAACAAGGAGCGCGCGATGAAGATGCTGAAGTCGCAGCTGTACGAACTCGAAATGCGCAAGCGCAACGAGGCGAAGGCTGTACAGGAAGCTTCGAAGAAGAAGATAGAGTGGGGATCGCAGATTAGGTCGTATGTTTTTCATCCATACAAGCTGGTAAAAGATAACCGCACAGATCATGAGACGTCAGACGTTCAGGGAGTAATGGACGGCGATCTGAATGATTTTATGAAAGCTTATTTGATGGAGTATAGTAAGGCGGTCTGATGCGAAGAGATCTGAAATCAAGGTAGTGTAAAGAACTTTGTGTAAACATCATTTTAATCAGCTGTTGAAAGGTTGACAGTATCAAATAAATTACTAACCTTTAAACAACAGCAAAATGGAAGAAAACAAAAATCCATTAGATCTACCAAAGAACTTCTTCAAGCAGTTTAAAAGTAAAGAAGAGTTCCAAGATTTTTTTCAAAATCTATTTAAGCAAGGTGTTCAGGAAATGCTCCAGGGTGAGTTAGATGAACACTTGGGCTATGAAAAACATAGTCCGGATGGGTACAACTCCGGTAATTCGCGGAACGGTACAAGTAAGAAGAAAGTAAAGACTGAATCACTGGGAGATATGGTTTTAAATATCCCTCGAGATCGTAAATCGACTTTTGAACCCAAGCTTGTTCCGAAGCATCAACGAATGAGTGATAAGATCGAAGAAGTTATTGTAGGAATGTATTCCCGTGGAATGACAACTCGCGACATAGAAGATCAAGTCAAAGAAATTTACGGTGTGGAAGTCAGTGAAGGGACGATCTCAAATGTCACCAACCGGTTAATTGATAACATTAAGCAATGGCAGATTCGCCCTCTTGAACCGGTTTACTTTGTAGTATGGATGGATGGAATATCCTTAAAGATCCGGAGCAATGGAAAGGTGATTAATAAAACTATTTTCCTTGTAATAGGACTTAATAAGGAAGGCATGAAAGAGGTATTGGGCATGTGGATCAATGAGACAGAGAGCGCTTCATTCTGGCTCACTGTATTGACTGATTTAAAAGCCCGTGGTGTGGAAGACATCTTGATCGCTTGTACCGATAACCTCAAAGGATTTACCGATGCTATAAAATCTTCCTTCCCTAAAACTCTAACTCAGCTCTGTGTGGTCCATCAAATCCGTAACAGCTGCAGGTATGTTGTATGGAAGGATAAGAAGGAATTTGTAACCGATCTAAAAGCCGTATATGCTGCACCTAATCAGGAAGCAGCTGCAAACGCTCTGGATGAGTTCGAAGTAAAATGGGGTAAGAAATATGGCTACGCAGTACAATCCTGGCGAAACAATTGGGAAGACCTTACTCACTACTTCCATTTTCCACAAGAGATCCGCCATATCATTTACACGACAAACGTCATTGAAAGCCTCAACAGCGGAATCCGGAAATATACTCGCTCGAAGAATATTTTTCCAGATGATTCATCAGCAATGAAAGCGGTTTATCTTGCTATAAATAATCTGGAAAAAAAATGGACCCAGACAATCCGAAATTGGGGTGCCGTATTAAATCAGTTTATCATTATTTTTGAAAACCGTTGTCGACAATAAATGGCTGTGAGAAATGGTGTTTACACAAAATTATTTACAGGCTCGAAATCAATCCCGATTGCTATCGGGATTGAATTAAGATTCGCTTTATCGGTTTGTTGTTACTTTCCATTTATAACCAAAATTTGCCTTCGACGGATGACAAGTCAGCACTAACACTTTTGAACTAATATGTCTCGGCATTGTCATCCGCCACATGCGAAGCTTTTTTGTACTTGTAAATTTCAGGAACAACTATTCATTTATTCTTAACAAAAACATCAACCCTTACCTGCTCCACTTTAAAAATCTCTTTCCCTTCAGAATATCCATCAGGAATACAGGAATTAATATCAGTCTTTTTAAAATCAAAATCAACAAACAAAATATTTTCCGAAAAATTTCTGCTCTTTAGAATATCGCATTTATCTCCTGTATAAATATGATTCATTTCGAGTGAATCCCGGTAATGTTCCGTATCCCTGAACCAGTCGTTGTTATAATAATAAATCAGGTTCGGCGCCACCCATTCAGGATGAATGAAAACGACTTTATCTCTTCCTTCCTGTTTCAGGCGAGAAGATAATTCGCGGAGATATACTGGTTTCCCGCGGCCGATCTCAAAAGTTATCAGTAGCAGAATCAATACTACCGCAGCGACTGAATATTTAATCCAGCTGAGAATATCGCTTTCTGAAATAATATATGCTATGAGAAGATAGAAATATACAGATGTAAAAAGCAGATACCTGTCAATGAAAACAGGAATCTTGTATGAAATAATAAATAGCCCCAAGTAATTAACAAGAAAAAGAATCGCAAGGTTCCTGAAATTATTGTTTGATGAGACATTCAATTTTTTTAATCCTACGGTTAGTCCGTACATCAGAATAATTATGAAGATGACGGTCAGTCCGGGCAGATTAGAAAACCTCCACAGCATCGTATAAATATCTGAGATGATCGGATGGGATATCCATGTGCCTTCGACGCTGACATTAAAACGGCTCGTTAATACGGGAAAATACCATGAATAACTCAATGTAATTATAAAGGCGTATAATATAAATTTCGGGAGAAGCCTTCTGTAGCCGGTCAGTACAGGAATAAAATATGTCAGCATAACTACAAATCCGAAGTAGTGTGAATAGCAGAGAAGGATAGACGTTATGGTGAACATTATTCCCTTCGATCTTCTTGTCGTATCATTCAGCAATTCGAGATAATAGTATAATGAAAGGCTTACAAGGAAAATAAGCAATGCATATACCCTGGCATCGTGAGCAAAGAACATATGCAAATTCGAAAATGTATAAATCACCGATGCGGCAATCCCGGTCTTAAATGAAAAGAATTTTCTTCCGGTGATGAAAATCGCAACTGAGGAAAGGCTGCTGAATAACACCGAAGGAAACCTCACCGCAAATTCACCGATGCCGAATAGCTTTATCCAGAAGTGTAAAATTAAAAAGTAGAGCGGTGGATTGTTCTCCTTCTTCAGCATTTCGAAGATGCCGGAGATGCTTTTCTGGGAATGGAAAATGCTGAAGGGTTCGTCGAGTCCGATTTCTGAGGAGCCTGAACAAAATATTTTAAGAATAAAATTCAGAATGAATATACCGAGACAAAAGAAAAATGGCGAAGATGGTTTCCCGGATTTTACTGTCATTCAATATTCAAAAATACCTGCGAATATGCTAAAACTCCTTCATTTCATAAGCACAATTTTTCCATTTCCCCAAATAAATTCATCTCCCTCAATCCGGAAGCAATAAACACCGGCAGCAAATTCGGCAGCATGAATTTCTACCCGGTCATGATTAACTATCTCGCGTCTCAGCAGCCTGCCCAGGCGGTCGCTCATCACAAACCACAATTCTCCCTGCGGCGCATTGTTAATTTCAACCACGATCGAATTATTCGTCACATTGTTTGATATGATTATGTTTTGATTGTTAACCGCACCATTACCAGCGTCATGTCCGACCGTCGAGAAGTTGCACGACCTGCAACCCGTCTGATCCATCACGCAGATATGATACGTTCCCGGAATCAACTGATAAAGACTGTCGCCCTGAATATGCTCAACAGGCGGAAAGTCGGTGTATGCATATGGCGGAACACCACCATGCCCGATAAACCTGATCGATCCATCCGCACAATTATCGCACGAAGAATTCCGGACAATACCCTCTACCGACAATGTTTCAAGCGGTACAAGATTCAGGCTGTCAGAAGCAATGCAACTGTGGGCATCCATTACAATCACATTGCATGAATATTCGCATCCATGAATAGTAAACGAATGAACGCTGTCGCACCATGTCATTGAATACGGCGGCGTACCGCCTGTGATCAATGCGGTTGTATTGCATTGCTGAACACACGTATCATATTGAGTGGAGAAGGCTAAAGAGAGTGTGTCGGGATCCGTAAGTTCTGCAGTAACTGTATCGAAGCATCCTGATGCGTCGTTGTAAAATACGGTATATGTTCCCGGACAAAGATTTCCTATCGTCTGACTCGTATCTCCCGTATTCCAATGGAACTGAAACGGCATCGTTCCCGCCGCTGTAGCTCTGAGGCTCCCATCGCACAAGCCGTGACAGCTTATTTTATTCTTAGACACGAATGCTCCGCATTGGGGAACAGTAACCGTAAAAGGAATCGTAAAACCTTCGAAATAATTGCACGTGTAATGAATAAAACATTCGCCCGGGCAAAGCTGAGTCACGAACCCTGACGAATCGTTGCACCAGGTGAATTCATCCGGAGTAAGACCGGGAAAACTCACTTCAACTTCAGTAGCACAGGGATCGGCCGCATCATAATAAACAATCTCAAATTGCGGTTGCGCCGACTGATCCGGAATATGTATATTCATTGAATCGACACATCCTGCGGCATCGATCATCATGCAATGGTAATCACCCGCACAAAGTCCGCTCAGCGATGAATCCGGATTCCAGACGAATTCTCTCCACACAAAATTCGCCGGACCCGCTCCACTCGCCAGGTGCATAAATATTTTGTTGCTGCAACTGCCCGGACAATCATCCAATACAACGGAATCACTCATATCACAATTTGTCGAAAGCAAACCTATGTATGCAGAGTCTTTCTGTAAGCAGCCATTCTGAAGTGAAGTGAGTACTGTATGCAAGCCGTAACAAAGCGAGTCGGCAAAATAGTCCGTCTCACCATTGTCCCATAAATAAATTCGATAAGCCTGGGTAAATCCCGGCCCTTCAACAATTGCAATCCCGTTGCAGAGAGTTGAATCAGCAATAGCTGAAACAACAGGAGAAATATTCTCACCGCTTACAGTTGTAATAGAAACAGTATCCGTTGCAACACATCCGTTGCTGTCAGTGACCATTACATAATAACTACCCGGACATAAATTTTTGGTGTTTGCTTTCCCGTATCTCCTGTCGACCATGAATATGAAAACGGCGCAAGGCCATTATGCGGTATAGCCGTAATCATCCCGTTGCAACTATCTGAGCATGATTTTACAATGCTATGTCCGACTCCAAACAATGACGGAAAATAAAATCCGGAAATTGCTGTGCAATTAAACGAATCGACAACAATCACCTGGTAATTTCCGGATAGGAAATTGAACAGCGTGTCGTTTGTTTCTCCGGAAAGCGAATCATGCGACTCGAGCCACTGAAAAGCAACTGCTGACTGTGCAGATGCGATCAGTTTATCGCAATGCGTTGCAATTGTTATTTCCGGCGGAGTATGCAGGAGTGAATTAAGCATGATCGTATCCGAATTCTCACAGCCGGCATTGTTTGATGCCTTGTAAATATATTCGCCGTTTTGTTCCGCTGTAAAATGCGACTGGTCAGTTGCAAAATATTTTCCGTTGCAATACCAGGTCCTGTGTTCACCGGGCAGACTGTCTGTCGCGAGAATCGCGCTGCTGCAGGAGTTTATTGTATCGATGCTCTGAATGGTAATATTTGCGAGCGGGAGAGTGTGTGGATTCACATGAACCTGACGGGAAAATGCATTGCCATTTGCATCCGAAAATGTCAACATATAGTCTTGCTCGGTTGAAGAGAAGATCACAGGATCTGCAATCGTATCTGATGAAAGTCCGGCTGCGGGACTCCATGAAATATGATAAGGCAACGTTCCTCCCTGTAAAATCGGATTAAGGCGGACGGTATCGCCGAAACAGAATTCGATACTATCAGACAAAAATGAATACAGGTTATTCGAGTCTGGATACCGGTAAATGATCCTGGAGATATCGGCATAACTCGTATTATAATCACTGTGATAAGTTGTATCCGGCCGGCACGACGAATCGAAAACGGTCGTGTCGTATCTGCTGGAATAATGACTGTATTGTACGGCCGTCTTTACCTGGTGATTGCAATCGTAAGTATAGCTAAATGATCCATCGTAGTCGTACTGGGATGAATATCCAAAAAAGATATAGTCTCCGTTGAAGTCATAAACTTTTTTATAGACATACACATCGGTAGTATCTATGATGATAAAACCTCCCGGTGTATGATAATTATAATATTTCTGTAACAGGCTGGTGCTCCATTGACCACTTGCAGTGTCAAAGACCTGTCTGAATTCACTTTCAAGGCTGTCATAAATTCCGTATGACAAAAACTGCCTGACAAAAGGGACAGTATCGGAATTTAAGTATTTGTAATAAGTGATCAATGAATCCTTGCCGTTTAATCCTGGAAAGGTTTCTATGAGAAAATTAAATGTATCGACTACCCAGGAGGAATTATAAAGCCTGTAACGGAACTGACTGATTTTTCCGCCCTGTCCGTACTGAAAAATTGATTTTGTACTGTTGATATTATTCCCGTTATCGACCCAGCTGATAATTTCACTGAGTCTTTCAATGGAATCATATGAAAATGTTGAGTAAAAACTTGTCTTTAGTTCGCCATTATTTTGGTTCAGTCTTAACTGTTGCCTTTTATGAATTTTCCCGTTTTGAAAAGAATCGATGTCGAAAGAATTAGTAGTCCATGAAATATTCGATGAGTAGCCTGACCGGTATTGGTTTTCTTTTATGACAATTGAGTCTGATTGGGCCAGTAAATGGCTGGAAAGAAAAATCAGGAATATTAAGAAAGAAAAGCGGTTCATTGGGGTAGTGCTAAGGTAAAGGAATTTTTGATTGTTTTTATAAAAATTTACTTCTGATAAGCAATAAAATCTCTAATTACTATAAATAAAAAGCTGAGCTGATGGAGATCTTAGAAGAATGAAATACTACATTGAAAATCGGATTGAAGTATGCAGAAAATTTAAATTGAATTCTGCAATTACCTGAAAATAGATTCATTAATATTTAATGATTTTCTTTGCAAATATTTTATTTTCAGTCATACCATGTAAAAAATAAACTCCTGAACTTAAATTATACGTATCTATCAAATCCAGAGATTTATAGTTTGATTGTTTAATAACTATTTGGCCGAATGGATCATAAATTTCAATAAAATCAATTAAGAAACCTCCACAATCAATCTGTACAAAATCAGAAAATGGATTAGGATAGATAAGAACATTTGGCTTGTCAGAAGGTTCCTGAACATTTACAAATGAACAATCTCCAGGGTTAAGCTCAAGAAAAGTACTATCAGATTTAAAGCAATTAAGGGTTGAAAACCTTTCAAAGGGGACACCAACTAATTCCAGCAAACCAAAAGTACTTCCAATTCCTTCGATTAAGGACACATAGTCATTATTGTTACCAACTGATAAATGATAACGCTTAGCATATGCTGTACCCAGGAAAACAGAATCAATTAACGAAACATAAGTGCCAGGATCTAGTGGATGCCAATAAGCCGTATCATTTAAGGTGTCATTTATTTGAAGATTGAAATCATATATTAATTTTTCATTTCCAAATAACTTTAAATAGACATGTTTAAGAGAATCCTCTCGAATCATACCACTAAAAACATTTGTAAAATAACTCGTACTAATATAATTCCAGGAGTTTGTATACTTTATGTGTTCACCAGATTGATACAATTTATGATACAATATGGAGCCGCTGATTAACGTATCTCCATTGATAAAAGTAGTATAATCATAGATATTAATTTCACCAAATGTGACATAATCTTCTATGTGTTCGTTCCAATATCCTGAATTGTTTGCAAACTGAATATAATTTTGAGCAGAAGCAGTTTTAATAACTTGAATTAAAAGTACCAACAAAAGGAAGATGTATTTTGAGTTCATAGTATTACAATCTTTGTGACATTCAATATTTTATTTTCATTCTTAGAAAGTAAAATATAGAAACCTTTATTTAAAAAATAACTGGATAATTTGTCAATTTTATCCTTGATAATTAACTCGCCTTTAAAATTTAATAGTTGGATGTTCACAGACCTTCCATTTACAGGTTGTAAATTAATAACTCCATTTGTAGAAGGATTAGGGAACACTTCAATTTGGGTTAAGGAATCAGCTACGCCGGACTTATCAACCCCAATCCTCAACACCCTCCCATCAAATATACAAAAACGCTGGACGCTTCGACGGATATTCATCCGTTGTTTTCCGCTTGCGGATTTTATCCGCTCTTTAATGCTATTCGTGTTTCTATAACCAATGCTGGATATTAGATGCAATAAATCACGTAGCAATATTTACTTCTCAGTTTCCTCAAGCGATCTTTGCTGAAAAAAAATGGGAAGAGGTTTGCATTACAATATCAGGAAGGATAAAACCTATTTTATGACTTTAACTGTCGTTGACTGGATAGATCTTTTTACCCGGGTTGCCCAGAAACAACTGATTGTTGATTCCCTTAAACACTGCCAGGAAAAGAAAGGACTTAATATATTCGGCTGGTGCCTGATGCCGAGTCACCTGCATCTTATTGCAAATACCGAAATCCCTTTCCAGCTTAGCGATGTCATAAGAGATTTTAAAAGACATAGGTTAAAAAATTCAATTTTGCTTATTCAAAATGAATGCGAAAACAGAAGCGAATGGCTTCTGGATAAATTCGGCCAGGCTGGAAGAATGCATCCTAAAAATAAAAGCTATAAAGTATGGAGAGATAAGAATCACGCTATAGAACTATTTACGGAAAGAGTGACCTGGCAAAAACTGAACTATATTCACAGAAACCCGGTTATTGATAAAATTGTATATTGAGAAGAGGATAATCTGTTTAGTTCCGCGCGGAATTACTACAATCTTCCCAACGTTCTTGAAATAATCTGCCTGACTCCGCCTGTCATCACTGCATCAAATAATAATTTCTTTAACCCATAAATTTACAAATCCGGTAATTCAAACACGAATAGCATTGAAGAGCGGATAAAATCCGCAAGCGGAAAACAACGGATAAATATCCGTCGAAGCGTCCAGCGTTTTTGTATATTTGATGGGAGGGTGTTGAGGATTGGGGTTGATAAGTCCGGCGTAGCTGATTTTGATTATTCTAAGGAAAGACAAAAAGATAAAGGGCAAGGTGGATTACCAGAAGGATTATACTCTCTTGAAAAATCTAAAATACAATTATGGGCGGATATTCCGGTCCTTAATAAAGTTGTTAGCTCACTAGGAGTAGGTGGACTATGGAAAGGCGGAACCTACGCTTGGGGCAGAGATAGATGGTGGTTAAAATCTGAAGGCGCAAATACATTTGGCAGAAGTGGTTTTACGTTACATGGTGGTAGCTCGTGGGGAAGTGCAGGATGCATTGATTTGGGTACTAAAGGAATGACTGTGTTTACAAGAAATTTAATGAGCAGGATGGGCGAAAGAGTTTATCTAAATGTTGAATACACAGCGCCAAAGCTAAAACTACAATCATTAGATACGGATACATGGAAACTCACAAAATAGTGAAGTACACTAAATATTTCATTAATACATTGGTACTGATGTGGATACTATTACTGATTATAAATATGGTTGATGCATATTTAAATGATGAACAATATCACTTTGGAGTTAATGAATATATTTTTCCTTACGACTGGATATATCAAACGAAACAGAATTATTTAATTTATGGAATTGTCAGTATTGTTTTTTTGTTTGGAATGTTAGCAGCGGGATGGTTAAAAAGAAACAATATATATTTTTTGCTATGTTCAGTATATTTATTATTTATATTATACTCACGAATAGTAATAAATTAACGAAATAGAGAAATCTAAGCATAGTGAGCGCAGTCAATTTCGTCATCAATGTCGATGTCGTAATTGGCTGCGCTCACTGTGTTGGAAACGCTTTCAAGCTGGTTAGTGCCTGTATTGTAATGATAGGCAAGGCTGTCCATATACAATCGATTGGAGCCGCTCATAGATCCGTGCCTTAGGTAATTCGTGATATTCCCATTAGGATCATATTGCACACCCTCCATTTAATCGTCAATTGCCGCTGTAGTCTTCCATTTATTGTTGGTTGAATCCACGTTGTTAAATGCAAGCTGGCCGGTGAGCCGGTTCAGCTGATCATGCTTGTAAACATAACCAATGTTCAGATAGTTCATGCTGTCCCTCGAAAGAGCACTATACCTCTTATCGCCCATTGTAGAGGCCGAGATCTCTGCCTCATCTGAAACTCTCTATTTCAAATGTCAGTGGAGAAAGAGGGTCAGAATTGCATTCAAATAATTTATCATAAATCGGGAAGATAATTTATGTCAATTTATAAATAATCCAATTTTATTTATTTCGCTTAGTAAATTAGTTATATCGATATTAGATTTAATATACATATAATAATCAAATCCGAATAATATTTCAACTTTTAAACTATTTTCTAATATTAATTCGAATTCCAACTCTGCAATAAGTTCTCTAAGCCTTAATCTGATTATATTCTCTAAACTAAGTCTATTGGTAATTTTATCATTCTGTTTAATCAAGTTATATACTTCGAGTAATTTCAAGTGGCTTTGTTTCCTGAACATTTAAGCTACTTTTATTTTGATTGATTTAGGCATTCCACACATTGTCATTTTGTTTAATGCCTTGCATGCAACTTTAGACTCATTCTTTTGTTTTATTAATATTCTGGATTTTAATTTATCCCCAATAATTATTTTATATCTAAACATTTCTGTTTCGGAAAGACTTCGCCTGTGATACTTCTTTTTTTCTTTCCATTTTTTTCTGCCAAACTTTCTTATAGACCGAATATTTATGTCACGACAGTAGCTTACTCCTTTTGCATTTCCATGTTTTCGAATACGAGCATTTTTACGCGGAGGGATTATCGGGTTTATTTGATGCGACTTTAAAGTCAGATATACTTTATTTTTATCATAAGCGCCATCGCCAGTAAAAGAGTCAATTTCATTTTTGATTTGACTAAGTAATTCATCAACCACATCCGCATCATCAATGCTATTTTCTGTTAAATCATTGGCTAATATTATGCTGTCATCTGGATTAATTGCCATATGCAGCTTTCTCCATGTTCGATGCTTACTCCAGCCGTGCTTCCTCACCTTCCATTCACCTTCACCAGATACTTTCAATCCCGTGCTGTCTGCACTTATATTCAATCCAATTTCGCCTTCTTTTTTTTCATAGGGATTTTCCTTCACTTTTAATTTCAGCAATCGTTTGCACATGACCGAATAACTTGGTACAGGTAAATCTATCTGACACATTTCAAAAACAGATTCTAAAAATCCTTGAGTTTGTCGATAGGCTAACTTAAACACGATTTTTATTGTCTGGCACATCTCTATGGAATCATCTGAATAATAATATTGTGAACCTTGATGCGTTTCTCCCTTAAAATACCAATTTTCCAGTACTGAATATGGAATCCATAACGATAATTTTCCACGGTTAATTAATGAGCGATTATATTCAGACCAATTCGTAATATTGTACTGGGCTTTCTTAGCCTTGGGGCGGTTTGATGTTTGTTTCTGCATAAAACAAAATTCAACCGCCTTATTTGTTTTTTGATTTACAATAACTTACATTTATTAACTAGTCTATGTTTATTTAGGAAACAAAGCCATTTCAAGTTATCATATTTTGTAAAATCTTTTTTATTTGATATCTTAAATAAATGAGTAATTATTATACCATCGGTATTAAAATAATCAAATATTAAAAATATTGATTTTACATATAAGTTTTCAATTTTTAAATACTCATCAAAGGTAAGTAATTCGCCATCAAAGCGCTTACCAATATCAGAAATAGATGACCACTCATTTTTTCGATAATGGCCTTGTTTATTTCTATAATTAGGATTATATTTTGTAATAGAAACTTTGTTATTCACTTTATCCATAAATTAATCTCCTAGTCTTTTAGATAAATCATCATTATAGGTTCCTTCCCGAGTTTCTTTTTTAAATAAATTTTCTGCTTTACGGGTTGCTCTTTTCCATATTCCACCGATATGTCCATCTAAATCAGGAGTGATTTAAACTTTTTTACCTGTCTCTTTGAAAACTTCTGCTTTAGAACCATCAACTTTAACTAAATCAAATCCATCTGGAACTTTAATTTCTAGCCTTATTTTCTTTGCGGTGCCTTGAATAAAAGTTACAATTCTTGTTCTTTTATTATATCCAGCTTCTACCACCTTTAGCATCGTAGGTGAACTATTAACCCTGCCACTTTTTAATGATCCAACAATTCCTAGTATACCAATTGTAGCTTGGGCTTTTTCTTCCATTGAACCATTCTCATATACGTTCATTAGATTTGATGGAATACTTACTATATCATGAGGTATGTTTTTAATATCTTCCCAAGTCGTTGGCTTATCATTTTCATCTGCAGGTCTAATTGGCGCATAATCATGAGCTAATTGCTTTAAGCCTTCTTTAGATCCATTAAATATATGAATAGAATTTTGAATCCATTGAGGTAAATAAGTATATGGATGACGTTCGGCTCCGTCAAGGTCAACATTACTAATTACATTATTTTCTGCAAAAGCATAAGTACTATTCCATGGGAAATCATTTAATAGAGGATCAACACTTAAAAATTTACCTAATCTTGGATCATAAATTCTCAATCCATAATTCTGCTGATTTCCTATACCTTTAATTTCATTATCATTCTCTTTTCCATTAAACCCAAACCTATACTCCCCAGCATTAAACTTCCGCTTCGGTTGCAACATCCCAAACGGATAATAATCATTCGCTGATGCATTTCAGGTAAATACCAGTCAGCCAGGTTATTGCAGTTGTTATCAAAAGCAATCTTCTTATCCGTAATTGTAGCCAATACGTTCCCTCAGATGATTAGTTAATTCATACAATTTCTTGCCCACCCAGTTTGAAGATGTGATGTTCTCTGTAAAAGAGTAACCTATACAATTAGTCAAATTATCTGTTCTTAATACTCCTAACCGTGAGCTTCCGTAAATATCCAATTCATCCATCTTCAAAGAATCATTGTCTGAAGATTCATAGATGGCCATAATGTTTCCAGTCGCATCATGGACATAGAACGTCGTGCTGGTATCACTTGAGCCCGTGTTCACCAGCTGCTTTGAAATCCTGTTACCGAACGGATCATAATTAAAATTGATCTCCAGTCCCGCTCCGGTTTTCTGCACCTGCTTCATCTTGACTGCGTTGTTCCAGTCTATTATGTAGATCAGTTCTGATAGGTCACTCCTAAGATTGCCGTTCGCATCGTAGGAACAAAATACGCCGCGGTCGATGTCGATTTCGTAGTTGATTGCATTCATTGTATCAGGTATGCTTTCTAATTGATCAACACCCTGTAGAATAATGATATGTCAAACTATTATATCCCGATATAAAATGATTAATTTATCTTTTTTCCAATTCATCCTTAACTAAAAACCAATTTGCGTCTAATTTTTTCCCGGATAAAATATAATTTTTATAACGTTCAGATTTAACATTTTCGTATCTTTTAACATAAATAAGGGCATAAAAATCTCTTAGATAAAATTTAATGTCTATTCCTTCTGAAGAAAATGTTCTAATTCCCAAAATATTTAGTGAGTCCATTTCCCCTAATAGCCCGTTCAATTTTTCTAAAACAATATTTCTATAATTAATTAAATCTGATTCATTCATTTTATTTAGTGAAACAATTTGATATAAAGGAAATTGAATTGAATCACGCACAAGTTCAATCGAATCACCTTCTTTTTTAAAATAAAATGAATTTATTTTGTCATTCATAATAAAAGACATAATATAAAAATTATCCTCGCGCTTTATTACTTCAATATTACTAAACTCTTTTATTAAATAGGATCTATTTTTATAAAGTTCATCGGCTATTTTATCATCATTATTACAGGATATAAAATAAATAATAATTAGGATACAAGTGCAGAAAATAAATCTCATGTGTTATATTATTTTGGATTATACTTTGGCCAATTTTTTAGTTCATTTTCTATATTTGATTTTCCCTTGGGGTTACTCTTATATCCACGTATTATAGACCATTGGTCGTTTGAAGAATCGAAAAAGCCAGGTTTCCCATATGTGCCTGGACCAAAGTCATATAATTCAGATAAATCAGAATTTCCATTTTTGATATTATTAATATGAGCACCAATAGAAGCGGTTGAAAGACTAATACCTAATTCGGCCATACCGTAGCCCCAAATATAATTTCCGATATCACCAACATTGTATGCAATACCATCCCTTAAATAAAATGTATTTTGATTTAATTCCCCAGATATAATTCCTTTATGCCCATAATCCATTCGGCCTTGTCGTCCTTCTTGGTTTGCAAATCTAATTGGGTAGGTTTGAGCCTCATAGCTCCTTACATTACTTTCATTCAGCATATTATCAATCAATTTATTGGACAATACTTCAATTCTTGAAATTCCGACATTGCCAGAATGTCCAATACTATTCTTAATTGCTAGTATATCAACAGTTGGGTCATTAAATTCTAAATGCAAAGGGTTAGAATATTTATAATATTCGGTCTTAACACCATTTACGATTTTCGAACCCGTAATCTCACTGTTTTGGTAATAAATACCTGACCATTTTGACTCCCCATCATTAATAAATTTCCAAAATGAGCCATTAGGTTTAAATACTGCGGCACTATCTCCTAAAATATCATTAAAAAATACTGGATTATCAGTAAAAGATGAATAAGAACTAATTGCAATATTTGGTTTAGGATCTAAATTCCATCTTCTTCCTAACCTTGTATCATATTCCCAAAATAAAGCAGTTGTATGACTTCCAATTTCACTTATATCATCAGCTTCCTCCTGCCCATTAAACCCAAACCTATACTCCCCAGCATTAAACTTCCGCTCCGGTTGCAACATCCCAAACGGATAATAATCATTTGCAGATGCTATTTCAGGTAAATACCAATCAGCTAGGTTGTCGATGTTGTTGTCGAAGGATATTTTCTTATCGGTTACAGTTGCCAATACATTGCCTAAATGATTCGTCAATTCATACAGCTTTTTGCCAAGCCAATTCGAATTTGGATTGCTAGAAGAAATCGTACAACCTATACAATTTATAAGCTGATTTGCCCTCAGCACTCCCAGTCGCGAGCTTCCATATATATTCAGTTCATTTAATTTTAGAGAATCATAATCCTTCGAAGTATATGTCGCCATAATATTTCCTTGTGCATCGCGAACATAGAATGTATACATCGATGCATACGTGTTATTATCTATGGATTCAGCACCAATCCGATTCCCAAATGGATCATAGGAATAGTTTATTGTAAAATCGGGACTATATTTAAATAAATGTTCGAGTTTACCAGCATTGTTCCATTGCATATCACACAACTCAGCAAAGTCAGAAATCAAATTTCCATTAGCATCATACTGATAACTTGCTCCATCATCCAGATCAATATTATAGTTAGAAGAGCTCACCGTATCTGAAATACTTACCAATTGGTTTGTGCCGGCGGTGTAATGATAAGTCAAACTATCCATACTCAGCGAATCGGCATTAGCAGTAGTCCCATGACGAAGATAATTTGTGATATTTCCATTTGGATCATATTGCACGCCTTCTTTGTAGTCTTCAATGGAACCAGTGTTATCCCACTCTTTATCCAGAGTATCAACATTGTTGAATGCCAGTTGGCCAATATACCGGTTTAACTGATCATATTTATACACATATCCGAGATATTGATTATTTACACTATCCATGGCTAGCACACTATGTCTGATATTCCCGTTATATAGTCCCTGTGAGCCATCAGCTGAGTAGCTTTCAACACCAAATGAAAAACCTGATGTAGGATTATTAGTGATTTCCGCAATATCACCAGATATAGTCATCATGTCCGGATAAAAATATCCTAAGCTAAATGCATATGCATCTCTAGCAAATAAATTCACCGGAGTTGTAGATTTTCCATCTTGGCCCATATCATAATTCGGATTATGAATTCCAGAATTAATGCTTTTTAACCATCCTTGAAGTGTATATGCATAATCGATTCCCTGTACATTGCTTTCTCCTAATTCAATCCTGGCTAATGGACCATGCATATAATAAAGGTAATGAGCATCGCGGTCCCATTGTATTCCATCCCTAGGGGTTCATGCAAATTATCAACAGTAACGGTACAGGATAATTTGGTCTAATAACAATTTATAAATTCATTAACAAAACCGCATTTGAAAGCCAAGTCACCGCGAACGGTATCCGCTTCCCGATAGCAATCAGGACCGCTAATCGTCCCATTCGCCAATTGAAACTAAAATCCTAATTTCACACCCTAAATTTAAGTTAATGGATTACCGCATCGAAAAAGACACCATGGGTTCTGTCCAGGTTCCCGCCAACGTATACTGGGGCGCGCAAACACAGCGATCAATCGACAATTTCCGCATCGCCCAGGACATCAACAAAATGCCCAAGGAAATCATCCGCGCATTCGCCATACTTAAGAAGGCTGCAGCACTCACGAACCTCGATGCCGGTGTTCTGCCGAAAGACAAGTGCGACCTCATCGTCAAAGTATGCGACGAGATACTTGACGGCAAGCTCAGCGACCAGTTCCCGCTCGTCGTCTGGCAAACTGGTTCCGGCACGCAATCAAACATGAACATGAACGAGGTGATCGCCTACCGCGCGCACGTCATCAACGGCGGTAAGCTCACCGACGAGAAGAAGACCGTCAATCCCAACGACGATGTCAACAAGTCGCAGTCGTCCAACGACACGTTCCCCACCGCCATGCACATCGCCGCATACCAGACGCTGAAGGAAGTCACTCTTCCCGGCATTAAGATGCTGCACGACGCATTGAAGAAGAAGTCTGATGCGTTCATGAACATCGTCAAGATCGGCCGCACGCATTTGATGGACGCCACGCCGCTCACACTCGGACAGGAGATCAGCGGGTACGTTTCGCAGCTGGAACACGGGATCTGCGCCATCGAAAATACTTTGTCTCATCTCTCGGAATTAGCCTTAGGCGGAACCGCCGTCGGAACCGGCATAAACACTCCTCCCGGTTATTCGGCAAACGTCGCCAGGCATATTGCAAAACTTACGAACCTTCCGTTCATTACCGCCCCCAATAAATTCGAGGCGCTTGCATCGCACGATGCAATCGTAGAGGCGCACGGCGCGCTGAAAACCGTCGCATGTTCGATGATGAAGATCGCGAACGACATCCGGCTGCTCGCATCCGGCCCGAGATGCGGAATAGGGGAGATACTCATTCCCGACAACGAGCCGGGTTCTTCCATCATGCCCGGAAAAGTAAATCCCACACAATGCGAGGCGATGACGATGGTGGCTGCGCAGGTCTTGGGCAACGACGTGGCAATAAATATCGGCGGCGCAACCGGTCACTTCGAGCTCAATGTTTTCAAGCCTGTAATCATTTATAACTTTCTGCATTCGGCAAGACTCATCGGCGACGTCTGCGTTTCCTTCACGGAAAAATGCGCGAAGGGTATCGAGCCGATGGAAGAAAATATCCGGAAGAATCTTGAAAACTCCCTCATGCTCGTCACCGCGCTCAATACAAAGATCGGCTACTACAAGGCGGCAGTGATCGCGCAGACGGCACACAAAAACGGAAAGACACTAAAGCAGACGGCCATCGAACTCGGTTACGTTACTCCGGAGCAGTTTGATGAGTGGGTGAGGCCCGCCGACATGGTTGGACTGACGGCGGTTTAATTAGCAAATTAGCAGATTAGCAAATTAGCAAATGGTGACAACTAGTTCGATTCTGATAATTGAGCAAAGGTTGCAGCATTGATATTTTAACTCAGCAGTTGCGGATAAGTGATGACAATAAAATTTTGCTTTTTGCAAAACAGTGAAGCTTCCTGAATCGACACCATTTGCTAATTTGCTAATTTGCTAATCTGCAAATTGGCGGATTAGCAAATGGTGACAACTAGTTCGATTCTGATATTTGAGCAGAAGTTGAAGCATTGATATTTTGACTCAGCAGTTGCAGATAAGTGATGACAATAAAATTTTGCTTTTTGCAAAACAGTGAAGCTTCCTGAATCGACACCATTTGCTAATTTGCTAATTTGCTAATCTGCAAATTGGCGGATTAGCAAATGGTGACAACTAGTTCGATTCTGATATTTGAGCAGAAGTTGAAGCATTGATATTTTGACTCAGCAGTTGCAGATAAGTGATGACAATAAAATTTTGCTTTTTGCAAAACAGTGAATCTTCCTGAATCGACACCATTTGCTAATCTGCTAATTTGCTAATCTGCAAATTAAAAAGTCAGACGTATTTTTCGCCTTTCTTGAGCTTCACATCATTCACCAAATTTCGCACCTGCTGCTCGTCGTCTTTCGGACAGATCAATAAAACATTTTCGGTTTCCACGACTATAAAATTTTCCAGTCCCTGTATCACCGCAAGCTTGTCCTTCGTCATGTTGATGATGCAGTTAGATGTATTGTCCACCATCACATGCGGACCAACGATCGCATTGCCGTGCTTGTCGTGCGGAAGATGCTCGTATAAAGACTTCCATGTGCCGAGGTCGCTCCACCCGAATTCCGCGCTCAGAACAAAAACGTTTCTCGCCTTCTCCATGATGCCGTAGTCGATGGAGATGTTCTTGCACAGCGCGTATGCCTTGCGGATGAATTCTCCCTCACCTGCAGTATTGTAAAACTCTTTTCCTTCGGCGAAGATCGCATGCATTTCCGGCAGGTGTTCCTCGAAGGCCGCAAGAATAGTCTTTGCATTCCAGATGAAAATCCCCGCATTCCATAAAAACTCACCGCTCTTCAGAAAGAACTTCGCCATCTCGAGATTCGGCTTCTCCGTAAACGTCTTTACTTTTCTTATCTTGAATTCTTCATCGCTGTCGTCTTCCTTGAACTGTATATATCCATAACCCGTGTCCGGCCTGCTCGGATGTATGCCGATCGTCAGCAGCTGATCATTCTCCGCCGTGAACGCCAGTCCGCGCACGACAGCCTCATGAAACTTACCCTCATTCTCGATGATATGATCAGAAGGCGCAACGATCATGTTCGCATCGGGATTCTTCAGGAAAATTTTCATCGCAGCATATGCCACGCAGGGAGAAGTGTTTCTCCGCTGCGGTTCAGCGAGGACCTGGTCTTTGCTTAATTCGGGAATCTGTTTGAAGACGTGTGAAAGATATCCTTCGTTGGTGACGATGTAAATGTTCTCCGGTGGACAAATCTTGAGGAAGCGTTCATATGTTTTACGAATGAGCGTCTTGCCCGTCCCCAATATGTCGATGAATTGTTTCGGAAAATTATTTCTGCTCATCGGCCAGAAGCGGCTGCCAATGCCACCGGCCATGATCACACAGTAATTGTTCTTCATAAATGCGTTCAGCTAAGAGCGGTTAATGCTTTCTTCAGCGATGAGAATACTTCGGGGATCTCGGCATCGTTGCACGTTCCGACCGAAAGCCTGTACCACGGCGAATCGTCCGACGAGCCGAATGCAGAAAACGGGACAAGCGCCAGCCGGGCTTCGTCGAGTATATATTGCGCGACGTCCTTTTGAGTGGCAAGCGTCTTGCCCGACGACGTTTTTTTTCCTTTGAGTGCGAGCTTCACTGTGAGATAGATCGCTGCCTGTGGCGCGATCGCATCAACGTTATGTCCCTGCTTTTTCAGATCCGTAAATCCTTTGTAAAAATTTTCCAGCCTCGTTTCGAGATCACTCTTGAATTTTTTCAGATAACTGTCCACTGCGGAATTATCTCTCAGAAAGATCGCAGTGGCAACCTGTTCGGCCTTCGGCGCCCATGCACCGATGTGCGAGAGGATCGCCTTCATCTTGTCGATCACGTTTCTCGGTCCGGCCGACCAGCCTACACGCACGCCAGTCGCCGCAAACGACTTCGATATTCCGTCGACGAACAGCGTATAGTTTTTCATCTCCGGCCTCAGAGAAACCGGATCGTAATGTTCCGTCTTGCCATAAGTGAGAACCCAGTACATCTGGTCGTACATCAGGTATACCGGTCTGGATGATCCATTGCGCCTGCGGTTCTCTTCGAGTATCAGGTCGCAGATTTCCTCAAGCGGCTTTTTCCCGAAGACAGTTCCAGTAGGATTCAGCGGAGAACAGACTGCCACCATGTTTGCGTTTGCAATATGCGGACGGATCTCTTCCGCAACGGGCATGAAATTATTCTCGGGGAGCGTTTCCATATAAACCGGATTCACTCTGGCCAGATGGCAATAGTGATTGTTGTTCCACGAAGGAACTGGAAATATGACGGTGTCGCCCGGGTTTAGAAGCGTTGTGTAAATCGAATAGATCAGCGGCCTCGCTCCTGCTGAGATAAGAATTTCCTCGGGAGTAAACGTCAGCTTTTGTTTCGCCTGCAGAAAGTCCGCGACAGCTTTCCTCAGTTCCGGCATTCCGTTCGCCGCCGGGTAATTTGTCTGCCTGTCGTTATAAGCCTTTATGATCTGATCGTTCAGTTCGGAAGGAATCGGAAAGATTTTCGGATCGAAATCGCCGATTGTATAATTATAAATCTTCTCGCCCTTCTTGATCTTTTCATTGATCTCTGCGGCAAGCTTGATTATTTCGGATCCGATAAGAGTTTCGGCCATTTCCGAGACTCCGGACATACGCTGTTCCAATGCGGCTTCAGGCATTTTTCGTGGATTAAGGATGAAAGCGCAAATGTAGTTAATTAGCAGATTAGCAGATTAGCAAATTAGCAAATGAATTGGCTGATATTCACCTACTTGCCCTGCTAATTTGCTAATTTGCCAATTTGCTAATTTGCTAATTGAATTTCCGCCATCGGCGATACACAATAAACCCTGTTACTCTTCACCTCTATGCAATGAAAACGGCTGCGGATCAGTTTGCCTTTTTTGAATACGAGCTTCGATCTTGAATTACTCAGTTTGAACAAAGTATTCTCGGGAATGTCTTCAACATGTATTACCTGATGAGCATCCCTGTCATATTTTTTTAGCGACCGGAAAAGATTGAGATCTGTACAGCTCGAAGCGACCGGGTTAGCGATATATTTATTTAAAGCCATCCTGATATCGTCAGGAAAAATTCCTTTCAGGATAAAGTCGTTCAACAGATAGCTGAATTCATTCTTCCATTCCTTTCCGTGCGGCTCGTGAAAATGTCTGAAGTTATTATAGGTATGCAGATGCGCGACTTCATGAATGAATGTTATCAGGAAGGAATAAGGATTGAGGTTGTGATTAACGGTTATCCTGTGACCTTGTCCGGGTTTCAGAGGCATGTAATCGCCGAACTTGCTCGATCGGTCTTTCGTAATCTTCAGATGAATGTTCTTCTGCACAATCCAGCTGCTGCAGATTTCGACTGCAGGTGCGGGAACGTATTTGGAGAGTACGGATGAGATCTGTTCGCGGCTCAAGAGAAATCACAATTCTGTCGGGGTCAAAAATAATTTCTGTGGGCAATTATTCTGATCTGGAAAAAAAAATTCTTAAAAAATTATCAACGATTCTTAATCGGTCGCCTGGATCTGCTGGGAGGAAGAGTTTACCTGTCGGAATGCAACACCTCATTTTCCTTTACTAATTAGGAGCTTTTATTTCCTGAGAATGCCATGCAAAAAAGGATTATTCAGGAATCAAAGCCATTCGAAATGGATGATAAACCGGTATGAATTGGTTCACTATGTTCATATATAAATATGCGGTGCAATATTTTTATGAGTTTTTAATTACTTTTAATAATTAAACACTCTGGTTAATGAAAATAATTTTTACAGCTTTTATCATTCTGATCGCATCTTATACACACGCACAAATCTCCTTCGAAAAGATATACGGTGGCACCGGTCATATTACTCTAAATGACGTTGAAGTTAGTGCCGGGGGCGGTTATCTCGTTTGTGGACGTGTTGCCACAACCCTGAATCATTATGACGGTTATCTTGCGAGGCTGGACCCGTTTGGAAATAAAATATGGGAGGAATTTTATCATATTCAGGATTCGTCAGTTTCAGTGGATCATGTCATCATGCCGGATTCAAATACGATTATTTTACAATGTAACAGTGAGGCATATACAAATGCTTATTATAATGTCCCAAGGCTTTATAAAGCTGATAGCCTTGGAAGCATTGTAGATACATTCATGGTTGATATATCGGGTGTTTATAATGATACCTATAATTATGGATTATTAACCGGGTCAAATGAAACCTACTGGACGATCACTTTTATAGGGACAATCGGTATATCTAATGAATTCACAATGGTGCATCAGGATAATGATTTGAATGTGCTTTCCGGATTAAATACCGGCGCTTTTTATGATTTGGATTTTAACACCAATAGCCTGGGTGAATTTGCAGTAATGAATTATCCGGAGGAGTGGGACAGCATTAATGGGGTATATGAAGTTGACCATATAAGATTATATGATAATAATGGATCGTTAATGCATGATTCATCATATTTATATTCACCGAGATCGGACTTATTTTTCAGAACCAATGATCATGGCTTTACCTCTTTAAGAATGAATAATGATTCACTTAATATTTCTCATTTTGATCAGAATTGTGTACGGCAGCATGTGAAGGAAATATTTGCAGATACTTTACGTGCTTCGGTTCTGTCAGCTGTTTTAAGCTATACAAACGGCTATTTCCTTTTACTTGCATCTTTTGACAGTACCATTCACCGGCAATACTATAAGCTGATTAAAATGGACAACAATGACAACTTTATGTGGACATACAGAATTCCCAGGCCTTACCTTAAAAATTTCAAAGATATCGAAGCGACTCCCGATGGCGGCTGCATACTTTTATTCGAGCAAAAAGGATTTGTTGACAGCGCAGACTACCTGATTAAAATCGGACCTGATGGAGAGCATTCTCCCTATCAGCTTGCACTTTCCAGCTACAATTTTTGCGAGGGTGATACCATTTCACTTTCTGCAACAGGAAATGCCCAAAGCTATCTGTGGAGCACCGGCGAAACCACACCGCAGATAAATGTGTCCGAGTCGGGATTTTATGATGTGCAATTAACTGACAGCATTGGAAATATTATTTCAATCGAACGGATTCATATTACATTCGATCCACCGTTTCCTGTACATATCAGTGATATCTATACATGCAATTCCTATGTTAATTATGATATCGGAAGTTTTAACGGATATATCGATTGGAGTAACGGGAGTCATTATCATATAACCTCATATTACAGAACTCATTTTCCTCCTGATACGGTAATTGCCTCGGTAATGCTTACAACTTTTAACGGGTGTATGAATTCCGATACAGCAACATTTATTTTCGAAAATTGCAATTCGATTAATGAAATTGAAAGGCGGAAAATTACGCTCCATCCAAATCCGGCATCAAATGATTTTTATTTCGAATTGCCAGAGGCAGAAACGCTGGAAGATATCTTTCTTGTAAGTTCAGATGGGAAAAAATCTTTTGTAAAATATTCAGCAGATGGAAATAAAGTGCGCGTATTTAGTAATGATTTAAAAGAAGGTGGTTATATTATTAAATGCATTACAAATAAAAATATTTATTCTTCAAAATTAATTTTAACGCACAGGTAGAGCCGCCCTCAAACTCATTTAAGGAGCTGATACGCCACCAAACTCGCCACATACGCCATCCCCGACATATACAAAATCTGCAAAACAGGATACTTGATCCTTCTCGTTTCACGATAGACTACTGCAACGGTGCTCATGCACTGCATGGCGAAAGCATAAAAGAGCATTAATGATAATCCGGTGGCCAGCGTATAACGAGGTCCGCCCGTTTCGGAGTTGATCTCGTTTCGCATCTTTTCCTTCACCGTAAGCTTCGCAGACTCACCGGTTCCCACGCTGTATATCGTCGACATCGTGCCGACGAAAACTTCTCTTGCCGCAAAGGACGTGATAAGAGCTATGCCGATCTTCCAGTCGTAGCCCAGCGGTTTTATCACCGGCTCTATAACATGTCCGAGCCTGCCCGCATACGAATACTCCAGCTTCTCCGACTGAATCTTCTTCTCGATCTCTTCGTTGTTTGATCCCGTCATTTGATCCGTATACTTTTTTTCTATCCTCTTAAAATTATTTCCGGGCCCGAACGATGATAATACCCAGAGTATAATCGAGATCGAGATGATGACCTTTCCCGCATCGAACAGAAACACTTTCACTTTTTCCGTGATGTGGATCCCGATCGTCTTCCATCTCGGCGCACGATACATCGGCATCTCCATCACGTAGTAGCTCTTCTCATTCGAGCGGATGATATGCTTCATCACCCAGGCCGCGAAAATTGCAGCTACGAAACCGATCAGGTACATACCCATCAGCACCAGTCCCTGCATGTTTACCCCGAAGATGTAATTGCCGGGGATGATCAACGCTATTAATAATGTATAAACCGGAAGCCTCGCCGAGCAGCTCATCAGCGGAGTCACCATGATCGTGATGAGCCTCTCCTTCCTGTTCGGTATCGTCCGTGCCGACATGATCGCCGGAACAGCGCATGCGACGCCGCTCATAAGCGGTATCAACGACTTGCCGTTCAGTCCGAACTTCCGCATAAGCTTGTCCATCAGGAAACTCACCCTGGACATATATCCTGTGTCTTCGAGTATGGCGATAAAGAAAAAGAGCAATGCGATCTGTGGAACGAAGACGACGATGCCGTTCAAACCGGCGAGGATGCCGTCAACGATCAGTTCATTTACGAATCCCTGCGGCAGCGAATTGCTGATCGTCACGCTCAGCCACCTGAACCCGGAGTCAATCAGATCCATCGGGTACCTCGCCCAGGCGAAGATTGCCTGGAAGATGAGGAAGAGTATGAAGAGAAATATCAGGTAACCCCAGACCCGGTGCGTCAGAATGCTGTCTATCTTATATGAATATGTTTTTTTTATCGACGTATCCGGCGTTTCAACATAGTCTTTCAGAATCTGGGTTATAACCTTGTAGCGTTCGAGGGTCTCACGTGCCTGCATCTGCGGCGCGTTGAAGTTATTCTGTAAACACGTCTCCCGGATTTTGTCCTTTTTAAATTCCGGTATCTCGAAATTCGAGATGAGATCTAAGTTGTTTGCGACGAGGAATGCATTGTAATCACTATTTACGATAACAGTTTTGCGTATGGACTCGACCACTATTGGCGAAAAAGATTTTACATCGATAAAGTCCTGGTTCGATGGCACCAGAGGTTGTACAATGGCATTGCGAAGTTCGGCGAGTCCTTCGCTCTTGCGCGCGTTCATCGGGATTACCGGTATGCCGAGTCTCTTCGACAAGCCGGCGAAATCGATCTTCACTTTCTTGAACCTGACAATGTCCATCATGTTTATAACCATTATGACAGGGATCTTGAGGTCGATGATCTGCGAACACAGGAACAGGTTTCTTTTCAGATTCGTTCCGTCTGCGATGACGATCGTGAGCTGCGGATGCATCTCGTTCTGCGGGTCGCAAAGAAGATGAAACGGAACTCTTTCTTCGGGCGACTTCGGGTAAAGAGAATAAGCTCCGGGTAGATCGATGAATTCTCCCTGGACGGAATCGCCATCGGAGCTTTTGATCACTGAGAACCCGACGCGTTTCTCGACGGTGACGCCTGGAAAGTTCGCGACCTTCTGGTTGAGTCCGGTGAGCCCGTTGAAGACTGACGACTTTCCGCTGTTCGGATTTCCTATTAAAGCGATCTTGAGTTTTCTCAATGCAGTGGATGCAAGTACTGTATAACTGCCGGATTAAACCGGCCTGACCTTTACAGTTGCCGCCTCGTCTTTTCTGAGACTTAACACATAACCCGAAACGGCGACGGCAATCGGGTCTCCGAACGGAGCGATCCTGACGACTTCTACCTCTTCACCAGGTATGCAACCCATCTCCAGCAATTTAAGGGACAATTCATAATCAGTGAATGAATCTATAATCGCTTTTTGTCCTTTCCTGAGTTGGGATAAAAAGTGTGATTCGCCTGCCATCCTGGAAATTGTAAAAGGGGCACAAAAATATATTTTTAATCTGAAGGAGGAAACTTCGCTTCAAATGGTTGATTATTCAACCTTTATGAGTAGCAGTTTTAGCCTGCGAAAAACCTGGCGGACAATCACATTTTTTCTTAAACAATCCGCATGAAGTAAATGCTACAGTCAACGCTAAGATTAAAATTATCCTGGATCTTTTCATGAAACGTAAAGATAGTTAAACTTTCATTTTGAATATACTTAAAACGAAGTCTTTGTACTTTGTACTTAGTGCTTTGTACCTCTGCCCACCAACGCGACTTTTATTACTTTAGCCGCACTTATGGATTGGCTTTATCATCTGGGAAAGTATTGGATTTTTACGAGGGAACTCATCACCAAACCTGAAAAATTTTCCATCTACTGGAAGCAGCTTCTGCGCGAGCTGGATAACTTCGGTTACGGTTCGCTTGGCATCGTTGCGCTCACCTCGATTTTCATGGGTGCGGTAATCACGATCCAGACGGTTTACAACCTGGTAAATCCTTTGGTGCCGATTTCAGCGGTCGGCATCGTGGCGCGCGACTCGATCATCCTGGAATTTTCTCCTACGATGATGTCGCTGGTTCTTGCCGGCAAGATCGGATCGAGCATTGCTTCGGAAATCGGAACGATGCGGGTGACGGAACAGATCGACGCGCTCGAGATCATGGGTATCAATTCGGCGGCCTACCTGGTATTGCCAAAGGTCATTGCGGCCATTCTCATTTTCCCGTTTGTCGTCATCATCTCCATGTTCCTCGGAATATTCGGAGGCTGGTTCGCTGGCACCCTGGCGGGAGTGATCAGTTCGGCCGAATACATTCACGGGATACAGGACAGCTTCGTTCCGTTCAACATCGTGTTCGCTCTCATCAAGACGATAACGTTCGCGTATTTGATTACGACCGTCTCGGCCTATCATGGTTACTACACCAATGGCGGCGCGCTCGAAGTCGGCAAGTCGAGCACGAGCGCGGTGGTATACAGCAGCATCCTGATCCTCGTTTTCGATTACATATTAACGCAGCTGATACTCACATGATCGAACTCAGGAATATCAGCAAGAGCTTTAACAACCGGCAGATCCTGAGCGGGGTCAGCACGACGTTCGAGACCGGTCATACGAACCTCGTGATAGGAGGGAGCGGAAGCGGGAAGACGGTGCTCATGAAGTGCATGGTTGGACTGGTGGAAGTAGACAAGGGCGATATACTCTACGATGGCAAGCTGTTTTCCGGACTCGAGCAGAGCGAGCGAAAGCCTTTCAGGCAGGAGATCGGGATGGTGTTCCAGGGAGGAGCGCTGTTCGATTCGCTGAACGTGGAGCGCAACGTGATGTTCCCACTTAACATGTTTACGAACATGAGCTACGAGGAGAAAAAGGAGCGCGTGAATTTCTGCCTGAAGCGGGTGAACCTCGTCAACGTGAATACGCTTTCGCCGTCAGAGCTCTCGGGCGGGATGAAAAAGCGCGTGGCCATAGCGAGGGCGATAGCGCCGAATCCGCAATACCTTTTCTGCGACGAGCCGAACTCCGGCCTGGACCCGCAGACGTCAATCGTCATCGACAATCTCATCAAGGAAATTACGGAAGAGTTCAACATAACTACCATCGTCAATACACACGACATGAACTCCGTTTTAGAGATAGGAGATAAGATCGTTTTTTTATACAAGGGAGAAAAGTGGTGGGAAGGAAACGTGGACGACATCCTACGTACGGATAACAAGGAGCTGAACGATTTTATTTTTGCGTCGAGGCTGGCGAAGAATATTAAGAAGGTATAAAACCATCAAATACAGTTTGCTGAATCCTTTGAGAAGGCTTTAATGCTGATCCCATCAATAACAGCGAATATTAAATTCAGTCTTTGGTCAATCTTTAGATAATTTCATCTTCTTTTTTTAATCAAATAGTATCCTTAATTTATTATTTGACGCACTTCAACAATTATCAATAATTAGATTTTAGCATATTTTCAATGGTTGATAAAATAATATTATATTTTCGCTTTTGTAATTATGAAATTATTTTATCTTCGTTTTAGATTTTCATTTCAGGCTAATTTTTTTATAATAATTATTCAAGACGAATATAGAACCTGATAATATTTAAACATACAACCATGAAATCCCACTACATGACTCATCGATTTTTGTTGATTTTGATTTTCCTGACTTTTTCAACTCACGTAAAACTTAAAGCAGCTTGGAGTGTAATTTTCGATATTCCGAATTATGCAGGTTATAACATTTCTTGTTTTAACGGCGACGATGGATTGATAAAAGCACATGTTATAGGAGGTCAACCTCCCTTTACTTATAGTTGGTCTAACAATCAGACTGATTCAACTATTAATCATCTTTCAGCAGGTTGGTATGTATTGACATTAACTGATGCGAATAACAATATGCTAAAAGATTCTGTTGAGTTGATTCAGCCCGGGGAATTCAGTGTTGAGTTGACACCGTCTATATATGGAGGAGATTTCAATATTTCGATTAACAATTATCACAATGGATATATAAATACTAGTGTATATGGTGGAAATCCACCTTATTCCTATACTTGGTCAAATTCAGAAACTTCTGAAAATTTAGACAATCTGCCGATTGGAACGTATTCAGTAGTGGTTACAGATGCAGATGGATGTACAGCAACTCAATCACAAGTCATGATTGAACCACCGGCTTTATTAATAGCTGGAATGACAAGCACCTTGCATAATGGTAAAAATATTTCATGCTATAACGGTAATGATGGAGTGATTAATCTTACGATTACCGGCGGGGTTCCAGATCTAACATATAGTTGGAGTAATGGAAACCATGTCGAAGATATTTCTCTACTCCAAGCCGGCACTTATTCTGTAATAGTTACTGATTTCAATGGCGCGCAAACAACATCTCAAATCACATTAACTCAACCCAATCAACTGGTTATTACCACAACTCCGAGTCTATTTCCGAATGGTAAAAATATTAGTTGCTATGATTGTTACAATGGTGAAATAATTACTTCAGTTTCGGGCGGTATTCAAAACTATAGCTATTTATGGACTGCCAGTTTCGCAACTGGAACTTTTGCAAATACTTTATCAATTGATACTCTAAGAGGAGGAGATTATCAAATCACTATTACTGATGCAAATGGCTGCACAGCATCTCGTAGTCTGCATATGTCAGAACCAGAGCGAGAAGACTGGAAAATATCCGGTAATAGTGTTTCAGATACAACTAAATTCATTGGGACGACAAATAACCAAGACTTAGTCTTCAAAGCGAATAACAATGAGAAAATAAGAATAACATCGGATGGTGATATTAAATTAAAAGCGATGGTGGGTACAGACTTCAGATTGCTCACTGTTAACCCTGGTGGCAAAGTTGAAGCTGGACCTGTATTTATACCGGATGATGTACCTTCATTGTGTAGTGAATATATGTTGTTAAATCCTAATTGGTATTTTGCAGGCGGAAATAATCTTATAAATTGTAAATATGATTTTGGGTTTGGTATAGTTCCTGAAGATAAAGTTCACATAGCTGGCTTTTGTAGATTTAGCCAGGGAAATTCAGATTATTTAAAGATTGGATTTGACAATAGCTCTAGAATTGAAAGTTATGGAAGTGGAGAACTAAAAATTAATGATGATAGTCCACAAAATGTTAGTATTTGTAATGGTGGCGGCGTAGTTTCTATTGGTGATCCACCATCGCTTCCAGGGGACTATAAACTATTCGTTATGGGCGGTATATTGACTGAAAAATTGCGTGTGGCGAATTCAAGCGGAACATATTGGGCGGATCATGTTTTTAATAAGAATTATAAATTAAAATCATTATCGGAACTGAAAAGATTTATTGAAATAAATAAACACTTACCTGAAATTCCTACTGCGAGTGAAGTAAATGTCACAGGTATTGATGTTTTGGAATTTGAAACAAAGTTGTTGCAAAAAGTCGAAGAGCTTACTCTGTATATCATAGAATTAAATGAAAAGTATGAAAGTCTTAAGAAACAGAATTTAAAATAATTCAATATGAGACTTTTGACATATTTATCAATAAAAAAGATCTGGTTTAATTTGGTAGCTATACTATTTTTAAATTGTTCAATTTGTTTAGGACAATGTAATTCTGGAATAAATGATGATGATATTCTGCAATATTATAGTCCACCAAGAACTTCAGGCACTATAACTGTTCGAGTTGCAGTGCACTTGTTTTCGGATGATTTTGGTAATGGGGGAGTAACATTCAATGAAGCTTATGATGTTCTTGACAAACTAGCTAGTAATTTAGAGCCATTTGATATTTGTGTTTCTTTATATTCTATTGAAAACACAACTAATTCAGACTATTTAAATAATGGACCACCATTCTCATTGTTTACTTCTACAAATGCAATAGACATGTTTCTGTTACCAGGCTCATTTAGTAGCTGTTGCGGTACAACTACAAATGTCCCTTGTGCTAAAATGTCAATTTTTGGAACCTATCAAGGAGTACCTTCTTATTTATCTCATTTTGTATCTCATGAATTCGGGCACTGCTTAGGGTTGTTTCACACTTTTCACGGGTCAAGCTGCGAAGGAGGTTCTTGTCTTGAATTTGTTGATGGTTCTAATTCTGCTAATTGTGGCGATTTTGTAACGGATACACCAGCTGATCCATGCCTTGCCTATCATGTTGATCCAACTCCTGTTTGTACCGTTAATGTTACGTTTCCAAATGATCCTCATAATGATCCTTATAACCCGGATCCCCATAATATTATGACTTACACATATCCAAATTGCGGAACCTATTTTACGGCAGGTCAAGGTCAAAGGATGAGGAACGTTTTACAGAGCGTACCAGCTTTTATTAATTTTACAATTCCTGAACAAGTATATATTCAAAATATTACTGAAAACGCATTTGATAAATACTTTTTTTCACCTGGACAAATTGCAATAGGCAGCAATGTTACTACTAGTATTTCTCAAGGGAATGTTGATTTTTCAGGTACTTTTAAATCAGATGTAATAGCAACTGAATTTATCGATTTCGAATCTGGCTTTTATTCTTATCCGGATGGTGGAAATTTTCCTTGGCTTTCAGGTTATTTTAAATCAGATATTGATGAGAATTACTGTAGCTCAACACATTTTAAGAATGAGTTTCGTTTGATATCGCCAAACTCCTTAGGGTACAATCCACTTTTAAATAATACAGTGTGGCTATCTACCCTTAACGGCATGGAGGGTTACGAAAATTCATTATGGACTGTTTTAGAAGATACATCAATCAACAATATAATTTACAAAAAAATATTTCAGCAGTATATTAATATTCCATCGGTTTTGAATAACCCATTTTTAAATGGATCATATATGCTTTACTTGCGAGAGGATTCTGCCTCAAAGCAAATATTTCAATATATGGGATTCGGAATGGAGCAGCTAATTTTAGATTATTCTCTTCAAATAGGAGACACGATGCCAAATTCCCTGGGGCATGACTATACTGTTACTTCAATTGACTCAATTTTAACGAATGATGGATATAGAAAGCGATTTACATTTGCTGATACTTCCGGATTTCCTGTTATCTGGGTTGAAGGCCTGGGTAATCTTGCGGATCCTTTTTCCACGAATAGAGTTTATGATACTACCTTCGCAAACATCATATGCGTCCATGAAAACGGCAACCTGGTGTACGAATTTCAGGAAATGTTTCCCATTGATTGTAATTTATACAATGATATAATCGAGTCTGATATTAATAATATTATAGTTTCTGTTTATCCAAATCCTGCCAATGATCAATTGAATATACAATTCGCGCCATTCGATATCCACAAGAAGGAAATTGAAATCTATAATATTACCGGACAATTAATATATGCAAAAATATCTGCTTTTACCCGCGAAGAAATTAATATTTCGGAATTCAATCCGGGAATTTATCTTATTAAAATTACTGAGGGCAAAAAAATATTTTCAAAGCTTATTTCTAAAGTGTAATAGAAGCAAGATTGTTACATTACGGACTAAAGTCCGTTGGACGTTAGAGACGTTCGGCTAAGAGTACCCCGCGCTGAAGCGCGGGGTTATAATTATTGCGGGTTCAAATCCACAAAAAGTTGTTATAATCACAAAGTAATTATAACCCCGCTTTAGCGCGGGGAAAAATGAGCGACACCAATCTCGAATTCATGCGGACTTTAGTCCGCGAATATTTTTTAAGGTTATTACGGACTAAAGTCCGTTGGACGTTAGAGACGTTCGGCTAAGAGTACCCCGCGCTGAAGCGCGGGGTTATAATTATTGCGGGTTCAAATCCACAACAAGTTGTTATAATCACAAAGTAATTATAACCCCGCGCTTTAGCGCGGGGAAAAATGAGCGACAACAAACTTGAAGTCTAGCGGACTTTAGTCCGCATACCTTTGATGTAAGTGACTTTTAACGGTACAACCCCGCGCTAAAGCTCGAAGTTGTATTAATAAAAAAGAGACATGAATTCCTCCATGTCTCTTTCCTGAATATTCATACAGAATTATTCCAGCACAACCGTCTTATTGATTTCCCTTTCTTTCGTAACAATATTCACAGTATAATTTCCTTTAGCAAGATCAGACAGATCGAGTTTTACAGCAGATAGTTTCTTGTAGAACTCGCTCTTCATTACCTGTCCTAAACTGTTCACTACCTTAATCATGATGTCTTTCTCTTCTGGTCCCATAATAACAATATTTATAAACCCTTTAGCAGGATTCGGGAATACATTGAGCGAAGCTTCATCGTCGATCTCATTTACATCGAGCGTAGAATCAGATGGATTGTTCAGCCTGAGAAGGAAAGAATACTTAAATCCCAGCGACTCGAGTGGATTCCATTGGGTAGACGAAGTCGCTTTGTAAAATGCCGTTAAAGGATTATAAATCTGATCAGTCGTTGCAAGGTTCAGGAAGTTGCCGTCAAGTTGATGTACGGCAAGAAAATAATCGCCCGGCGGAACATGCAGCGGTGCTGTGAATGGAAGAGTAATAATATTGTTATTGATTGAATCATTTGCAGTGATAGTATAAACTGCAGAATGTGCCATCATATTTACAGGAACAGTTCCGCCAATATTGTAGAGCTTCAACTGTACAGTAGCTCCGACCGTTGGTGATGTGAGATAAAATGACCCGGAAGTCAGACTAGAATTGTGATAAACATGAAATTTCTGACCCATCAGTCCCGAGCCTCCATTTCCAAAGCCTAAGGAATTCTGCAGGTCGCCGTCGATCGCCGCAAAGTCACGTGCGTATGTCGAGTCGTTGTAATAAACAAATCCTCTCGCAATATCATTCCACGTCTCCGTATCTCCCTGAAGTATGATCGAATGATCGATCGCATATACTCCGGTATCAGGCAATGTATAATGTCCGCTCGCCGCCGCCAGGAAACCGGAAGTATCATCTGGCTGAATCGTTCCCGATGCAACAGACGTATCCGAATAGATCTGGTTGTTGAACTGGTCAATAATGGTAAAGTAAATTCTCGCTCCCGTAATTGGCTGGGTTCCGTAGTTTACAATCTTCCCTCTCAGCTGAAACGCCTGCTCGTCGAGTACCGGAATTTCAGTATAGTCGCCGGAAAGAACCGGAGTATAAGGGCGAGCGTCAATGTCGGCAATATCCGAAAGCGTTACGTCGTCGATCTGCCAGGAGTAACAGCATCCTGCGTTTGCTCCAAGCGTATTCGGGCTGTAGAACTGAAAGCGGATGTAAACCGAATCCTGGTTTGCCGCAACTGAAGAAATATCTACTGCCACTTCACATGGATTCATCGAGCGATGCGCGCGGTTAAATTGATTCGGATCCAGGCCGGCATTCACAATGAACTTGGTCCACGTGTTGCCGTTATTGCTGACAAGCACAAACGTGCTGTCAAGAAAATGCCTGAAGTACTCCTGGAATGTCAGCCTGATGTTTGAATGTCCTGTACAATTGATAGGAGTTGCCGTAGTAAGACTTGCATCCTGGTTATGAGAACAAAGAGCATCTGAATCGAAGAGCGCCCATCCGTTTATAGACGACGAAGACATGATAGGATCGATAAAGTTTACTCCTGAAGGCGGATTGGGTCCTATAACCCAGTCGTCAGTCGTGCCGGTACCATGTGTAAGCGTCCATGCAGCAGGGTTGCTGAAGTCGTCGTAGAAGAAAACTGAATTCGGTTTCATCGGACCTGCAGGTATGCCGATCCGCGCATGTTTCGCCGGCGAGTCATGCTGACTGCATTTAGTATCGGTCATCCTTCTTTTTTCCACCTGTGCGAACAGGGCGGTGCTAAGGAAGATGATGACCATTAATGAGAAGAGATTTTTCATGAGATTATGGTTAGGTCGTTAGTAAAGTAAATATAGAGTAGAATAAAATAAGTAACAAGTATGCTTCTTGTTAAAGGTAACTTAAACTCCTCACAATTGAGTATCCGCGTTAAAAAAACAAAGATCTGATTCCCGCAAAGCAATCAGTTGTGAATGGTATAACGTGAAGAATTTTAAAACCTGAAAGCTGTCTTTACCTGTTTATGACAAACTTATTTCTTAAAAGTCTGAAATTATTCCTTAACTCAAGAAAATAAATTCCCGGAGCGAGTGTACTTACATCGATCGTCTCCTTATGTAAATCGCCAAAATTATTTTCATAAACCGTTTCTCCGAGTGAATTAACAATTGAAAGTTTTACTTTCTTCATCGACACTGGCCCGACAGTGATCGAATTCGTCGCGGGATTCGGAAAAATATTTACGTTTTCTTTTATGAGATTTCTCTCATCAATTCCTGTATAAGGATTTGTCCTTGCCGCAAGCGAAAATCCTCCAGTTCCGCCGCTGAAACCATCGACCATAAAAAAATACGTCTGGCCAGCCATGATTCCGAATATCGGAATATTCACTGTATCGACTCCCGTATTGTCGTTCGGTCCTTCGGCACATCCAAGAAGATCGAGTCCTCCCATGCATGGATCGGCAGAATCCTGGGCTACGAATACTATAAGCCAGCTGTGAAAATGACTGCCGGCGTCCGATGTCATCCAGATATTCAGAGTCGTTATCGGAGTAGGAGACGAGAATGAATACCACATCGTATTTTCGGAAGCGAGCACGAATCGCCGATCGAAACCACGTAGGAATCCATCGGGTCAGAAGCAGACGCAAGCGCGGTATTTCCCGTTTCAATCGTAGAATCGAGATAAAGAGGAATCGCTCCGCAGATGGTGTCGTTTACGAGGTTCGCAACAGGGCACGCCGGAACGGAAGTTCCATTTTTTATCCGTGCATACGCCTGGCCGATAACCGAAGTTCCTGCGCCGTTGCATACGCCGTTCTTGTTGATGATGATCTTATACAATCCCGTATAGGGCGCGGTAAAGTCGAGTGAATTAGGACAAGCAGGCGCGGAGTATGCGCCGGGAATTATCGTGTTGTCGCTGTCGTTTACAGTGAGAGAAACATTGTTGCCCGTGCAGTGATCGACTAAAAACGTCACCTGCGAACCAGATACAAGCCTTATCTCGTAACCATTGCCGTCGTAATATCCGTTTGCACCGGTTGTACCCACGCTGTCGTTGCCGGTACAAAGGAAGCCCGAAAAATATCCGGTACCATCGGGATCATTGAATTTATAAATCAGTGAATCAGCTCCCGCACATTGCCCGAAGACATCATTTACTGATGAAAACAGAGTTAAACAAATAACAACTTGAATGATAAATCTCATAAACTTTCCGGAACATTAACGGTTAAGCGATAATTTTTTAGTTACAACTCCTTCTTCAGATTCTATTCTCATGAAATAAATGCCTGACGGTTGCGGCCTCAAATTAATTTCATAACGCAGAAGCGTATTGGTCTTCTCTGAAAAAAGTAATTGTCCGACTGAATTCAGCATTTCAACTTTAAAACCTTTTGAGGAATTTATTTTCGAATCGATCATAAAGATTCCTGACGATGGATTCGGATACACATTCAGATTAGCATCTTCAATATCGGAAACAATCACACCTGATTCTCCGGTGAGTAAAATATCATCAATAGCAAGCTGAACAACCGAATCCTGGCCGGTTACATGGAAACCCAGATAATATGTTCCGCTTGTTGGAACTGTGAATTGTCTCGATTCCTGAAGGTAGGCAACGAGCGAAACATTCGTAGGCTGAACAACAGGAATGTTCATGTTGCCTGACGACGGCGACTGTCCGGCCTTGACTTCAAGTGTGGCCTGCGAAGAAGTGCTGAGCTTCCTGTAGAAATATTCGAGACGGTACGTAAGTGAGCTGCTAATATCGAGGCATGTGGTAAAGAACCAGTCGTCTGCAGTAGCGGCAGTAATCTGTGCATTGTGTGAGCCTGCATGAGGAAAAGTACCGTCGAAATGCCAGGTGAAAGCGTCAAGGTTAAGGTCTTCGACGGTCCACGTGGAAAGATCTTCTGACTGCTCAAATCCGTTTGTGTAAGTGTTTGTTGTGTTTACTAAATGAGAACCGTTGAAGAGTGTTGACCATGCAGTGTCGTTTGCCGCAATCGTGTCGCCCGCGAGCGACAGGTATGCAACAACATTGTGAGTTCCCAATGCGGAAAAGTCTGCCGATACCGGACAAATAAAGGAAAGCGTGTCACCGGCATGAATTGTATCTGTAACGGGTGCGGTTACCGGAGTTCCTCCATCAACCACGTAAGTTATATTCAGGCTGTCAGTAATGTCTGCACCTCCGCTGTTGTAGATCTGAACAACAACATCTTCGGTGTTTGTAAGCGGATTACAAGTTGAAACAGGTGCGGAGATGCTCACGAGTGAAGCCTCGAAAGATGGTACCTCATGAAGAATAACATCATCGATCATCCAGTAGTAAGAATAATTTGCCTGGTAATTAAAAAGAATATATACGCTGTCCTGATTCGCCGCGATGGAACTGATATCGATATCGACATTATTGGGATTGGGAGAGCTCTGGTTTTGCGAATAACCCAGGCTTGAATTGTGAACCATCGTCCAGGTATGTCCGTCGTTGCTAACCCATACGGTTGAAATGTCGTTGTAGTATTTCAGAAACTCGTTGAAATTTAGGTGCACATTCGGGTGCGTGCTGCAATCTATCCTTTGTGAGGAGAGCGATGCATTGTCGTCGCCGAGATGGCCAACGGCAGAATCGCTGTCATAAATCATGTAGCCGTTCGATGCGGTTGTTCCTGTAACACTCAGAGAATCGTTTCCGTTGAAAGCTCCCTGTGTCGTATATCTCCAGTTGTGAACGTTCGACGTGCTGTCAGTCGCATGCCATGAATTCGGAAGCCCGCCTGCAAAATCTTCAGTGTAAAACGGAACGATGGCATTTATCTTAACTGCACCTGATTGTCCCGGGTCCGAAGCAATCAAAATTGCGGGGCTAAATAATATGCACAGCAATAAAATACGGGTATAGTTTTTCATGGAGGGTTTGATTAGGGTATAGAGGGATTCAAATGTAAAATAAATTAGCCGATATTGGTAATTAGCAAATTAGCAGATTAGCAAATGAGCAAATGCCTTCAGGCAAATTGAACTTTCCGGCCAATAAACCAACTCAGAAAACAATTAATATTGTATAAATGAATTTGCTAATTTGCTAATTTGCTAATTTGCTTATTTGCTAATTGAACTTAGCGTTTCCTCAGCATAATCATCAATCGGCGGACAAGCGCAAACCAGGTTGCGGTCGCCATAAGCGTTATCGACCCTGCCTACCGAAGGCCAGAATTTATTCTGGCTGATATATGAAAGCGGGAAAGCGGCTTTTTTCCTTGAGTAAGTATGCGTCCATGCGTCCCCCGTAATCTCATGCATCGTATGAGGAGCATTCTTCAACACGTTGTCTTTCTTATCGGCAAGCCCGCGTTCTATTTCTTCTATTTCCTTTCTTATCTGAATCATCGCATCGCAGAATCTGTCGAGCTCTTCCTTTGGTTCGCTCTCTGTAGGCTCAATCATCATCGTGCCTGCGACGGGAAACGACATAGTTGGGGCATGAAAGCCGTAGTCCATCAGGCGTTTTGCAATGTCTTCCACTTCGATTCCGGCCGATTGCTTGAATGGGCGGCAGTCGACGATCATCTCATGTGCGACTCTGTTCTTCGAACCAGAATAAAGTATTGAGTAGTGTGATTCGAGTCGCGATTTAATATAGTTCGCGTTTAAAATCGCAAACCTGGTTGAGTCTGTAACTCCTTCTACTCCGAGCATCCTGATGTAAGCGTATGAAATGAGAAGTATGCTTGCGCTTCCCCATGGAGCCGCTGAAACTGCCGATGTGCTTCCGCCTGTTTTAACAAGCGGGTGCGATGGAAGAAATGGAGCTAGATGCTTAGCTACTCCGATCGGTCCCATTCCGGGTCCGCCGCCGCCATGCGGAATTGAAAATGTCTTGTGAAGATTGAGGTGGCAGACGTCTGCGCCGATAATGGCAGGATTAGTAAGACCGACCTGCGCATTCATATTCGCACCGTCCATATAAACCTGCCCTCCGTTGTCATGAATGATTTTCGTGATCTCTTTAATGCCCTCTTCAAATACTCCGTGCGTGGATGGATACGTCACCATCAGGGCGCCGAGATTTTCTTTATGCTTCTCAGCCTTTGACCTCAGGTCCGGAATGTCGATGTTGCCGTTGTCGTCGCATTTAACCACTACGACTTTCATTCCCGCCATCACAGCGCTTGCAGGATTGGTTCCGTGTGCCGATGAAGGGATAAGAACTACATCGCGGTTCTTATCGCCGCGGCTGAGATGATATGCTCTGATAACCATCAGTCCTGCATACTCTCCCTGTGCACCGGAATTCGGCTGGAGCGAAACTGCGTCGAAGCCTGTAATCACCGAAAGAAACTTTTCCAGCTCGCTGATGATCTGGATATATCCTTCTGCCTGATCAATTGGAGCGAATGGATGCATGTTAGCGAACTCAGGCCAGCTCACGGGAATCATTTCGCTCGTGGCGTTCAGCTTCATCGTACAACTGCCGAGCGGGATCATCGAGTGATTCAGCGAGAGATCTTTGTTCTCGAGCATGGTGATGTAACGCAACATCTCCGACTCCGAATGATGCATGTTGAATACGGGATGCGTTAAGAATGCGGAAGTACGCCTGAGCGGTCCGGTAATTACTTCAGGGGAAGAAGATGAAGATTGCGATTTCTTTCCCGTCGCTTCTGACAATACACTGATGATCTCATTCAGCTCTTCATCGCCGGTGGTCTCATCGATGCTTATTGCAAAAGATTTTTCATCGACGTACCTGAAATTTATTCCAGCCTTCAGCGCAGCTTCTTTGATTTTTGAAACCGGCACCGCAGATTCAACATGAATCGTATCAAAATAGTTTTTATTCCTCAATGTAAATCCCAAACCGGATATGGTTGCAGCCAGCTTCCTGGTAGCGTCGTGAATCTGATTTGCTATTCTTCTTAGTCCATCCGGCCCATGGTATACTGTGTACATTCCCGCGATTACTGCGAGGAGCACCTGCGCCGTGCAGATATTTGATGTAGCCTTGTCGCGGCGAATGTGCTGCTCCCTCGTCTGCAGAGCCATTCGAAGTGCACGGTGTCCGTGCACATCTACAGAAACGCCGATGATCCTTCCAGGCATCTCTCTTTTATAAGTTTCCTTCGCAGAGAAAAATGCGGCATGCGGTCCGCCATAACCCATCGGCACTCCAAACCTCTGCGAATTACCAAAAACAATATCGGCACCGAATTCACCCGGCGCCGTTAACAGTACGAGCGCCATCAGGTCAGAGCCTACTGCAACCTGGATGTTCTTATCGTGCGCACTTTTTATCCATTTGCCATAATCTCTTGCCTCGCCGTTGAGGGAAGGATATTGTAAAATTGCACCGAAGTAACTGTCGTCAGCGTTAAACGATAACGGGTCTCCAATAACGAGTTCGATTCCGAGCGGAGCGGAGCGTGTCTTCAGTACATCGATTGTCTGCGGCAGGCAATCATCTGCAACAAACAGCTTATTTGATCCGGATTTTTCTTTTGGCCTCGAAGCGTAAAACACGTGCATCGCTTCTGCAGCAGCCGTTGCTTCATCGAGCAGTGATGCATTCGTGATTTCCATTCCGGTAAGATCAAGCACCATCGTCTGGAAATTGAGTAATGCTTCTAGCCGTCCCTGCGAAATCTCTGCCTGGTATGGAGTGTATGCAGTATACCATCCGGGATTCTCAAAAACGTTCCGGAGAATTACTCCCGGAGTGATCGTATTGTAATATCCTGCTCCGATATATGAACGATAAACTTTATTTTTTGACGCTACAGTCCTGAGCTCTTTCAGAAACCTGTATTCCGATACTGACACAGGCAGAGCCAGTTGCTGTTTTAGCCTGATAGAAGATGGGATTGTCTCGTCAATCAACTGATCGAGCGACTGCACTCCGATCTCCCTGATCATCAATGAAACATCTTTCCCGTCAGGCCCAATGTGGCGGGATGCAAATTCAGAATTGGACATATTATGTGGAGATAATTTTGGGTTCCAAAGGTACATTTTTTTACTAAGTCATGCTCGAACGTAAGCGTACTTGTATTGGTTTTAATTTATAGAATTGCCCCTCGACTACGCTCGGGGACCGGATTAATTTTATTAATTTTTCTCCTCGGCTCCGCTCGGAGTGTTCCTTTTCCGAGCGGAGCCGAGGAATATCTTACTATCAATAGTCCGGTCCCCGAGCGTAGTCGAGGGGCCATATAACATTCTTTAAGTGAGATAGTACCTATTACTCGAGTAATCGATAACACACTGTAACATTTTAAATAATAATTAACGCCGGAAGTGTAAAACGTTTCATTTTTGGGATAACCAATTATGAATCATTTCGTACTTTTAAACACGATTTTTAATCCTCTCCCTTTAAACATATGCGCAGAGTTTTTTACTTATTGATTTTATTACTCCTTTGTCACTCAATAACCGCACAGGATACGCTTCTGCTTTTAAACGGTAAGAAGATCGTAGTTTCCAGTGTCGATTTGCAGGGGAATACAATCGCTTACCGGAGCCTCGATAAGACGGATAAACTCCGGACAATAGATCCTGATCGTGTCTTTTCCGTCCTGTATAAGGATGGTCACGAAAGAGTTGTTTATCAGACTGATTCGCTCGATCCCATGGATTTCAAAGTCGAAGAGATGCGCAGCTTTATTAACGGAGTGCAGGATGCGAGAAAGATCTACAGGAACAATTTCATAAAAGGAAGCGGACTGGTAATCGGAGCCGGATCGGCATACTTTGCAATCTGGGGACTGGTTGGTCCGCCGCTTTACTCAACCGTATTGGGAAGCTTCAATGCCAACATAGAAAAGATAGTTTCTTTCAGAGTTTCCGGCGATGCAGCTTCAGAATTCGGAATAGCCCCCAGGAAATACATGAATGAAGTGAGCGGAGATAGACCCTCGCCGGTGATAAAGAAAAATCAGCAGCTTAATCTTGGCATGACTTCGATTAAATTTACTGAGGATACTCCGTTTGATAAAGCGATCGGTGTCATCAATTCAAAGTCGGACTGCAGCCGGGTCTATGCCGAAAATGATGGCGGTAAATTAAAGCTCTACAGAGTTGACAAGGCCAATCTTTCCAACCAATCCTATCGCGAAGGTTTTGAAAAGAGAGTGAGAGATTATAAAATCAGAAATGCGATGCTGAGCGGACTCATCGGTTTTGTTGCGGGTACGATTGCCTATTCTGTTTTTCTTAAGGACGATAACGGAGATTGAAGTGTATAATGTACAAAGTACAAAGTACAAAGAATAGGGGATAAAGCGGAACTTTACGTTTTATAAAGAATTAATTCATGAAAAAATTTCTCGACATTTTCGTATTCGGAAATTTTTTTATTTCACTCTGTGCCGTTGGGATGGTATTTTCCACATACATCGTGAACAACATCCCGATTCACATTTCACCTTTTACTGTGTTTATTCTCTTCTCTACATACATACTGTATAATTTTCACAGGCATTCTTTCCTGCTTGATTATTCGACAAATGAAAACTTTATTGCTTCGGTAAGGAAAATCAAAACCAGACCTTCAGAGATTTTTTTTTACGGTATTTCAGTCTTAGGGAGTTTGATTACTCTGTTTTATATCCATCCGAAAATCTATTTATTTCTTATTCCGATGGGCATACTCGCGTTACTCTATACAATACCGTTTATCCGTTCAAAAAAAAAGAGGCTGAGACTTCTGGAATTCTATTCGGTAAAGACCTTTGTTCTGGCCATTGTCTGGGGGCTTACAACCACCGTAATTCCGCTGGTGGAGGAAAATATCAGCCTGCTTTCTCCGTTCGTGGTATTGCAGGTTTTCAGCCGGAGTCTTTTCGTTTTCGCATTATGCATACCGTTCGAAATGCGGGATACGGAAAAGGACAGGATCAACAATGTAAGGACGCTACCAGTGGTGTATGGGATCAAGGCTGCAAGAATTATTGGAATTTCCGCTGTAATCCTGGAGTTGATTTTACATCATTTCATGTCGCCGATATCATTACCTTTAATAGTTGCATTAGACGCATCGTCGCTTGTTGCATTATTTCTTATACTGAAGCAGAATAACAGAAACGGCCCGTATTATTATAAGTTATACGTCGACGGCATGATGCTTTTACGTTTCATATTTTTGATAATTGCAATTCGTTTTGCATGAAAAACTACGATAAAGAAGTTTTCGAAAAGCTGATCCTGCTCGTCCGCAACGACGACGAAGTTGCATCCGAATGGCTGATGAATAACGGTTACAGGGAACTGGTTGAGTTCTGGGATGCGGTAGAAGGCGTTGAAAAATCTTTCAAGTGGCTTTTAGAAAACGGCCACAGGCCATTGGCGGCAGCCGTTGATGCCCTCAACGGAAATGACAAGGCGAAGGTTTTTCTTTTGTCGTCGAACAACAAGGAGCTTGCGGCATTCGTCGACGCTACCAAAGGCAATCAGCATGCGATAAGCCTTCTTTTGAAAAGCGGTTACCACGGATGGGTTTTGCTTGCGAAGGAATTCTTTGACAGAGAAAAGAAGAACGACAAGAATTTTTTATGGGGATTTTTGAATTTCGGGAACCCTTTTAAGTGATCAAGTTTCAAATCGTGGTTCCGTGGTGATGAATTTTGGGTAATATATGCTATAACTTTCAATTCATAATGAAATTTAGTGTGCAATAATAAACTTTTGAACTTTAGCCTCATCTCCGACTAGAAAGTACATGCCGGACGGCAATAACAACGAAAATTGATATTCTTTTGAATACTGCTTTTCCAAAATTCCGGTTTCAAATATTTTGCCTTCTGAAGATATTATTTTCCAGTGCGTATAATCGGGCTCAATTATTTTAAAGTTGCCATTTGAAATAGCCGGATAGATTAAATTGGATTGTTTGTTTGTTATAGGAATCTGTAAAGCTATAGTGTCTGTTTCGTTTGCGCCAATAGAGGGCGGAACAGGACGCGGATATCTGTCTTTGTCGTCAGTTACCCATGTATTTACCATTCCCTGCATGTACAATGCAATATTAGTAGCGTGTAAATCGCCGGCTGACATGTAAACCGGATCTACATTCATCGAATGAGGTTCTGTAAAGATAACCGGAAAATAATTGTTGTAATCAGATTGCGAACTGACACTTTGCATGTTAACAGGACTTATTAAATTATTATTATAAAACTCTGCATAGCTGCCGCTTGTCTGAACACTTCCTGCAAAGTTATTATGGTAACAAAAAATACTATCTGTAATGAAATCTGCATCTCCTTTCACGAAATTATTAAAAAAATAAATATTGTCGTTATGTTGAAAATGAAATCTGATCTCTTCTATATCGTTTCTTTCAAGCAAACAATAGTCACGAATCGTCAAATCGAATTCATCAGCAACATTATCTTTTCCAATTAAATATTTGCATCCGCCAGAGTGTATTTGTCCCGCAGTGTTGTTATGTAAAATAATAGTATCGTTTTGCGATGAAAAATTCAAACTAACTTGTGCATGATTATATGCAATTTCAAAAGTGCTTGTAACTCCCATCAATCCAATAATATTAATATCGTTATTAAATATATAGCCGGATACTGATGTGTAAACATGTCTGCTTCCGGTATTGTGTGAAGAATGGATTATTTGAGATTCGACGTACACATCGCCGGTTAAATTATTATTGGTAATCTGTGCATAATTTACAATTGTATTATGTGATTGCCCTATTTCACCTCCTCCATAATTACCATCAGCAATTAATGTGTCTGCCTGAGTATTAAAATATCTTCCCGATTTTATCTCATTATTTATAAGCATAATTTTTATTCCATCTATTGAGAAAGAGTAGTCCAGGGTATTATTAATAAAAATCACATTACGGGAATTATTCATATCGAGGACAGAAATATTGGCGGGACAATTAAAGCTGCAGTTCGACGAAAAAAAATATTCGATATCCTGGCAATGCAGAAAACAATAGTGTTGTGTTGTGAAATTGCAATTCTCAAGACTGATTGAATCCGGACCGATTACATTAATAAAATAATGACTACCCGATAAATTTTCATCTATAGTCATATCTTTCAAGCCAATATAATTCTGAGAATTCCAGGACCCGGAGATTAAATCTGAAAGATTTGTAAACAACTTACAACTTTTGATTATAACATGGGAATTCTTAAGTATAATATCGTTGTCATTTGAGTAATTGCATGTGTCGCGAATAGTTAAATTTTCAAAGGATAGAAAAGCGTTTTGTATATTGAATGTGGGAGTAAAGCCGGTTAGTGACTTTATAATTACACTGTCAGGGTTGTTGTTAACGGAACTAATTGTAATAATTGACGAATAATTATTACCGGGAACTAATCCCAAAGAAAAATCTCCTGAATATGTTCCTGATATGATCTTTAAGTTAACAGGATTAGAAATTCCATAAATCATTAAACTATCAAAAGCTTCCTGAATTCCTGAAAAATACTGCACTGGACCGATGAAATAAGTACCGCTATAACCTGCTTTAAGTTGATATCCGGATAAAAAAATTATGCAAAGGAAAAATATTGATTTTCGCATTATCAAATGTAGTCATTAAATCAACTAGTATGGATAATGGACTATATTCGAAAAGTAGGTTGTCGGAGTATTCTAAATGGATATTTTATTTGTTTTAATGACTTTTTCTAATGAACGGCATATTTTAATGGCCGCCTCATCAAGAATCTCCTTCGTATGCGCCGCCGAAATAAATCCCACCTCATAACCTGACGGGCCAAAATAAATTCCATTATCTAAAAGGTCGTTGTAAAAGGTGCTGAACAATTTCATGCTCTGCGGATCGATCTGCTCCGTGCTGTGAATATAATCTTCATCCGAAAATGCCATCCAGAAGATCGAACCTATATTGAAAATCTTAAACTGAAAATTCTTTTCTCTTGCAAATGAATTGATCCTGCCTGTAAAATCGCGCGTCTTCGCTTCCAGCTCTTCATAAAATCCGCCCTTCAGGCATTCGCTAAGTTGTGCTATACCAGCCGCCATCGCCACCGGATTTCCCGAAAGCGTTCCCGCCTGGTAAACGTTTCCGTCAGGTGCAATCTGCTTCATGATCTCATGACTCGATCCATAGGCGCCTACCGGCATTCCGCCACCGATTATTTTTCCATACGTGATGATGTCGGGTTGAATTCCATAATAGCCTGCGGCTCCTTCGAAACCTATTCTGAATCCTGAAATCACCTCATCGAAAATCAGCTGGATGGAATTTTTAGCGGTGATCTCGCGGAGGAAATTCAAAAAACCTTTTTCCTGAAGAAGCAATCCGTTATTAGCCGGGATGGGTTCGATGATAACCGCTGCAATGTCATGAGCATAATCAGCGATTGCGACTTCCAATGCCCTCCGGTTGTTCAAGGGGACGACAATCGTATCCTTGGCAGTATCTTCCGGCACGCCTGCCGACGATGAAATTCCGAATGTGCTCAGCCCGCTTCCTGCTTTCACCAGCATCGAGTCGGCATGTCCGTGATAGCAGCCCTCGAACTTTATTACGATCGGCCGTCCGGTATATCCGCGTGCGAGACGTATCGCCGACATCACTGCTTCTGTACCCGACGAAACGAATCTTAATTTCTCAATGAACCTGTTGTGATTCAGGATCAGGTCAGCCAGTTCGTTTTCTCTCCTTGTAGGAGCGCCGAATGTGGTTCCGCTCTCCAGGGCCTTCAATATCGATGCCTTAACTCTCGGATTGTTGTGTCCCAATATCAGCGGCCCCCACGATCCGCAGAAGTCTATAAACTTGTTTCCATCGGCATCCCAGATATGGCAGCCCTCACCTTTCTCGATGAACAGCGGAGTTCCGCCCACCGACCGAAACGCCCTGACCGGTGAATTAACTCCTCCCGGAAAATATTCCTTCGCTTTTTTATATAGGGCCTCTGATTTTTCGCGCTTTATCATATTGTATAAACAAACAAAATGCTTTAACCTAGCAGCCGCAAAGGTAATTCAAAAATAAAGTCAAAAGTCAAATCCCGATAGCTATCGGGACAAAAATCAAATGGTGTGAATTGCCTTGAACAAAATAGTATTCCGGACCGACACATTTTTGACTTTTGACTTTTGATTTTTGACTTAATCAATGTATTAGTCAACTTTGATAGCACACTATAAAAATACCGAAGAATTCGCCCGATCATTAGATGCGGCAGATCCATTGAAAGAATTCCGCCAGCGATTTTATATGCCGCTGATGAATGGCAGGGAGGTCTTGTATTTCACCGGCAATTCGCTCGGACTACAGCCGAAGACTACGCAGGATTATATCTTGCGCGAACTCGAAGACTGGGCGTCGTTCGGAGTCGAAGGGCATTTCCATGCACGTATGCCGTGGTACAGCTACCAGGATTTTCTTACGGATCAGATCGCGGAGATATTGGGTGCGAAACCTGTCGAAGTCGTTGCGATGAATTCGCTTACTGCAAACCTGCATCTGCTCCTGGTTTCATTCTATCGTCCTTCGAAAGAACGATACAAGATTATCTGCGAGTACGATGCATTTCCATCCGACCTCTATGCCTTGCAGTCACAGGCGAAATATCATGGATTCGGAGAAGATGCCGTCATCTACCTCAGGCCCCGCGAAGGTGAATACTTGTTAAGAGAGGAAGATGTAATAGCGGCGATTCAGAGAGAAAAAGATTCGCTCGCAACTGTCATGCTAGGCGCTGTGAATTATTACACAGGACAGTTCTTTGATCTCGCAAAAATATCAAAGGCGGCTCACGAAGCCGGTGCTACTGCCGGATTCAATCTCGCTCATGCTGCAGGTAATGTGATCCTGAAACTCCACGACTGGGATGTCGACTATGCATGCTTCTGCAGCTATAAATACCTCAATGCAGGTCCGGGAAGCGTTTCCGGAATCTTTGTTCACGAACGTTTCGCAAATGATAAAAATCTTCCGCGCTTCGCAGGCTGGTGGGGAAACGATCCCGATACCAGGTTTACCATGCCGAGAGATTTTGTTCCGGCGAAAGGCGCGAGGAGCTGGCAGGTGAGCAATGCGCCAGTGTTCTTAATGGCGGCTCTTAAGGCCTCGCTGGATATTTTCACCGAAGCCGGATTGTCAAACCTTAGAAAGAAAAGTGAGCAGCTTACCGGTTATCTCGAGTTCATCATCAATGACATCAACGATCAGGCGATGAAAAAAGGAGAAGAAAAACCGGTAGAAATTATCACATCTTCAGATCCCGGGAAAAGAGGTTGCCAGCTCTCACTCATCATAATGAAACATGGCAAGGGATTTCACAGGAAGCTCATAGACCAGGGCGTAATTGTCGACTGGCGCGAGCCGGATGTGCTTCGCGCAGCTCCCGTACCTCTATATAATTCATTCGAAGACGTCTACCGATTCGGAAAAATTCTTCAGAATTCTGTATAATACAAAACCAAGTGCACCTCTAATATTCAATATTCAATATTAAATCTTCAATTGTAAAAAAGTTGTCTTCAAAAAAAGAAATAATTGTTCTCGGCGCCGGACTCGTTGGTTCGCTCGTATCAATCTACCTCGCACGACGGGGATTTAAGGTCCGGATTTATGAACGAAGAGCCGATATGAGGAAGGAGGATATTCCGGCCGGACGATCGATCAACCTGGCATTGTCTGACCGAGGATGGCTTGGATTGAAAGGAGCTGGAATAGAAGAGGAGATCCGCAAAGTAGCCATACCAATGCACGGCAGGGTAATGCACAGCGTAAAAGGCGAACTCACTTTTCAGCCTTATGGTGAAAAAGGTCAGTCGATCTATGCGACTTCGCGAGGCATACTCAATTGCGTGATGATGACGGAGGCAGAAAAGAATGGAGTCGAAATATTCTTCAACGAGCGATGCACGCATCTCGATCTCGAAAAATCGACTGCATATTTCGGCGACAGGAAAGTAGAGGGGGGCGCTATCTTCGGTGCCGACGGCGCTTTCTCTGCCGCACGACTGCAGCTTCAACTGAGTACCGATCGTTTCGAATATTCACAACATTACCTGCAGCATGGTTATAAAGAATTGCTGATACCAGCCGGAGCAGGGAATACATTCCGGATGGAGAAGAATGCTCTGCATATCTGGCCCCGCGGCGGATATATGCTTATCGCTCTTCCGAATCTCGATGGAAGCTTTACGTGTACGTTATTCTTTCCTTTCGAAGGCGATGATTCGTTTGCTTTAATAAAGACAAAGGATGATTGTAAAAGGTTCTTCGAAAGAGTTTTTCCAGACGCTGTTCCGATGATGCCAACCCTCGAGGAAGACTTCTTCCATAATCCTACCGGATCTCTTGTAACTGTGAAGTGCTTTCCATGGTCCTATAAAGACCGAATTTGTCTGATCGGAGATGCGGCGCATGCGATAGTTCCGTTCTACGGGCAGGGAATGAATTGCGGTTTCGAAGACTGCACCCGGCTCGATTCACTGCTGGAAAGACATGGCGATGATTTCCAAAAAATATTTTCCGACTTCCAGTTGATGCGCAAGCCGGATACGGATGCGATTGCTGAACTGGCTTACATGAATTTTGTCGAGATGCGCGACCTTGTGGGAAGTCAGCAATTTCTCTTAAGAAAAAAGATTGAAGCGCGATTTCACGATAAACATCCATCGAAATGGCTGCCGCTATATTCGCAGGTCACCTTCAGCGACATACCTTACTCGAAGGCATTGGAAAACGGTCTGCGGCAGGACGAAATCATGAAGCGGGTGATGAAGATTGATAAGATCGAAGAGAAGTGGGATAGTGAGGAGGTAGAGAGCGTAATCCTAAGTTTAATATAATTCAAAATTCAAGATTCAAAATTCAAAAGGTGTCGATTCAGGAAAATTCAGAGTGTTTATTGATACGACACAATTTTGAATTTTGTCCCGGTAGTTATCGGGATTTGATTTTTGACTTTAAATTGAATGACAAAACAAAGATTTAACCCTCCAATAAAAATGGCATGGGAGGATGCTTGGAAGCATGCATCCTTTAGAATCCAGGCGATTGTCACACTTGTTACCGTACTTTCATTCACGGTGATATTCAACCGGTTTTTTGATTTCGTCGAGTCGAGAAACGGGGCGTCGCTCAATGATTATCTCCTGGAATTACTGCCGGCATATAATGTTTCATGGATAGTGTTTTTCTTTCTGTACAGCGGAATTGTTTTCGGACTTTATTATCATTTGAATCATCCCAAGACAATATTAATTGCATTTCAGACCTATGTTTTGGTTACACTGATGAGAATATGTACGATCACATTGATTCCTTTGGAACCTCCCGCAGGTTATATTCCTCTTAAAGAGCCTTTCGTGCAATTGTTCACTTCCGGCGGAAGGATCATATCGAAAGACTTGTTTTTCTCCGGCCACATGTCGACGATACTCTCGCTCTATTTCGGATCGCACCGGAGATATGTGCGTGAATTCCTGTTGCTGTGTTCGCTGATGGTAGGAGCGATGGTGCTCATTCAGCATGTACACTATACCGTCGATGTGATCTTCGCAGTTCCTTCAACATTTATTCTTTATTTCTTCTGCAGGAAATACCTGGGAGGAAAGACGTATTAAAAATTAAAGGTGGAGAAAGAATTACTGAACGACATTCTTCAATGGGACGTTGCCGGATGGACGCCAGCGCTGGAATTCTGGGAACAAAAAATTCCGAAAGACAAAGGGAAATTAAAATGCCTGGAGCTTGGCTGCAGGGAGGGCGGATTATCTCTATGGCTTGCACTGAAAGGACACGAAGTAAATGCATCCGACCTTGATGATACCAGTTCGGTAGCTCAGCCATTGCATCTGAAATACAAGCTGCAGAATGTGTCTTATCATAACATCGATGCCACATCGATTCCTTTTGAGAATTATTTTGATGTGATCATCTTTAAGTCGATACTTGGAGGGATAGGGAGAATGGGAATCGAAAAACAGGAAGAGACGATCAGGCAGATTTACAAGGCGCTGAAACCCGGCGGAATTTTATTGTTTGCAGAAAACCTTCGCGCCACACTCCTGCACGAATTCTTCAGAAAGAATTTCACGCGATGGGGAAAGGAATGGAGATATATTTCCCTGGATGAAATGAAAAAATTTCTGTCGATTTTCAACGCATCCGAAATAAAAACAACTGGATTTACAAGCGTTTTCGGGAGAAACGAAAATCAAAAATCTTTTTTAAATAAAATTGACAGATCGGTTTTCAATAAAATTGTTCCAGCATCGTGGAAGTATATTAGTTATGGCATTGCACGCAAATAATAATACTTTACAGGAGACTCTGCTTGTCCTGTTGTGCTCCAGGTTTGGCAGCTTCGCTGCACAGACTAATGTTAGTAGATTTCACGCGGAGCTCGCAAAGAAACGCGGCGACCGCAATGAATTTTAGTCATTAACTTCTCGTTTTGAAACATATTAAAATAATTAAAGCAGCGAAGCTGCTCCACCGTGAGCGCCGCGTTTCTTTGCGAGCTCTGCGTGAAATTTTTCAGCACAAACCCAGACACCGAAGGTGTTAAATAAATTTACTGCGAGAAACTCTAATTGGTAGATAAATGAACGAAACCTTGAATCAATAAATTCCCTTACGACAAAAACGGATTGTGAATCCTCTCCGCCCCAATCGTCGTCGCCGGCCCATGCCCCGGATAAACATTCACATCATCATCCAGCAAAAGCAGTTTCTCCTTAATGCTTTTCATCAATGTATCGTAATCGCCACCCGGCAGATCAGTCCTGCCAATGCTCTGCATAAATAAAACATCTCCCGCAATAAGTGATTTTGTCTCCGGATGATAATACGAAAAACTTCCAGGGCTGTGTCCGGGAGTAAAAAATGTCTTCAATGTAGTATTGCCAAAAGTTATATCGTCGCCTTCCTCCACAAACATAGTCGGTTCCGGAGAAGGTTCCATCTCAACTCCCCACATCATTCCATATTGCGGACCCGCCTTTAAAAGATCAATTTCAATATTACTCATCTGGATAGGTAAACTGTATTTACCGGCCAGAAAATTATTCCCTAGAATGTGATCAATGTGCGCATGAGTCAACAGAATCCTGACGGGCTTCAGTTTATTTGCGGTGATATAATGTACAAGCGACTGCTTCTCCTCCTTTGAGTAACACCCGGGATCCATGATGATGCATTCTTGACTGTCATCGTAGAGTAAATAGGTGTTTTCTTCGAAGGGGTTGAAGGTGAATGGTTGGATTTTCATTTTGTATTGGCAAATATCTGAAATTCAGAACGACAATATAAAGCCTGTTTGACAAGAAGCACTAAACTCTGTTCACTCACTGTACGCTGTTCACTCACTGTACGCTGATGTCTCTCTGTTCACTCGCTATGTGCTCTGTACACTTAATTTTTAGTACCTTTAGGCCTCAATTTCCCATGAGGTATTTCTCCCGTTTAATTCCCCTCATAGTACTCATTTGTTCGCTGTGGAAAACTACGTCTGCACAGTTCTACAACGGCTACGACATGCAATTCGGAAAAAACCGTGTGCAGTACGACGACCGCTTCTGGTCGTTCATGAAGTTTAAGAATTTCGATACTTACTACTATCTCGGAGGACTTGAACTCGCTTCGTTTACCGGCCGCACGGCCGATCAGGACCTGGTCGAGATTGAAAAACTCTTCGACTACAAGCTCGATGGCCGCATACAGTTCATCATCTACAACAAGCTCAGCGACGCCAAGCAATCCAACATCGGACTTGAAACAGAAGAGTCGTCCAACAACACCGGGGGCATCACTCGTATCGTCGGCAACAAGGTGTTCTTATATTTCACAGGCGATCACCAGAAGCTGCACGAGCAGATTCGGGAGGGAATTGCCAGAGTTTTGATCGACCAGATCATGTACGGAGGAGATGTGAAAGACCGCATTCAGAATTCCGCCCTCTTGTCGCTGCCCGACTGGTACATCAACGGACTCATTTCCTATGTCGCCCGCCCCTGGAGCGTCAGCATCGACAACCGCGTCCGCGACGGAATCATCAGCAAAAAATATCTCAAGTTCAATCATCTCTCGGGAATCGATGCCGTTTACGCCGGGCATTCGATCTGGAAGTATATCATCGACACGTATACAGAAAGCGCCGTTTCAAATTTGTTGTACATGACGCGCATCAACCGCAACATCGAGAGCGGACTGATGTACGTGCTTGGACTCAACGTGAAGGAGCTGTCGCTCAACTGGAGCGCGGCAATGAAAGCACGGTATGAGAATTCGGATTCGAACCGCGACAGTATCACCGCCGTTTCGATACTGAAGAAATCGAAGCCAAATGTTTTTTATACAGAGCTCCAGACGAGTCCCGACGGCAGGTACAGCGTTTACATCTCCAACGATCTTGGAAAATACAAGATCATGCTTTACGACGACGATAAGAGGAAGACAAAGCGGATACTTAAATCGGGTTACAGGTCATACAGCCAGGAGACCGACATCTCATTCCCCGTGCTTGCATGGCATCCAACAGGTCAGCTCATCGGAATCATCCGGGAAAGAAAGGGAAAGCTCTGGTATGGCACCTATACCATCGCAACAAAAAAATTCGAAGAGGCGCCTTTATTCAACTTTGAAAAGGTCCTCGACTTCAGCTACTCTCATGACGGGCAGAGCATCGTCATTTCCGGAATTCAGAAGGGTCAGACGGACATCTACGTTTATAATCTCCGCACGAGAGTGGCTGAACAGATAACTAAGGATCCGTATGACGATTTCAATCCGCACTTCATCGATAACTCCAGGGCAATCGTCTTTTCTTCGAACAGGGACAAAGATTCACTCAAGGTGCATGACGAAAATATTCTGCCCGACAATGGCCTCGATATTTTTTACTACGATTACCGCGGAAAATCTGCGGAGTTAAGGAGGATCACCAGCACTCCGGATTTTAACGAGACTCAGCCGATGCAATACGACTCGGCAAACATAACCTACCTCAGCGATGAGAATGGGATCAATAACCGGTACATCGCCCACCTGGACAGCGCACTGAGTTACGTCGATACCGTTGAGCATTACCGGATGATCGTCGAAAACTATCCTTTGACTGATTACCCGAGAAATATACTTGCGCAGGATGTGAATCAGACGCAAAACAGGGTGAGTGAAATAGTTTATCAGAATGGAAAGTACAAGCTGTATGTAAACAGGATCACGAAAAACGACAAGCTTAGCCAGAGTTCGCTGCCAAAAACACTGTATCGAAACGAGCAGATCCGTACCGTCGATACTAAAAAAGAAAAGCCCTCGGGGGTGAAATCGGACAAGATCAATATTACAGAGCCGGAAGCTCCAGCCGAGGCGACGCCTGATTCGGATGCAGTTGACATCGACAATTATATTTTCCAGAGCGACTTTCCGAAGTCGAAGAACAAGAAAGAGAAGAAGAAAGAAAAACTTGCTGAGCAATTTGCAGTAAAAACAGATTCGACTCAGTCCGCCGATTCCGCATCCTTCAAGCTTCCCAAGCAGAGAAATTATGAGACGGCATTCAGCTCAAACTATTTCGTCGCACAACTGGATAATTCACTCCTCAATGGTTCATACCAGTTATTCACCGGCGGCGGAGCTGTTTATTTTAATCCGGGATTGAATGGATTCTTCAAGCTGGGGATAAGCGACCTGCTGGAAGATTACAGGATCACAGGTGGGTTCAAGCTTGCGGGGGATCTGAACAGCAACGAATATTTTATCAGCTACGAAGATCTTCGGAAAAGGCTCGACAAGAAATTTACGTTCTACAGGCAGGCGCTATTTATTCCGGGTTCGGAATTCCTGTACAAGATGCATTCACACGAAGGAAGATTCACGGCTACCTGGCCTTTCAGCGACGTTTCATCCGTGCGCGGTTCGGTTGCATATCGCAACGACAGGCTCGTGGCATTGGCGATCGACGACAGATCGCTGTTCGAGCCAAACAGGTATGGACACTGGGGCAGCACGAGAGTAGAATATGTCTTGGACAATACGCTCAACGTCGGACTGAATCTTTACAATGGAACGAGACTGAAAGTTTTTGGTGAGTATTACAAGCAGGTGAATAAATCGAACTCCGGAATGACGATCGTAGGAACTGACGTCAGGCATTATCAAAAAATTCACCGCGAGATTATCTGGGCAAACAGATTCGCAGCAAGCACGTCGTTTGGCAAGGAAAAGTTGATCTATTACATGGGAGCGACGGACAACTGGATCTCTCCGACGTTCAATTATGAGACGCCGATCGACTATACCGAGAATTATTATTTCCAGGCGCTGGCAACCAATATGCGGGGTTTCGAACAAAACATCCGTAACGGCAACACCTTTGCTCTTATCAACAGCGAGGTCCGTGTCCCGGTTTTCAAATACTTCCTCAACAGGCCGATCAAATCTGACTTCATCCGTAACTTCCAGATAATTGGCTTTGGCGATATCGGAACGGCATGGAACGGGCGTTCACCTTATGACTCAACCAATGCGTTAAACAGAAAAGTGATCGTTCGTGATCCGTTCGTCGTAACAATCATCAGCCAGAATGAGCCGCTGGTAGGAGGATTTGGATTCGGGCTCCGGAGCAGGCTGCTCGGATATTTCATGAGGGCCGATTGGGCATGGGGCGTGCAGAACAGGGAGCTTCAGGACTATAAATTTTACTTTAGTTTGGGGCTTGACTTTTGATTCAAAATTCAAATACCGATAGCTATTGGGACAAAATTCAAAAGGTGTCGATTTGTAGTTAATCGACCCGAATATTTTGACTAGTCTTCATCGACACCTTTTTTTGAATTTTGAATTTTGAATTACAATTTGCAGATATGAAGGAACAAATCAAACAGCTTGCAGGCAAATATTATAAAGATATACTCGCTGTGAGGCGGCATCTCCACATGAATCCCGAGCTTTCGTTTCATGAATTCAATACTCAGAAATTTGTCGAAGAGCAATTGAAAACGACCGGTATTGGAAACATCAGACGAATGGCGAATACGGGAGTTGTGGCAGTGATCGAAGGAAAGAATCCAGGAAAGAAATCTACCGCATTGCGAGCAGACATGGATGCCCTGCCAATTATGGAAACGAACAAGGTCGAATACAAATCCAGGAACGAAGGAGTGATGCATGCTTGCGGACACGACGTACACACATCGTCTTTACTGGGTGTCGCTAAAATTCTGAATGAGTTGAGAAATGAATTCGAAGGAACGGTTAAACTCATCTTCCAACCCGGAGAAGAAAAACTTCCCGGCGGTGCTTCACTTATGATAAAGGAAGGAGTCTTGGAAAACCCTAAACCTGCTTCAGTGATCGGCCAACATGTAATGCCGCAGATTGACGCCGGCAAGGTCGGATTCAGGAAGGGTCTTTACATGGCGAGTACCGATGAGATTTATGTAACTGTAAAAGGCAAGGGTGGACACGGCGCCATGCCGCATCTCACGATCGATCCCGTACTTATTTCTTCTCATATGATTGTCGCACTGCAGCAGATCGTGAGCAGAAATGCAAAGCCATCTCTGCCTTCGGTGCTTTCATTTGGAAAGGTGATAGCGAACGGAGCGACAAATGTCATTCCGGATGAAGTATACATTGAGGGAACATTCAGAACACTGAACGAAGAGTGGCGTAACGAGGCGCACATAAAAATGAAAAGGATAGCAGAGTCGGTTGTTGAGGGAATGGGAGGAAAGGTGAACTTCGAAATCCGCCGCGGCTACCCATTTCTCATCAACGATGGAGCTACTACAGACAGGGCAAGAAAGGCAGCCGAAGAATATTTAGGCAAAGAAAATGTCGAAGACCTCGAGATCTGGATGGCGGCGGAAGACTTCAGCTTTTTTTCGCAGAATGCACCATCGTGCTTTTACCGGTTAGGAGTCCGTAACGAATCGAGAGGAATTACATCATCCGTTCACACATCGACATTTGATATCGACGAGAAGGCGCTTGAAACGGGGATGGGGTTGATGGCGTGGATTGCAATTAATGAATTAGCGGATTAGTGGATTAGTGGAATATGCTGTTCACGGGCCCCTCGACTCCGCTCGGGGACCGAGGCGTTTTTGCAGATATCGTCAATCCGAATTCGGTTTTGGACTCATACTAAAATCAAATATAGTCCAAAACCGAATTCGGATTGACGATATCGCACGAAGATAAGACCGGTCCCCAAGCGTGATTCGACTTCGCTCATCAACCAGAGATGAGGGGCCGGTGATTACGCGTCAATCTTCGCGTACTTGGAATTCTTCTCGATAAAATCCCTCCTCGGCGGCACATCGTCGCCCATAAGCATGGAGAAGACCCTGTCGGCTTCCGCAGCGCTGTCGATAGTAACCTGTCGCAGCGTGCGCGTCCCCGGATTCATAGTCGTTTCCCAAAGCTGTTCGGCATTCATCTCACCGAGACCCTTGTAACGCTGAACGTTTACGCTGTCTTCTTTACCTTCGCCGGCTAATTGTTTAACAGCTGCCATTCGCTGATCGTCAGTCCAGGCATAGATCTGCTCTTTGTTTTTCTTTACCAGGTAGAGAGGGGGCGTTGCAATGTATAAGAATCCGCCTTCTACGAGTTCTTTCAAATGGCGGAAAAAGAATGTGAGAATTAATGTTGTGATATGCGATCCGTCGACGTCGGCATCGGTCATGATGACGATCTTATGATATCGAAGCTTGTCCATGTTGAGCGGACGTCCTTCCTTGTTCTCGTCGCGGAATACTCCGAGCGCAGTATAGATATTCCTGATCTCTTCGTTCTCGTATATCTTATACTCCATCGCCTTTTCTACGTTGAGGATCTTGCCTCTCAATGGGAGTATCGCCTGGTAACGTCTGTCACGTCCCTGCTTGGCAGTACCGCCCGCAGAGTCACCCTCAACGAGGTAGATCTCACAAGCGCCGGGATCGGAGTCGCTGCAGTCGGATAGTTTGCCGGGAAGCCCGGTACCTGTAAGTACATTTTTACGCTGAACGAGTTCGCGTGCCTTGCGTGCGGCATGGCGTGCGGTAGCGGCGAGGATCACTTTGTCGACGATCATGCGCGCCTCTTTCGGATTTTCCTCAAGATAATTCGCCAGCATGTCGCTCACGGCCTGGTCTACTGCACCCATTACATCGTTGTTGCCGAGCTTGGTTTTGGTCTGGCCCTCAAACTGCGGCTCCTGCACTTTTACAGATACAATAGCTGTGAGTCCTTCGCGGAAATCGTCTCCTGAGATTTCGATCTTCAGCTTTTCAAACAAACCAGTCTTATCAGCATAAGATTTCAGTGTACGCGTAAGAGCCCTTCTGAATCCGGCGAGATGCGTACCGCCCTCGTGAGTATTAATGTTGTTGACGTACGAATAAATATTCTCGTTGAAGCCTGTATTGTATTGCATGGCGACTTCGACCGGAATTCCCGCGCGTTCGCCTTCCATATAGATAGGCTTGCTTGTCAGCTTCTCCCGGTTCTCATCCAGATACACGACAAATTCCCTAAGACCACCGTCGCTGAAATACGTTGCGCTAACGTAATTTCCGTCGGCGTCAGGCTGACGGGTATCGGTGATGATCAGGTTTACTCCCTTATTCAGAAATGAAAGCTCCCTAAGCCTGGTGGCAAGTACGTCGTAATGATAATCGGTCGTAATGAAAATGGTATCGTCCGGTGTAAAAGTAGTTATGGTGCCGGTGCGGTCTGTTTCGCCAATTACCTTTACAGGATAAAGCGGTTTTCCTCTCTCGTATTCCTGGACGAATATTTTTCCTTCGCGATGTACTTCGACCTTAACGTGAGTGGATAATGCGTTGACGCAGGATACACCGACTCCGTGAAGACCTCCCGAAACTTTATAAGAATCCTTATCAAATTTTCCTCCCGCATGCAGAACCGTCATTACTACTTCGAGTGCGCTCTTCTTTTCTTTCGGGTGTATGTCGGTAGGAATTCCTCTTCCGTCATCCGTAACCTGGATAGAATTTCCCGGAAGAATTTTAACGTCGATGTTTTTGCAGTATCCCGCCATCGCCTCGTCGATCGAGTTATCGACAACTTCGTAAACGAGATGATGAAGTCCTTTAAAGCCGACATCGCCGATGTACATCGCCGGGCGCTTGCGCACGGCTTCGAGCCCCTCGAGCACCTGAATGCTGTCAGCTGAGTACTCTTCGTTTTTCTTTTTTGTAACCGGATCCGTAATAGGTTGCGTAATTTTCACTTGTGATTTAATCGATTCACTCATATTTAATTTTGAAACTTTTCTTCCCTCTTTGCCTTATTTATAATGATCAAAGCAGGCATTAAAAAGGCTGATCTTCTCAGCCTTTGGTAATGTTGTAAATTTAATAAAACAACGCCGTTTTATCAAGCATTTTGAGTATATTTTATGAAAGAATTTTCCACAATAAAATGTTGATATTCAATAAAATATAGCATTAGATAAGGTTGTTCAAAACGCTGTCCGACTTTAATGCAATTAATAGTCAATTTCGAGGTCGAATTTCTGTTTGAGATCGTTGAGCAATGGGTTTTTTTCTGCCAGTTTTTTGAACTTTTCGGAAGGAGTATAGGGATTTTCGTTGACCGTCGCGATATCAACAACAACATTCAAATTGATCTTGTAATTAGAAAGATTTTTTCTGAGATAAGACAGTAACGCCGTTTTGATTTCATTCATATCCTTTTCGACGGCAGAGCTGTCCACAGTAAACGTAATGCTGAAGTCGTCGTTGATGACCGGAACGTTTTTGAGAAATGCTGTGTGGAGTGTGATTCTTCCTTCTTTCTGCAACTGTGCTGCAAAATTCATCCAGCATCGTTCAAACGATTTTGCATCGAATGGATTTGCGATATCAGGAAGAGCCTCTTCGGCTATTACGTCATTTTTTTTTTCCGGGTCGATAGTGTTTTTTCCGCTGATTGAAATAGTTTTCTTCGGTGACGAAGGAATTTTTTCTTTCGGTGATGTCACAGGAGCTGGTCCCTGAGCGTAGTCGAAGGGCGGTTCGGTTTTCGGAATTGACTTAATGGAATCCGGGGGAGGTTGACTGATTGGTGCAGCAACTACCGGAACGGACTCGGGCTTGTTCAAAGGACGGGGTTCAGCTTTTTTTTTAACCGGCTCAGTTTTTTCAGAAACATTGCTGCACATTTTCAGAAGCGTGAGCTCGATATGCAGCCTCTGGTTCTTTGCAGCTTTAAAACTTGTGTCGGCCCTTCCGGCAAGGTCGAGCTGGTTCAGGAGCCATTCACTTTCGCAGAACTTCGACTGGACTTTATATTTCTCACGGACATTGGGACTAACTTCGAGCAGAACGAGTGTCTCTTCGTGCTTGCATACTAACAGATCGCGAAAATGAGATCCAAGCCCGCTGATGAAATTATGCGCGTCGAATCCCTTGTTTAGAATTTCATTGAAGGTGAGAAGCACGTTTGAAAAATTTCCGGAGAGCAGGTCGTCGGTTATGCTGAAATAATAATCGTAATCGAGTATGTTCAGATTCTCGATCACGTTTTTGTAGGTAAGATTGTTTCCCGAAAAGCTGACGAGCTGGTCGAAGAGGCTCAACGAATCGCGCAGGGCGCCATCGGACTTCTGTGCGATTACATGCAGCGCGTCTTCTTCGGCCATGATGCCTTCCTTTGCCGCAATCTGCTGCAGGTGATTCACGATATTCTCCACACTGATTCGATTGAAGTCGAATATCTGGCAGCGGGATAAAATGGTCGGAATGATTTTATGCTTTTCCGTCGTCGCAAGTATAAAGATCACAAACGATGGCGGCTCCTCAAGGGTCTTTAGGAATGCGTTGAAAGCACTTGTGCTGAGCATGTGCACCTCGTCGATGATATATATCTTGTATTTTCCAAGCTGCGGTGGATAACGTACCTGGTCGATCAATGCGCGCATTTCATCAACGCCGTTGTTGGATGCGCCGTCAAGCTCATAGATGTTTAACGATTGTCCTTCGTTGAAAGAGATGCACGACGGACACGCATTGCAGGCTTCAATATTGGGAGTGATGTTTTCGCAGTTGATCGTTTTGCCAAGGATTCTTGCTGTTGTCGTTTTGCCGACGCCACGTGGACCGGTAAAAAGAAAAGCCTGGGCGAGATGATTGTTGCGTATTGCATTCTTGAGCGTTTGCGTAATGCCGGGTTGGCCGACTACGGTATCGAATGTGACTGGCCTGTATTTCCGGGCGCTGACGATGAACTTGTCCATTGCGTAAAGATAGTACAAAGTACTTAGTACAAAGTACAATGTACAATGTACAAAGATCAGGGTATGAAAGATTCAGATGAAATATTCTAAATTAGTTTAATATATTGAGAGAGCTGTAACTCTTTGTACTTTGTACATTGTACATTGTACTTTGTACTCCGTATTCTGTACCATTTCAACCATGCACCACGTCTGCATTCCCATGTAAAGTTTTCAACAAACACCGCTATTTATCAACATTTGCAGTGAAAAACATTGTGCATACAACAATGGGGTTTACATTTAACCCCATCATTTGTAAAAACTTAAATCACTAAAAACAAAAATCAAAATGAACAAAGCTGAATTGGTTGATGCTATGGCATCAGAAGCAAAAATTACCAAAGCTGACGCATCACGCGCTTTGGAAGCATTCATGAATGTTACCTCTAAGACTTTGAAAAAAGGAGAGCGCGTAGCTCTTATTGGTTTTGGAACATTCACTGTTGCAAAACGTTCTGCACGTAATGGCCGCAACCCGCAAACCGGAAAGCCAATCAAGATTGCCGCTAAGCGTGTAGCTAAGTTCAAGGCAGGTGCTGAATTATCAGCTAAGGTGAAGTAATTCACTTTAATCACAAAGACAAAAAAAACCCTGTGGCGTACAGGGTTTTTTTTATGATGCGACTTAACCACGCTAAAGCGCGTAGTTTATAAATCTTTTTTTGATGCTAACTTCCTGAAAAGACGGCCTTCCGTTTTTCAATAAATGCTTTTACTCCTTCTTTAAAATCATTCGTGCTTCCGGCAATTACCTGAAGTTTTTCCTCTTCTTTCAATTGCTCTTCGAGGGAATTATGCATTGAACTGTTCAGAAGTTTTTTTGTAAGTCCCAGGCCTTTCGTAGGCATCTCCGCCAGCATTGATGCGATCGACAAGGATTCTGCTTCCAGTTTATCATCTTCGGCTACTCTGTAAATCATTCCCATCTTCAAAGCATCCTCGGCGCTGACCTTATCGCCCAGCATCATCAGAGCACCGGCTCTTTGCAGGCCTATTAAACGCGGAAGAAAAAATGTTCCGCCGCTGTCCGGGATCAGTCCAATCTTGCTGAATGCCTGTAAAAATGAAGCTGAACGTGCGGCGATAACGACATCGCATGAAAGTGCAATGTTTGCTCCTGCACCTGCAGCCACTCCGTTTACTCCGCATACCACGGGCTTTTCAAGATTGCGGATCCCGAGTATGATGGGATTGTAGTGTTCCGCAACGATTCTTTGAATGCCGGGTCCGTCGGGCTGCATAGCCTCCGACAAATCCTGTCCGGCAGAAAATGCTTTTCCGGAACCCGTAAGAAATACAGCGCGTACCCGGTTATCATTCGCACATTCTTTCAATGCGCCTTGCAGCGCAAGAGCCATTTCGCGGTTAAAGCTGTTGAACTTCTCGGGACGATTCAGAATTATTTTTCCGATGCTGTTTTCGATTGTGAATGAAACCATGTTTTTTTGAATTAGCGGATTGGTGAATTAGCGGATTGGTGAATTAGCAGATAATTTGAGATTCAAAAAGATTGATTGATGATTGAGTGAGCTATTAATTGTTGTGAATATAAATCATTTCGCGACACATCCGCTAATCCGCTAATTCACCAATCCGCTAATCAATTAGTGACACTTAAACTGATCAAAAGGCTCGAGGCAATCGTTGCATTTGTAAATAGCCTTGCAGGCGGTGGATCCAAAGAGACTTACGAGTGTAACATTTTTTGAGCCGCATCGCGGACACTCTGCTTTTCTGTCGCCTGTGATTGAATTCATCCTGTTGAGTTTTCCCGGAGGAGATATTCCGTATGCCCTGAGTTTTTCCTTGGCTTCATCGGACATCCAGTCTGTCGTCCATACCGGGAAAAGAACAAGCTTGACTTCTGCATTTTCAATTCCATTTTTCTTCAGCACGCTTTTGATCTCTTTCTCAATGGCATTCATTGCCGGACATCCGCTGTAGGTCGGAGTGATTTCGACGGTGACTTTGTCTCTCTGGATATTTACTGAGCGCAGAATCCCCAGTTCCTCGATTGTTATAACTGGAATTTCAGGGTCAGTTATCTGACCTAATAAATATTTAACTGAATCTTCTGTGAGCAACATTCTATATGCCGTTTCCGCAGGCAAAGTTACGTCAATATTACCACTCCGCTCCCGGAAAAGACCTTGGCAATATCTGCATCTCCGAAAGCAAATGTCCCAGGTGCTCAGTATGCCTGCCTTCTATTCCGCCGGTTATCATGAATGAATCTGCGGGTAAAGGAAGCGTGGCTCTTTCAAATATTTCAGCAATTTTTTTCTGCCATTTAATCCTGATCTGATTCATGTCAACCCCGATTCCATTCTTAAGGAGTTCTGCATCTGTTTCGTTCGTCGAAAAAAGATCTCCGGTATATCTCCACAACTCATCAATCGATCGTAGCATTCTCTCATGGCTTTCTTCGGTACCATCGCCCAGGCGGTAAGTCCATTCGCTGCAATGTCTCAAATGATAAGTCACTTCCTTGAGTGATTTTTCGGCGAGGGCTGCAAAGGTTTTGTCCTTGCTCTTTTTCAGTTCATCAAATAAATAATATTGAAATACACTGATAAATAATTGACGGAGTATGGTTTTTCCGAAATCGCCGTTCGGCTGTTCGGCAAGGAGCGTGTTCCTGAATTCTCTTTCTCCTCTCAGAAAAGCAAGATCGTCTTCCGACCTGTTTTTGCCTTCAACATTTCCGGCATAGGTGAGAAATCCGCGTGCCTGGCCAATGAGGTCGAGCGAAATATTTGTAAGCGCGATGTCTTCCTCCAGCACAGGCCCATGGCCGCACCATTCGCCGAGCCGTTGGCCGAGGATCAGGCTGGTGTCGCCGATCCGCAAAGCATATTCGAAAATGTGATTGTCCGGGGATTTACTCATGTAAAAAATCAGAGAGTGATCCCTGCAGTTTTATAGAAGTTGGGATTACGGTAGATCTTATCGTTCGCCGGATCGAAAAAAGAACCGGTATCTTCCGGAGTACTTGAAACAATTTCTTCCGATAAAACAACCCAGATGCATGTTGCCTCGTTGCGGCGGGAATAGACATCCCTCGCATTCTGCAGCGCCATTTCCTTATCCATCGCATGCACGCTTCCGGCATGTTCAAACGGAAGCCCTGCTTTTTTTTGTGTGAATACTTCCCATAACGGACCTTGTGAAGTCATAAAATTATCTGTTGGTCAGGCAGCAGCCTGTTTCATCTTTTGTTTATCTGCATAGGCCTGGGCTGCATCTCTTACCCATGCGCCATTCGAATGAGCATCACGGCGGGCTTTCATACGTTCCTGGTTGCAGATGCCGCGGCCGTTGATGACGTTGTAGAATTCTTCCCAGTTAATTTTGCCGAAATCGTATCCCTGTTTTTCTTCGTTCCATTTCAGATCAGGATCAGGCAGTGTGAGACCTATATTCTCGGCCTGCGAAACCGTGCGGTCGATAAAGCGTTGACGCAATTCGTCGTTTGAATACCGTTTTACTTTCCAGCGAAGCAAGTCTGCGCTGTTTGGTGAGTCTTTATCTGACGGACCGAACATCATCAACGAAGGCCACCACCAGCGGTTGATGGAATCCTGCGCCATCTGTCTTTGTTCGGGTGTGCCTTTCATCAACGTCGCCAGAATTTCGTATCCCTGTTTATGATGGAAATTTTCTTCTTTACAAATCCTGACCATTGCTCGCGAGTAAGGTCCGTATGAACATTTTGCCAGTACTGTCTGATTCACAATGGCAGCTCCGTCTACGAGCCATCCTATCGCGCCGATGTCGGCCCATGTAAGCGTTGGATAATTGAATATGCTCGAGTATTTCGCTTTGCCATTCAGGAATTCATCGAATAATTCGTCGCGAGACACGTTCAGTGTCTCCGTTCCGCAGTAAATATATAATCCGTGTCCGGCTTCGTCCTGAACCTTTGCAAGCAACACCGCTTTTCTCCTCAGGCTGGGAGCGCGGGTAATCCAGTTTCCTTCGGGCAACATGCCTACTATCTCCGAATGCGCATGCTGGCTCATCATGCGGATAAGCTGCTTACGGTATTTTTCAGGCATCCAGTCCTTCGGTTCGATCACCTCTCCGTTGGCAATTCGCTCTTCAAATTTTATTTCTTTTTCTTCGGGAGTCATAGTATAATTGTACAAAGTACTAAGTACAATGTACAAAGCCAAAGCTAGGGGTTTTTGAGAGAGAGATCAAATTTCAGTGTAAAAATGAAAGGTAATGCTATAGATTTACCTATATCCTGATTCTTTTCGTTTACTTGCCTCCGAAAGTATACGATGGCGAAGAAACGTGTAATGATTTCCGTCATAAGCGACCTGGTCACCGATCAGCGGGTGGCCCGATCGGCAATGACCATGCATGAAGAGGGTTACGAGGTAATCCTTATCGGAAGAAAAAAGAGTGACTCATTAAACACCGGGGAGCGGCCATACCAAACAATCAGGTTTAATCTGCCATTCGAGAGAGGTCCGATGTTTTACGCATCGTTTAACATCCGATTGTTTTTTTTCCTGCTTTTTCGAAAATCGGATTTATATATCTCGAATGACCTCGATACATTGCCTGCGAATTTTTTTGCATCGAGAATTAAAAACGTAAGGCTGGTATACGACAGTCATGAATATTTTACCGAAGTTCCCGAGCTGGTGAACAGGCCGGGCGTGAGACGCATCTGGACGAAAATAGAAGAGTATATCTTTCCTAAACTAAAGCGTGTGATGACGGTAAATGAATCGATCGCCGGTTTCTACAGAAGCAGGTATGGAATAAATGTACATGTCGTAAGAAATCTTCCCTATCGGATTGTGGAATCGACCGGAAAGGAAGAACGGTCGCGATGGAATATCCCCGATAACATCAGGCTTTTTTTATTTCAGGGTTCAGGGATAAACATCGACAGGGGAGGAGAGGAAGCAATCGAGGCAATAAAACATGTTGATAATGCCGCGCTGTTGTTTATTGGCGGCGGGGACGTTATAAGCATCCTCCTGAAGAAAGTAGCTGATGATAGGCTGGAGTCGAAAGTGTATTTTATTCCCAAGCAGCCGATGAAGGACCTGGCGAGGTTCACACGCATGGCCGACATAGGCCTGACGCTCGACAAGGATACGAATCTGAATTACCGGTATTCTCTTCCAAACAAACTGTTCGATTACATACAGGCGGGATTGCCGGTGCTTGCCACGGATCTTATCGAGGTGAAAAAAATTGTTGAGGGATACGATATCGGCATGATAACGACATCATCAGATCCTGTATCGCTTTCTGAAGCAATGAAGAAGATGCTCTCGAACGAGAATGATTTTGCACGGTGGAAGAAAAATGTAAATATTGCGGCGGCCGAATTGTGCTGGGAGAATGAGAAGGAGAAATTCCTGAATGTGATAAAAGATGAGTAACCGCAGTCTGCATATAATAGCATTCGACATCCCTTATCCGCCGGATTATGGCGGAGTGATCGATGTGTTTTATAAGCTTAGGGCACTTCACAATGAGGGAATAAAAATCAAGCTGCATTGTTTTGAATACGGGCGCGGTCCGTCGATCATCCTGAACGACTATGCTGACGAGGTCTATTATTATCCCCGGAGCACTGCGAAGTCGCAGCTGTTCAATACATATCCATACATAGTATTATCCAGGAATTCTTCTGAGCTGAAGACAAGACTTCTCGAGGACGATTCGCCGATATTGATGGAAGGACTTCATTCCACATATCTTCTCAATGATTCCGCTTTTTCAGGAAGAAACATTATCGTAAGAACTCACAATGTTGAGCATGAGTACTACGAGAACCTGGCGAAGGTTGAGAAAAACATCTTTAAGAGATACTATTTTTATAATGAGGCCGGCAAGCTCTTCAAATACCAGTCTGTTCTCGGCAAAGCAACTTCCATAGCCACTATTTCTCCGGCCGACACTGCACATTTTCTTCATTCATTTCGCGGAGTACATTACATTCCTGCGTTTCATCCGTTCGACGACGTCAAGGTTAAACACGGCCGAAGCGAGTTCGCTCTTTATCACGGCAACTTGTCCATCGGGGAGAATAACGAGGCGGCACTATATCTCATAGAAAAGGTATTCAACAACCTCCCCTATCAGCTCGTGATTGCCGGCAACAGACCGTCGCAGGAATTACGCAGGGCGGTCGACGGATCAATCAATACAATTTTGAAAGACAACCTGGATTACTCCGAGATGCTGAAGCTCATCTCCGAAGCCCAATGCAACATACTGCCTACATTCCAGTCGACGGGAATAAAGCTCAAGCTGCTCACCGCGCTTTTCATAGGAAGGAAATGTATTGTGAACACGCCAATGGTCGTTAACACCGAACTTGAGACATTGTGTACGATTGCTGACACGCCGGAAGAAATGAAAACAGCTGTAACCAGTGCAATGGAAGAAGTGATGCCTTCGGATGAAATCCTGAGAAGGAAGGAGATTCTGCTTACGGAATATTCGAACAGGGCGAGCGCCGAAAAACTGATAAAGCTTCTGGATTAAGCCTCCACAAATTCTTTGCTGTCGATCAGTTTTCCTCCCTCACATTTGAGGATACGTGCAGGGAATTTTTCGATCAGCGGATAATTATGTGTCGCCATCAATACGGCGCGTTGATTATTGCTGATGTCAAAAAGGAGTCTCATGATTCCTTCTGACGTACCCGGGTCGAGATTGCCCGTTGGTTCGTCGGCCAGAATTATTTCAGGGTCGTTGAGCAAGGCTCTGGCGATTACGATCCGCTGCTGTTCTCCACCGCTTAATTCATGCGGCATCTTGAATCCCTTCGTCGACAGTCCGACTTTTTCCAAAACTTCCGCGATCCGCTCTTTTATTTTATTTCTGTCCCGCCAGCCCGTTGCCTGTAAAACAAAAAGAAGGTTCGCATTCACCGAGCGGTCAGTGAGCAACTGAAAGTCCTGGAATACGATGCCGAGCTTTCTTCTTAAAAACGGAACCTGGCTTTCCTTCATGTGGTTGAGCTCGAAGCCCGCGACCCGCGCCGTTCCATCAGTAAGTTCAACGTCGCCGTAAATGGTCTTCAAAAGACTGCTCTTCCCGCTTCCGGTTTTCCCGATTAGGTAAACGAATTCACCACGCCTGATTTCGAGGTTGAGGTTCGAAAGGATAGGGTTAAACGACTGGTAGATGCTGGCGTTCTGGATGTTTATGATGACGTCGGACACGTGCTATTGAATATTTACAATTGAATATTGAAAATTGAGTGACAAGATACGACTATACGTTAAGTAAATCAGGGAGGTTACTTGCGAATTCCGTAAACTGTACACAGCTCAATGTCACTGTTTACTCTCTGTGAACAGTAAACTGTCACAGTATACTGTGTACAGAAAGGTTATAGTACCGCACTATATTTCCAGCTTCAGCATCCTCCCAAATGGAATCTCGCCGATTAGCTTGATAAGCTCTTTCTCTTTACTGCCAAGTCCGGCCTTGCTGATGCCTTTTTCAGGACGATCGACCCGAAAGTAGGAGAGGAGAGTAAAATCATCGCCACGCAGCTGGACGTAATCGGGGATCTTTTCGGTGCCTTTGACTTTTAGGATGTACATGGGTGGTGTGAAGTTCGGTGTATTTTGAGTACAAAGTACCACGTATCAAGTACCAAGTACCAAGTACCAAGTATCAAGTATCAAGTATCAAGTATCAAGTATCAAGTATCAAGTATCAAGTA